>Ga0194110_10008422_pt1 | contig 11726 bp, 14 predicted proteins | sample TA2Kig1200mmetaG_FD_146192 | JGI IMG/M metagenome (GOLD analysis project Ga0194110, IMG submission 146192) | Freshwater microbial communities from Lake Tanganyika, Tanzania - TA2015032 Kigoma Deep Cast 1200m | ecosystem: Environmental > Aquatic > Freshwater > Lake | place: Tanzania: Lake... | reverse complement strand
GAACGAGAACGAGCCGCTCCCGGTGACTTTGCCGGTGTTGTCGATGGACCAGGTGCAGCTCACGCCGCTACCCGTCGCCTTGCATTGCGAGTCGACTGTCACATTCAGCTGGACGGTGTTGGAGGAATTCTTCGCTTCGCCTTTCCACGTCCCATGCAAGTCGGTCATGCCGTAGGTGGGGGTGGACGTACCGCCGGTGACAGAGCTTTCCTCGTCTTTGTCGCAGGAAACGATGGCAAGAAGCAGACCGAGGAGTGCCGCGCAGCAAATGCAGGGTCCATAACGCTTTTTCATGGTTGGTCGCTTCCTTCCTTTGATTTTGAAAATCAACGGGAACTGGAGCAAAATCTCGACATCAGCGATTCTCTTCCGGTCTGCTCACGGCGATCAGGAATGGCCGGGTCTGACTGCCGTTCGCAAAGCAGACCTTGATCTTCAGTTGAGACGGCTCGCCGGGATTCGCCAGCGTGACGAGGGTGGCACACGTCTCACCAGTTCGCAGCTTGCGAGGGGCGAAGTCCAGATCGGCCTCCGCAGCGTCTATTTGCGCTTGACCGATGCGCCCAACGTTAACGATGTGCTTGACGGTGTATTGTTCCGGAAGGCTGTCCAGGGGGAAAAGCGGGCACCATACCATGTTCGGCTGAACGCGTTTGCCTGAGAATTCCCCCCGCACCCAACGGATGTCGAGGTCTTCGGGTCGATCATTCCGGATGTTCATGATCACGTGCCAGAAGGACGCTTCAGTCTGGAAGAATTCTCTCTTGCCGTACACCGCGAGGGCTTTCACTGCGACGGTGTCATTCGAGAGCCACTGCCCGCAGTTACCCTCGATGCCCGGCTCTTCTTTAGCGCAGCCGGACAAGAGCAGCTGGAACGCGAAAAGCATCTTGAGAATGTTTACGGTCCTCTTGTTCATACTCGGTTCCTCCATCGGACCATGTTGGCCGATCGTCATCAAGGATAAGTGGATCACATAGGTCCATCGATAAAGGAAATCCTTTTCTTCATGGTCGGTACTCCCAAGTGTCCTGCAGCCTTCCCTTCGAATCGTGTCCCCCAAAGACAACGATCCGATCGCGGGCATCGTCAAGAGCCATCGAGTGGAAATAGCGAGCGGGTGGTCCAGGCTGGTCACTTCGATTCCAGGCTTTTCCGTCCCAGTGCCAGATGTCATTCGCCGGCATTCGGACAACGGACCAGACGGTATTCAGCCTATTAGAGAAACCGAATGCATCGCGCTGAAGCTTGGCATCGACCACCTCAGAGACACAACCACCGAGCAGTATCACCCTATCGAGCATATTGTCGTAGACGAGCGTGTGCCCAAATCGTGGATCCGGTCCGGTCAAAGCCACTTGTGTCCATGTTTGCCCGTCCCACTCCCATGTATCACCAAGGGGCTTGCCTTGTTTTCCGATCCCCCCAAAAAGGACGATCTTCTTTCTCGCAGCATCGTACGCGAGGGCGTGGTCGTAGCGTTCAGACGGTCCCGAGTCGGATGCTTTCGACCAAGCCTGTCCGTCCCAGTGCCAGGTGTCCCCGAGCCACCGGCAGCTGTCAGGATGATCCCCGAAGACAGTCGTCGTGATCCGCTGGGTCTCGGATTCGATGACCACCTTCCGTGGCGCGGGTACCTCCTCGCCACTCAGGATGGCTCCCAATCCTCCCCCGATTCCGCCGAAGAGCAACACCTTGCCACGGGCTTCATCATAGATCATGGCCGCATCGCAGCGGGGAGACGGACCAGATTCACTGAATTGCGTCCATTGGTGACCATCCCATTCCCAGGTGTCTCCGAGAAGTCTATCCGCTCTGCCGCCGAACATCACCACTTTCTTCCTGGCATTGTCGAATGCCATAACATGAGAAAAGCGCGCCTTCGGGCCTGAGGAAGTCGTCTTACTCCACGTGTCCCCATCCCACTCCCAGGTATCTCCAAAATTGTCGCCGCCGTTCCAGCCCCCGAAGAGAATCGCTCGCTCTCGGTAGCCGTCATACACCATGCTCTGATCTTCCCGCGCATCGGGCCCGGTTGCTTGGGCCTTTTGCCACTCCCTCTTCGAAGGTCCGCAGCCAAAAAGAGCTACGGCGTACGCACATACGACAACAAGAAACACAACGCTCTTCAGGCATGGAAATTTGTTCATGTGTTCTCTCCTTCAGCTCGTGCGGTGTAGAGAGAGTTTGAATGTACCGTTGTCTCGTCTGCGATTGCACTCCGAGAAATCGGAGTAGTTGTCAGCCAAGCAAGGTGTCCGTGGATGCGGCAGCATCGCAACCGCATCCCACGACTTCGCGATTCAATCGACAAGGTCGTAGAACGCGTGCAGAATCCCCCGATTTCACTGATCGCTGTGGAATTGCCTGCCCGTTGCAGTAGCCCCTCACCTCAGCAAGATCGTTTTCTTGGCGTCGACAAATGAACCGGCCTGCAATCGATAGAAGTAAACACCACTTGGAAAAGACAATGCATTCCATTGCCGTGTGTGCTTCCCGGGAGGCATTTCTTCGGACAGAAGCACGGCTACTTCTTTTCCCAAAACATCAAAGACTTTCAGCGACACAAATGATTCTGATGGAAGATTGAATGAGATATTCGTTGTCGGATTAAAGGGATTTGGGAAGTTCTGCATAAGTGAATGCTCAGTTGGGCTCGGTTCTGCACTCTCTATTGCCGAAATCGTTGACCGTCCAATCAGGATGCACCCTATTATTCAACCTGCTATTTAACGGCAATTTTTCCGAGATTGAGTTTTTTTATCAGCCCCTCGACTCTGAAGTTAATTTGCCTGCCGTCTAGTGATGTCGCTGGCGAAATTGATGTTCCGTGGTCCAATCCAACTGTGAACGCGTCGGCTTCCGGATAGGCCTCGATTACAAATCGTCCAAACTCATCGCTCTGAGCGCAGGGGTTGGCAATTTTTCCATCCTTCAATTTGATATCAAGCCCACCGTCTTTTTCAGGTATGAAGCAGATTCTCCCTCCCGACACCGGCTTGCCTTGTGCACTCACCAAGGTCCCGCTGATCTTTACAGGCAACTTGAGAAAGTTCTCGTAGGCTGACTCATATCTATTATACCTCAGAAGGAAAGAGAGCGCCTCTGAGTCGTAGAGATTTGTTAGGATCTCGAATCTCAATCCGGCCTCTGACGAACTCCTCGCCAGTTCTATGAGGTGCGCTTGGTCGATGATCCTACCACTAGCGTCATCGCGGATCTTCTCGTCAGGATCATTGCGAGCCATTTCAAGTAAGACATCCTCGTTCGTCACTTTCTTCAGGGCTTGCCGTCGCGTCACACTGCTTTTGCATTGCAATGCAACCTCACAAAGAATAGACTGCTCAACGAGTTGATTTACCGCTGCTTCTCTGATCGATTGATCGAGGTGTCCGCGTGCAATTGCCCCTAACACAGATTGATCAGTTAGATGCCTCAGCGCCGTTCGGCGGCTTTCGTCCCTAAGGTGATTTCGGACGATTTCTCCGAGAGCGGACTGACTCGCATCTGCGCGAACACCCTCTGTCACAGAAGGCTTCACGACTATCCTCTTCAGTACCTTGACGTCTTTGATGTTGCTGGCGGCTAGATTACGTACCTCCACAGAGGGGTCCGTACACGCTATTTTGAAGAGGGTGTTCGTGCTCTTAATTTTCTCTACGGCGATCGCCCGAATAGACGATACCGGTTCCCTCTGAGAAATTTCTTGTAGAAGTCGTTGGCTCGTGATTTTGCGGATGGCTGTTTCGCGGTTCGAATTGTTGGGCTCGCGGTTGGCAATTCCCGCAAGATGCTTTTCGTCCGTCAGCTTCTCGATGGAACGGCGGCGCACCTCATCGACTCGATCATCGTTTGCCACTTTTGCAAGCACCGACTGAACCTTGACGTTTTGTAATGCCACGAGACGGTACTCTCCTTGCAGTGCAATTCGAGCGAGAAAAGATTGATCGGTGATTTTCTTGATGAGCTCGGTCCGAACTTGCTGTGGTAGATCCCTTTCTGCCAGTTTGACCATCAGCTTCTGGTCGGTCAGATTGTAGCAAGCCGATAGCTGCGCATCTAGTTCAGGGTCATTCGCCACAACCTCTGCCAGAGTCAATTGATTCATGAGACGCTTTGCTGCGTTGGAACGTATATCCGCAATAGGATCCTTTCGAGAGATATGTGTGAGCGTAACTTGGTCTGTGACTCTTTGAACAGCAACGTAGCGAGCCCTGCTATCGGGATGATCCCGGGCGATCTTGGCGAGCTGAGTTTGACCATCGATCTTCTTCAACAGTTCCTCTCGTACGCCTGGGTCTGGGTCTGACCAGAGTAGACTATTCAAAAGCGAAGAATCCTTGAGGCCAGCGACTGCCCTTTCCCGTATCGAGCCGTCCAGGTGACGTTGGGCAAGCTCAGCGAGAATACCCTGGTCGGAAATATGTCGGAGAGCCTGCTTGCGAGAACGGTCATCCAGATGATGCCAGACGATCTCAGCGAGAGCAGACTGGTTTGTTGTGTCAAGAGTCGGTTCGGGTGGACCCGTGCGAGAAATCTCACGGGCGTCTGTGATACCGGCCCTTTCTAGAGCTTCCCGACGGACATAGTCGTATGGATCGCTCTTGGCAATTCTCAACAGAGTATTTCGATCGGCGATTTTCCTGATGGCCACAAGACGTATCGTACTCCACGGGTCTACTTGTGCAATTTCCTCGAGGGCTTTCTGGCTGGAGATCTTTTTGACCGCTTGCTCTCGAATTCTCACATCAAGGTGTTTCAGCGCGATAATAGACAGAAGCGAGTCATCTATTACATTGCCTATCGCATTCGAGGCGGTGGCCCAGTGGATATCCTTCCAAACGATTTTTGAGAGTACATCTGGTATAGTAATCTTATCGGCAGCCCGCATCCTGATGTGCGAATCGAGGTGACTGAAAACAATTTCGGCAAGGACGTCTTGATCGGTTATGTTCTTGAGGGCCGAATCCCGCACACTCTTATCAAGGTCAGTTTGGACGATCTGACACAGCACACGCTGGTCCGTCAGTCTCTCGACAGCAACCCTCCTGACTCTTTTATCCGAATCCGCTAGACCTATGTCGCCGAGAACATTCTGGCTTACAATACTCCTGACGGCAGTTTGACGTATGCTCCAATCCGGATCACCGCGAGCAATGGTTGCAAGCAAGTTTTGATCGGTGAGCCGTTCGATGGCCGCACGTCTCACGTACTTATCAGAGTCATTGCAGGCCAGCGTGGCAAGCATGGCTTGATCAGTGAAGCCGCCTACTTCTCTCATTCGACGGATCCACGGATCATCACTCCGAGCCCGCACAGCAAGTTTTTCCTGTCGAGAGGCTTGCTCGAACGATGCTGGCTTATAACCCTGCGGATTCGTGTTTGAGATGGGAGCAACAACGGTGAGAACAAGCGCAGGAATGCCTATCATACGTATGCTCATTTCGTATTCTCCTTTGCTGGCAAGATTTGCACCGTCTCTGTCACCGCCGGCAAACAAAACATCGGAGCTTTAGACGCTAAAGAACCTGTAAGCCCTCTCGAATATCGCTGAAGGGTTGCATCACGAATGATTTGAGCGGCCAAGGGGTTGTTGAATGAATCTTCATCCTGCATTTGAGGTGACTAATGGGTGCCAACGGCACGAGCGCTTTTGGCTGCTGATGCTCAGATCTGCCCAAACCTCAGCTCACAGCACCGCCTGCTCCCTCTCCTTCAACTCTCTTTGGAAGAAGGCAATAGCCTTCTCAGCAATGCCCGCGTTGATAGCTTTGACAAATTCGAATCCTTTTCGTATGAGCTTCTTTCCTCTCCAGTCGTTCCCCTTGGCGCCAAACGCTTTCACGAACGCCCAGATCACGGGGAAACGGACGCGATAGCATGCCGCCTGCATCAAATCCATGCCGCCCCTTTGATCCAACATTTCGCCAATCTTGCGGGTGTGAATACTCCTGCAGCTCTCATCGAATTTCCCGCCGGGCTTCATCGACAAATAGCCGTCCTTCCTGCCGATTTCAGTCAACTCAGCGACCGGCCGGTCCACTTCCGGCCCAAGGCTCTCGCCCGCGTAGGCTTTTCTTTCGATCTGTCGCTCCTTGTCATCGCGCAAGTCGACAACTCTCATGCCCATGAATTAACCTGCGTCGCGCATATCAGGTTGCGGTGATTCCCTTTTGCCAAAGAGCCTGCACTAAATACCTATGTCTGTAGCCTCTTCCAATGATGTTTCATGAACCCTTAGGATACTCCTTGAAGCTCACAACCTTCCCGTGCGAAAAACGAATGCTGTAATCTGCGCTCGGATGCTTTTCAAAGTAGAGAAATACATCCGAGACCCTTGGGTCGCTCGAACCGCGTCCAAGGATGTCCGCCCCAGACACGCCTGCATCGCGTGGCGGTCCAAGCTGCCGAACGACTCTGTCGTAGCTCATCCCGACTGTGATATTGATGGATGACGACCCTTCCTGCGATTGTATGCCACTGAATAAAGATCGAAGCCAGCCCATGATGTTCTCCTTTTTGTTTCTTGTTTTGGCTTGAGGAAGACTTACGCCTGAAATGTCGATTGCTCGCGGCGCCTCAGGGGAACGATCACGCTCACGTGAGAGCGTCGCTTATCGACTGTCATGGCCAGAATTTCCACCATGGTTTGCTTTCGTGTGGTCGCGAAGCGACATCCTTCTGCTGCACTGTGGATTCCATGCCTGTCACAGTTTTGTCTTGAAGGGTCTTCAGTTCGGCTTTCAGCTCGGGCGAGAGCTCGACTGTAACGGTTCTCGGCGCGTACCCCCATCCGCCCTTCTTGCATTCCTCATGGACAAATCGAGTCCACTGGCGCTGCACCAACCTTCCAGCCGAATCAATCTCTCCTGTATCAACGAGCGGCTCTCTGTCCAACTGCGGGCTCAAGATGAAACGCCTATCTGACGGGGCAAGTCCTCTTTCTGAACATTGCATGAATGCCTCCTTCACGGCCTCTACATTCGAATCGCTCCCGAACACAGCAATGCAGAATTCTCGACCATTGCCGAACAGCGTTTCATTCGTATCTCCCTCCCGCAGCGTGCAGCCAATAATCTGACCGGGGTTGAGATTTCGCATGAAGATACACCATGCCTCGTATCCGTAGACGCCTCCACCCAGAGCGTCAATATCGAAGACAACTCCAATCCCGTTCATGAGAGCCTCCTTTCTTGCTGCTTGATGTTATTTCTGCAACAATGCCGTTGACTCCCTATTTGGGCTTCCAGAGCTGCCACCATTTCTTAGTAGTGGCAGACGAATCACTACGGATCGCTGAAGTCATGGCTCCCCGTACCCCCGCTAGTGGTGTTGGGCGGAGTGGGACTCCACCCGCTGAATCTTCCGTTGAGCCTCAGCTTCCATGGGACAGTCCATTCGGAAGTCAACGACTTCCTTCGAAATATACATGTACCCTTCCCCACGCGGGATGGTTGCACCGGGGAAACCGCACGGGCAGGCATCGTCTGAGCAGAACGCCGGATTCCTATCGTTTCCTGAAATTTGCATATACTTCATGGTCCTATCTCCTTATGATGTCATTCATCGATCGTTGTTTGCACCTATGTCGGCAGCAATGCCATGTCGGATATATTGCCTATCTCACACACCTGGTCGAAGCCCCTCAAGGACATCGTCTCGGGATGCGTCCAATTGCCCTTGAAGACCAATGTGACCTCGGTACCATTCCGGCGGTACCCGAAGAGATCTCCAACTTTCTCGCCGTTGTTCTTTGTGATAGTGAACTCCCGGAATATACTCTCACCCGGCGTGGACTCAAAACTCAGGATGATGTAGAGATACGAGTAAATGAGGTTGCCCTTTGCATCTGTTTGGAAGTGCAGACCTCCGTCGCCTGGTGGTTCTGCTGCAGATCGTGATGCACTCTTGAGCGTCCATTTTGTGCTGCCCTGAAACCATTTGAGCCACGACATAGTCGCGCACCTTAGTCAACTGATTTTTGTGGCGGCGAATGTTTGTAGTGTCTCTTCAGCAAGGCCGACGCAAGCAAGACCACCGGATAGAGGAGGGTGAGAGAGATCATCCTTGCCCACCGGTGCCGTTCGACGATTCCTTTGAGAGCCGGAGATATTCGATAATAGATGCTGACCAGTGTCCTTCCAGAGGAGAACCGATTCAGTAGATGGTCTCGAAATAACCGCAACGTGCCAACCTCTTCTGCAATCGGCGAACCATAGGTCGCTGTCGCAATGTAGCATCCCGCGCTCTTTGTGCCCCCGGTTGGAATTTTTCCTGTCGCAAGGCTTTCAAGAAGCTTCGGCTCACATTCTTCGCACGCGAGGCAGTTGAAGACCTGCCCAACTTCTTGCGGAGGGTCAACGTCGGGTATTCACCGCTACGAGCTTTGACGTTGACAGTATTTGTAGCCTGATTGATTGAAAACCAGTGTCCCTCTCCTTTCTTCAGTTGCTTCTTACAGAGTATGCAATGTGGCATCGGGATCTCCTTGATGGTGAAGACAACTCGCGCTAAGTAATCATGATTCAGCGAAGCATGGCGTCAACCAGTTTCTAGTGGAGCTAGTCGACAAGCTCGTAAAACGCATACAGAATTCCTCGATTCCCCCAATCGCTATGGTACTCCTCCCATGTAAATGTGTACCGATCTTTGTCTATTCCCTCGACGAGTTTCTTGTTCTTCATTGCCATTCTCATCCACGCACTATGGTATCCCATTGCCTTCTTGAGGTTGGGAGACTTCCCTTGCCCCATGGCTTCAGGCATTTGCTCATCCCTGAAGAATGTCACAGGTACGTGGGGGAGGGATAGGGCCTCCGGCAGGAGCGATTTGACCACATTTGTCACGTACGTTCCCTCCTCTTGAAGAATCGGACCTGAATCAAAAAGAAAGACGTGAATAAGCGGACCCTGTCGCTTTGAGGAAGGAAGCGATGTTGAAACATCTCTCTCCTTGCTCGCTCGAAACAACTTGTCAAATATTCCCATGTTGCTTATCTCCTTTCTCAGCACCGCATGCATCAAACAGGCCAAGCGGCCGTTCTTGTTCAAGCTGCCGTGTTTTGGGATGCAGTCAAAGTCCCGCTTGTCTGGCTGCTTCGGACGTGGCCCAGTTCGGGTCGATCCTATCAAGCGCATTTCTCATTACCGGATACCCGGGTTCTTCCTGCCAGTTCCTCAGTGCTAGTGCCGCGATTAAGGGCTTAACAGCGCGTTTGTCGCGACGTCGTCGGGTGCACGGTTTGCCTGCATATAACCTTGCGGTCATGCGCTTCGCACAAATGCCTGCGACTGCGGAGTCACGCCGAATCTTGTTCACCCAAGTTGCGCTTGAACGTTGCTCCGAAGTCGACTTTCATTTTCGCATCGCGATAGCTGTCAACGAGTTCGATGCGCAACTCTCCGGGAAGCAAATCCGCGGTGGGACCATCCATATTCGCTAAGACTCCAAGCATGAGATTTACCATTCCGTCGGCGCTCCGAAGTGGGGATGCCGGTTTTTGTGCCGCCTCGGGGTTCGTAACGCGCTCCCAAATCGTCGGATCGTTTTGGAGATGCTGAACCATCCCTCGTGGAACAAAGAGAACAGCTGACAGGTTTACATCGCGTAGATCGTGGGACCGATCCTCCTCGTCCGTCGCCTCGAGGACGACAGAATGTTCTGACTGATGGATAGCAATGACGGACAGTAATAGAGTCCCTTGAGTACTCCTCCAATGGGGCTCAATTTGGTCGAGCGCTCTCGCCGCTGCCCTCCGCACTTCTCGGTCCGCGTCCTCGAGTGCTCCAAGGAGGGCATCAAAAGCGCGGCGGTCATTAATTCTGCTCAGAGCTTCGACCGCCGCCTTCCGCACGTCTCGCACCTCGTCCTTAAGTGCGCCAAGGAGGGGATCGAAAGCGCGACGGTCGTTGATTCTGCCCAGACCTTCGGCCGCCGCCTCCCGGACCGCGGAGCTGGTGTCCTTGAGTCCTTCTATGAAGGTCGGGACGGCCTCCTTGGCTGTTTCTGATTTCGTCCAGTCCGGGTCAATCCGCTCAAGTCCTTTCTCCACTGCCTTTCGCACCCCTGAGCTGTCATCCTCGAGCGCTCCGACAAGTGCTTCCAAGGCACGCGCGCCGCCGATTCTGCCCAGACGTTCGGCCGCCACCTCCCGGACTGCGGAACTGGTGTCCTTGAGTCCTTCTATGAAGGTCGGGACGGCCTCCTTGGCTGTTTCTGACTTCGTCCAGTTCGGGTCAATCCGCTCAAGCGCTCCCTCTGCCGCTTCGCGCACGTCCTCGTCGTCATCCTTAAGCGCCGCGATCAAGGGCTTGACTGCACGCGGATTTTTCGATTCGCCGAGTTTCCGAATCGCCATTAAGCGTACTGCAAAATCCTTTGACTTTAGCTGTCGCAGTGTCCACCAAAGCATGGTGTAGCTCCTTTCTAGAAAAATATCAGCGCGCTACACACAGCGCTTCAGTCATAGAGCGAATATCGCAGCAATGACCCCTTCAGATGGATCATAAACATCGAAGTCTCCTGGCAATAAGCGGACGTTGCATGCAACGGTCCGGCCTTGAGCTTCAGTTCCTTGTTCGGTTCTCTCAGGTTCACGCCGTCGAGGTTCGCCGCATTAAAAAGCCGTAAGAATTTCGTCATACCGTCCCGAGGAGGCGGAACGCTCAATTGGACAGCAACCTCCGCGCCCCGGCCTGTCCAAAACGCGTCCTCGATCACTTCGTCGGTCAGAGAAGCTGCTTTTGAACTTCCATCCTGCACATCATAGACCGATACGGTTCCGGCGCAATTCCCGATGGATAACTGAGCGTTGCCGTCGGAGATGTTGATGCTGATGCTGTAACCGCCGCCAGCCGTCAGGAGAAAGCGGTTGTCGCGGGAAAATTGCACTGAGAACATCTTGTGCGGCGGACGGACAAAAATCTTGACGCTCCCCGAATCGTTGAGATCCCACAGGAGGACCGCACCGTTGTTTTCCACCCCGGCAATGAAGCGTCCGTCCGATGAGAACGAAAGCCTAGTGATCTTCCCCGGCGGCTCCTTAAAAACCGCTGCAATCGTCTCCTTTGGGACAGAGAGAGTTCTCGTCGTTTTACCGGCCGCAGTGTCATAGACGCCGATCGCTCCCGATGCGTACCCCAATGCAAGGAGCAATCCCGATGCTCCATACGCCATCGCTGTCACCGTCTCGTCCGCTTCGACCGTTGGACGTTCTTTGCCCGACCCAATCTCCCAGGTTCGAATCTTCCTGCCCTGCTCGTCGGTGGAAGCAAGGAGGCCGGCGGGATGCGACGCAGCAACGGTGGAAACGGGGGCATCGAGGTCAGTGATGATCTGTTTCGTGCGAAGAGTTGTTGAGTCCCAGATAATGATCTCGTTCCTCTCTTTTGTAACGATGATGAAATCGTGCCCCGCGGTGGCAAGGGCTGTAACTTCGCCGTGTGTCTCGTCCGGCGTGACTTGAACGCCTGCGGAAGGCGCAAAGAGTGTTTTGAATAGACCCATTGTCATACTCCTTTGTTGTGCCGAACGGCGACCTTTCGCCATGCAACAAGGGCAGAGCGCGTCGGCGGTGAATATTCCTCGGGCATTTCTTTACCGAAAGGTCAGTTGGCTCATATCAAAGTGATCCATATGCCACTTCAGGGCACTTCGAAACTCATGTTGAGGAAGATACGATTGACCCGAGGCCAGGTGTGCTGCCATCCCGCGAACTTTCTCCGCGG
>Ga0194110_10008420_pt1 | contig 11727 bp, 7 predicted proteins | sample TA2Kig1200mmetaG_FD_146192 | JGI IMG/M metagenome (GOLD analysis project Ga0194110, IMG submission 146192) | Freshwater microbial communities from Lake Tanganyika, Tanzania - TA2015032 Kigoma Deep Cast 1200m | ecosystem: Environmental > Aquatic > Freshwater > Lake | place: Tanzania: Lake... | reverse complement strand
GGCCGGTGCCGCTCCGACTCTCGAGGTGGACGGGCAGGACGTCGACGCCGACGTGCACGAGGTGCTCGACCGCCTGTCCGCCTTCGCGGACCGCGTCCGTTCGGGGGAGTGGCGCGGCGTGACCGGAAAGAAGGTCACCCACGTCGTCAACATCGGCATCGGGGGCAGCGACCTCGGTCCGGTCATGGTGTACGAGGCCCTGCTGCCGTACGCCGACGCCGGCATCCACGCGCGCTTCGTCTCGAACATCGACCCGACCGATCTCGCGCAGAAGACCGCCGACCTGGATCCCGAGACGACGCTGTTCATCGTCGCCTCGAAGACCTTCACCACGCTCGAGACGCTGACCAACGCGCGCCTGGCCCGCGACTGGCTGTGGGAGCGGCTGGCCACGGCCGGCGCGCTGGAGGACTCCGACGACGCCCGCACGGACGCGGTGGCCCACCACTTCGTCGCCGTATCGACGGCACTGGACAAGGTCGCCGACTTCGGCATCGACCCGGCGAACGCCTTCGGCTTCTGGGACTGGGTCGGCGGCCGCTACTCGGTCGACTCGGCGATCGGCCTGTCGCTGGCCATCACGCTCGGTCCCGGCGTCTTCCGCGAGCTCCTCGCCGGGTTCCACACGGTCGACGAACATGTCGCGTCCATGCCGGTCGACCGGAACGTGCCCGTCCTCATGGGTCTGCTGAACGTCTGGTACACGAACTTCCTCGGCGCGCAGTCGCATGCGGTGCTGCCCTACGCGCAGCAGCTCCACCGGTTCCCGGCCTACCTGCAGCAGCTCACGATGGAGTCGAACGGAAAGTCGGTGCGCTGGGACGGCTCCCCGGTGACGACCGACACCGGCGAGGTGTTCTGGGGCGAGCCCGGCACGAACGGCCAGCACGCGTTCTACCAGCTCATCCACCAGGGCACCCGACTGATCCCGGCGGACTTCATCGCAATGGTGAACCCGGCCTATCCGCTCGCCGACGGTGGACGCGACGTGCACGGCCTGTTCCTCGCCAACTTCCTCGCGCAGACGAAGGCGCTCGCGTTCGGCAAGACCGCGGAGGAGGTCGAGGCCGAGGGCACCACCGGGGCGCTCGTCGCCGCGCGCACCTTCCCCGGGAACCGCCCCACGACCTCGATCTTCGCGCCGTCGTTGACGCCGTCCGTGCTCGGTCAGCTCATCGCTTTGTACGAGCACATCACCTTCACGCAGGGGACCATCTGGGGCATCAACAGCTTCGATCAGTGGGGCGTGGAGCTCGGCAAGCAGCTGGCGCTGCAGATCGCTCCCGCGCTCGAGGGCGACGAGGAGGCGGCGCAGTCTCAGGACGCCTCGACCGCGGCACTTCTGGCCTACTACCGCGCGCACCGCGCCTGACCTCGGCGTTTCGGAGGCCGGGCAGGGCGAACGTCGCCTTGCTCGGCCCGCGGAGCCCCGGGGTGGACCGTGGTCGCGTCGGCGGCGGATCGGACCCACCGTCGCAAGGGGCCTGAGAGGTCCGTCAGACCCCTCCCACCTGGGTCTTTCCGTGCGCGCGCTCCCACCGTCCTCCCAGGTAACGAAAAGATAACGTCCAGAAGAGCCGACCACACTCGGGGACTTGTGTCGACCCGACGGCACGATTCCGCGCCCGACCCGACGGGTGCGCGCCCCGACGAAAGTGCTCCTTTTGCTGCGTTCTGATGTGAAGCTCCACCACGTCCACCGTGCCCGCCGCACCCTCGCGACCGCGGCCACCTGCGCCGGAGTGGCGCTCGGCATGATGGCCACCACGGGGGTCGCGGTCGCCGCGCCCGTCTCGATGTCCGATGTCGCCGGTTCGGCGTTCGCCGCCCCGTCCGCCTCGCCGTCCCCGACGCCGACGGTCGGCGCGGTCGCCCCGGCGGGGACCTCGACGCTCGGCACCGCGCCGCTCATCACGTCGCCGACGCTGGGGGCGATCACCTCCGGCGCCGCGGATGCGCAGTCCGGCGTCGACACCGCCCTCGCGGACGCGGCCTCGGTCCAGGCGGACATCGCCGCCGCCGGTCTGCCCCTGTCGGTCGGAGCCGACACCACCGTCGACACGTCCGACCTGCAGGACGCAGCGGACCGCCTCTCGACCTCCACGCTGCTGCCCGTGCTCATGCTGCCGGCCCTCACGCAGAACGCCGAGGTCGAGACGGAGCGCGTCGCCGACCGCGTCGAGGAACTGCGCGGCAGCCTGGACGCAGCGCTCGCGCAGAAGGCCGCCGAAGAGGCCGCCGCCGCGGCCGCCGCGGAGGCGCAGCGTCAGGCCGAGGCCGCCGCCGCAGCCGAGGCGCAGCGTGAGGCCGAGGCCGCCGCGGCCCTCGCCCGCGTCAACACGCCCGACGGCGCCCGCACTGTCGCCGCCCAGATGGCGGCGGAGCGTTACGGCTGGGGGAGCGATCAGTTCTCCTGCCTGTCGTCGCTGTGGCAGAAGGAGTCGGGCTGGAACTACCAGGCCTACAACCCGAGTGGGGCCACCGGCATCCCGCAGTCCCTCCCCGGCAGCAAGATGGCGTCCGCCGGCTCCGACTGGCAGACGAACGCGGCGACGCAGATCGCGTGGGGGCTCGACTACATCGACCGCGCCTACGGCACGCCCTGCAGCGCCTGGTCGCACTCGCAGGCCGTCAACTGGTACTGACCCGCTCCCGCGCGCGCACGCCCGCCCCACGCGCTGAGGTGTCGCGAATGTACGCGTCAGCCCGCGCGTCGCGTACATCTACGCCAAGTCACGGCGCAGCGTCAGCCCGCGGGCGCTGACTTGTCGCGAATGTACGCGTCAGCCGGCGCGTCGCGTACATCTACGCCTCGTCACGGCGCAGCGTCAGCCCCCGGGCGCTGACGTGTCGCGAATGTACGCGTCAGCCCGCGCGTCGCGTATATGTGCGCCACGTCACGGCACAGCGTCGGTGCCCGGGCGCCGACTTGTCGGCATCCTTCCTCGAATTCCCAGCCCGCACCCACCCTCAGCGATATATCGTTGTATATCGCTGACCCAGGTCGGGTCCGCGCGAAGGAGGTCGTCATGAGTGGTTCATTCCTGGGAGACGCGTTCGGCGGACGCGGCGGGCACAACGGCGCCGGTTGGCCGATGTCGAACATCCTCGACGCCATGGAGCAGCTGCGCACGCAGTTCGAGCAGAAGACCGGCGGCACGCCCCGCATGAACAAGGGCGACGTGCGTTCGGCCGTCCTCTCTCTCCTGCTGGAGCAGCCGATGCACGGCTACCAGATCATCCGCGAGATCGAGGAGCGCAGCGGCGGCACCTGGAAGCCCAGCCCGGGCTCGGTGTACCCCACGCTGCAGCTGCTCACCGACGAGGGCCTCGTGCGGGCCGAGGAGTCCGGCGGCCGCAAGACCTACTCGCTCACCGAGGAGGGGCGCGCCGCCGCGGGCGACGAGACCACCGAACGCTCCGCCGCCCCGTGGGAGACCGCGGGCTCGCGCGACAGCGGCCGCATGACGGCGCTGCCCAAGGCGGGCGTCGAGCTGGCCCAGGCCGCGGCGCAGGTCGCACGCACGGGGGACAAGGAGCAGGTCGCGCAAGCCGTCGAGGTCCTCGAAGAGGCGCGCCGTAAGCTCTACTCCATCCTCGCTCAGAGCTGAGGTTGCCGCCCTCCGACAGCGGGCGCGCGGCACGTCGGCATCAAGGAGACACGATGTCCGACGACGCCCTCATGCGCGCCCGCTACCGGCGCATCACGCGCTTCGCCGCCCGTTATCTGGTGCAGGCCTGGTGGTGGGAGCTGTTCCTCCCGCGCTTCGGCCTCGGTGCCCTGTCAGCCCGCGGGCGCACCCGCCGGCTGCAGAAGCTCGCTCGGCGCTTCCACGTCCTGGCGCTGGACCTCGGCGGCCTCATGATCAAGGTCGGCCAGTACATGTCCTCGCGCCTGGACGTGCTGCCGCCCATCATCACCAAAGAGCTCGAGGGCCTGCAGGACGAGGTCCCCGCTGTTCCCTTCGCGGCCATCCGCGCGCGGGCGGAGGAGGAGCTCGGGATGCCGATGACCGCGGCCTTCGCCTCGGTCGACGAGCGCCCGCTCGCGGCGGCATCCCTGGGTCAAGCCCATCGCGCCACGCTCACGGACGCCCTCGCGGCGGACACCGGCATGCGCGACGTCGTGCTCAAGATCCAGCGGCCCGGGATCGACCGCATCGTCGACGTCGACCTGCGCGCGCTGCGCAAGGTCGGGCGCTGGCTCAGCAAGGTGACGCTCGTGTCCGACCGCGTCGACATGCCCTCGCTCGTGGAGGAGTTCGCGGTCACGAGCCTGGAGGAGATCGACTACCTCCAGGAGGCCGCGAACTCGGAGCGGTTCGCCGTGGACTTCGCCGTCGACGGGCTCGTCGCCGTGCCCGAGGTGGTGTGGGAGCGGACGACCCGGCGCGTGCTCACCCTGCAGGACGTCACGGCCATCAAGATCAGCGATGTCGACGCGCTGCGGGCGGCCGGCATCGACCCGTCCGAGGTCGCGGCCCGGTTCGCCGCGGTCATGTTCGACCAGCTGTTCGAGGACGGGTTCTTCCACGCCGACCCGCACCCGGGGAACGTGTTCGTCACGCCGCTCCCGGCGGCTCCGGATGCCACCTCCCCGGCGTGGACGTTCACGTTCATCGACTTCGGGATGATGGGCGAGGTGCCCCCGACGCTCCGCCGCGGTCTGCGGCGTGTGCTGATCGCGGCGGCATCCCGGGACGGCAAGGGACTCGTCGACGGCATCCGGGACATCGGCGTGCTGCTGCCGACGGCGGACACGATCCAGCTGGAGCGCGCGATGACGCAGCTCTTCTCGCGCTTCGGCGGGATGGGCTTCGCGGAGCTGCAGGAGGTCGACCCGCGCGAGTTCCGCGCCTTCGCCGTCGAATTCGGCGACGTCGTGCGCTCGCTGCCGTTCCAGCTGCCCGAGAACTTCCTGCTCATCGTGCGCGCCATGTCGCTGACGAGCGGGATGTGCAGCGCGCTGGACCCGCGCTTCAACATCTGGGACGCCGTCGAGCCGTACGCCCAGCGCCTCATCCGCGAGGAGAGCGGCAACACGGTTCAGGCGCTCGCCCGCGAGGTCGGCGCCGTCGCCGCGGTGACCGCGCGACTGCCGCGGCGCATCGACTCCCTCGTCGACCGGTTCGAGGACGGGTCCGTCTCGGTCCAGACCCCGCGCATCGAGCGTCGCATCCGCGACCTCGAGCGCATGGTGCGCCGGGTGGTGTCGGCGGTGCTGTTCACGGGGCTGCTGATCGGCGGCATCCTGCTGCAGGCCGAGCAGGCCGTGCTCGGGACGCTGCTGGCCATCGCCTCGGTGGTCCCGCTGTCGCACGCCGTGCTCGCCGGGTTCATCGCGCGGCGCAACGGCAGCGCCTGAGACGGTCCGCGCGACGCCGCGGGCTCTCGCTGGTCGGGAGAAGCCTGCGCCGCGGGCTCCCGCCGCCGGAGACGGCAGCGTCGCCGCGGGCTCCCGCTGGTCGGGAGACGTCCGCGCCGCGGGCTACCGCCCGTCGACGATCGACATGAACCCGGCGAAGGCGAACAGCAGCGGCACGAGGTAGAGCCCGGCACGGAAGCCGACCCACGCCAGTCGCTCGACGACCGGCCCGATCCCGGTCTGCGGCGTCCGGGCGTCCAGGCGACGTCCGTCGGGGCCGATGAGCGGCCGCGGGGGACGCCAGGCGGTGGTCCCTGTTGCCGCGACGCGCTCCTGCGCCCCTTGTCCCGCGACCCGCTCGTCGACGTACCGCTCCGACTGCCCGACGAGCCGCGGGGCCACGTGGCGGAGCAGGGCGTCGACGCGCCGCCAGTCCTCCGGCGCGGTGTACGCGGCGTCGGCGGCGCGGAAGAAGACCGCCCGGTCGTCGCGGATCTCCAGGTCGAAGTCCGCGGCGTGGTCGACGAGGACGGCCATGACGTCAGGGGTGAGCACGAAGAGCGCGTCGGGCCCGTAGCCCGCCGGCGCGTAAGTCAGGAACGACCGGTCGAAGTCCCCCTCGAGCCGCAGGCGCTGACCGCGGTCGATGGATGCCGGGAGTCCTCCGCGTCCGCCGTCGTTGGCGCGTGCGTCGAGCACGAGGTGGGGGAGTGCCGCGGCCAGACGGATGCTCGCATACTGCCAGGCGCGGGCACGGGGGGAGCGGGCGCGGACGGTGCCGAACTCGATGTCCCGGGACGCGAACCGCGGGTACTCGCGCACCCCGAGGCGGTTGTCCGTGACGAGCGACGAGAACGTCGCCCCGTCGCTGGGCATCGGGCGGAAGCCGTTGGCGAGCGCCGTGAGATCGCGGCGTCCCTGGCTCAGCCGCGCGCGCGTCGCGAGCGGTCGGCGCGCCCAGCGCCACAGCAGGAACGTCCCGGCGAGCCAGACCACCAGCACGAGCGACACCACCGTGAACGCGAGCGCGTCGGCCGGGAGCACACGGCCGTCCTGGACCCCGTCGACCTGGATGCCGATGGTCAGGAACCCGATCGAGGCGAACCACAGCACCAGGGCGTTGTTGACGTGCAGCAGCACCTGGCGCCGGGTCGGGCGCCACGCCGGCCGCGGCCGTTCGCCCGCGACGGCGAGGGCGGCGGCGACATCGGCCGCGGGGGCGTCCAGCCATCGGAGGTCCACGCCTGCTCCTCGCGCTCGGACGTCAGCGCGCCCACCGGTCGGCGGACGTCCTCCCACCCTGCCGCAGCTGCGCCGACGACGACGCGCGCCGCCCCGGAGTGTCCTCCGGAGCGGCGCGCGTGTCGTGCGGGGTGCGGGTCAGTACCAGCCGACCGACTGGGAGTGCGACCAGGCGCTGCACGGGCTGCCGTAGCGGCCCGAGATGTAGCCGAGGCCCCAGGCGACCTGCGTCGCCGCGTTGGTCTGCCAGTCGGCACCGGCGGAGGCCATCTTGCTGCCCGGGAGGGCCTGCGGGATGCCGAAGGCGCCGCTGCCCGAGTTGTAGGCCTGGTAGTTCCAGCCGGACTCCTTGTTCCACAGCGACACGAGGCACGACATCTGGTCCTCGCCCCAGCCGTAGTTGCCGAGCATGCCGCGGGCGGAGGCCTGGGCGCCGGCCGGGCTGTTGTCGCCGCTGCTGCCGGTCACCGGGAGCGGGGCGGAGGGGGCGGCGGTGGACCCGCTGGAGCGCGTCGTCGTGGTGGTGGTCGTCCGGGCGGCGGCCTGGGCCTCGGCCTGGGCGGCCTCCTCCTCGGCCTTCGCCTTCGCCGCGGCGGCGGCCTCGGCCTCCAGGCGCGCCTTCTCGGCGGCGGCGGCCTCCTCCTCGGCCTTCTTGGCGAGGGCGCCGTCGAGCGAGCCGCGCAGCTGCGAGACCTGGGCGTCGACGGATGCCGAGAGCTCGGTGACCGAGTCGGTGATCTCGGGCAGGAAGGTGGCGGGGAGCTGCTGGGCCGCGGCGTCGAGGCGCTCGGCGGCCTGCTCCAGCGCGGCCGTGTCGACGGTGGTGACGGGCTGGCCGATGTCCAGGCCGGAGGCGGCGATGTCGCCCTCGACGGTGTCGGCGGCCTGCGTCGAGGAGACGGCGGCGGCCACTGCGGAGCGCGCCTCGGCGACCTCGGGGGCGGAGGCGACGGGCGTCGTGTAGGCGGCCAGCTGGAAGGAGGCGCCGGTCAGCAGCGAGGGGGTGGTCGCCGCGACGGAGGGGGAGGCGGCGGTGCCGGTCAGGGCGGCCGCGGCGAGCACGCCGACCACAAGTCCGCCCGCGAGGAGGACGGGGCGACGGCGGGAGCGGCGAGAGGCCAGACGGCGGGTACGACGGTTGGACGGGGGCGTCGAAGTGGAGCGCATGAACCAGTTCCGGGTCGAGGGACGAGGCCCTCGGGAAGGCCCGTCAGTCCGCTGTTCGCGGACACAAGTCACATACCCTGCCCGCTCAGCCTGGACGATTCCTGGACGTAACCGTGATCCATCCGTTATTCGGAGGTCGGACGGACCCCGGGAACAGCGGGGAACTCTGGTAGTCTTGAGTGTCACGCGTGTGGCCCGTTCCGCACTTCCGGGGTCCCCCCGAGTGGCATCGCACGACACAATCCGCTTCGCTTCGGCCGTGGCATCCGTCCGTCCTCTCGACGGGAGGCTGCTCCGACAGCGTGATCCACCTCCGGATCGCGCCGCGGGAGCCGGAGCCCGACACCACAACCCTCTAGGACAACCCACTACATGACTACCGCAACGACCGCCCCGGCCACCAAGCAGGTCGCGATCAACGACATCGGCTCTGCTGAGGACTTCCTGGCCGCGGTCGAGAAGACCCTGAAGTTCTTCAACGACGGCGACCTCATCGAAGGCACCGTCGTGAAGATCGACCGCGACGAGGTCCTCCTCGACGTCGGCTACAAGACCGAGGGCGTCATCCCCTCGCGCGAGCTCTCCATCAAGCACGACGTCGACCCCAACGAGGTTGTCAACGTCGGCGACCACGTCGAGGCCCTCGTTCTCCAGAAGGAGGACAAGGAAGGCCGTCTCATCCTGTCCAAGAAGCGCGCCCAGTACGAGCGCGCCTGGGGCGACGTGGAGAAGATCAAGGAGAACGACGGTGTCGTCACCGGCTCCGTGATCGAGGTCGTCAAGGGTGGCCTCATCGTCGACATCGGCCTCCGCGGCTTCCTCCCGGCCTCGCTCATCGAGCTGCGCCGCGTCCGCGACCTGACGCCGTACCTCGGCCAGGAGATCGAGGCCAAGATCCTCGAGCTCGACAAGAACCGCAACAACGTCGTCCTGTCGCGCCGCGCCCTGCTCGAGCAGACGCAGTCCGAGTCGCGCACCACGTTCCTCAACAACCTGCACAAGGGCCAGGTCCGCAAGGGCACGGTCTCGTCGATCGTCAACTTCGGTGCGTTCGTCGACCTGGGCGGCGTGGACGGCCTCGTGCACGTCTCCGAGCTGTCCTGGAAGCACATCGAGCACGCCTCCGAGGTCGTCGAGGTGGGCCAGGAGGTCACCGTCGAGATCCTCGAGGTCGACCTCGACCGCGAGCGCGTGTCGCTCTCGCTCAAGGCGACGCAGGAGGACCCCTGGCAGGTCTTCGCCCGCACCCACGCGATCGGCCAGATCGCGCCGGGCAAGGTCACCAAGCTCGTTCCGTTCGGTGCGTTCGTCCGCGTGGCCGACGGCATCGAGGGCCTCGTGCACATCTCGGAGCTCTCCGGCAAGCACGTCGAGCTCGCCGAGCAGGTCGTGTCGGTCGGCGAAGAGGTCTTCGTCAAGATCATCGACATCGACCTCGAGCGTCGCCGCATCTCGCTCTCGCTCAAGCAGGCGAACGAGTCGGTCGACCCCAACGGCACCGAGTTCGACCCGGCGCTGTACGGCATGGTCACCGAGTACGACGAGCGCGGCGAGTACAAGTACCCCGAGGGCTTCGACCCCGAGTCGGGTGCCTGGCTCGAGGGCTTCGACGCTCAGCGCGAGCAGTGGGAGCAGGAGTACGCCGCGGCCCAGGGTCGCTGGGAGGCTCACAAGGCCGCCGTCACCAAGGCCCTCGAGGCCGAGGCTGCGAACCCGACCGACTCGGGCTCGTTCGGCGGTTCCTTCTCGTCGGAGTCGCCCGCCCAGGGCACCCTCGCCGACGACGAGTCGCTGGCGGCGCTTCGCGAGAAGCTCTCCGGTCGCTGAACCACCCTTTCCTGAAGGCCGGTCCCTCCTCGGAGGGGCCGGCCTTCGGCTTTCCCGGGTGGCAGCCCGGCGGGGGCGCAAGGCTTTGGCATCCGTCGTCCCGTCGGGGAGGATGGGGGCATGGCTTCTCGACTTCCCCTCCTGATCACCCTGGCCGGTGTCGCCGTGCTCTTCCTCTCCATCGCGTTCGTCTTCGCGCTCGTGCTGCAGGCGATGTTCCTCGGCGGCATGCAGTTCACGGGCGGTCACACCGACGCCCTGCCCGCGGCGGACGCGTTCTCGCTCATCGCCTGACCCATCCCCGTCATCCCGTCCGCCGGCGACGGGCGAGGCATCCGGGACCCGCCCCGTCCGGCTGCCGCGCGGGGTCTTCGGACTCGGGATGCCACTGGCGTCCCGGCGCGTCGAGGTCAATCCCCCGCGGACAACTCGTCGGGGCCGACTAGCGTCGAAGAACGACAAGAGGAGGTCGGAGTGGACGATGCCGACGAGCGGACCGTGACCGCAGACGAGGACGCCCGTCCCGTCGCGGACGACGGCACGGAGATCGACGAGCCGGCCGACCCGGTCGTCGAGATCAGCTACGACGAGCAGCGATACCCGGCCCGCCCGCGTCGCCTCCGACCGCGCGACCAATTCCGTGGCGGGACCCTGCGCCGGTTCCTCAGCGACCCGCGCAGCGCGAACGGCACCAATCCCTCCTACATCGAGTGGCTCGTCCGCCAGTCGATGCTGAAGGACGCCGACGTGCTGAGCCGCCAGCTGTCCGGGCAGCCGTCGATGTGGCGCAACCCCTACGCCCGTCCCGATGCGCGTCGGGCGATCGAGTCGACGGACGTGTGGTTCACCGCCTACCCCATCTCGCTGATCACCCGAGCGGGGGAGTCCTTCCTCGACGCACTCGGCGACGAGGCGCTGTGGGAGGCCTTCGAGTGGGTCGGGATCAACGGCATCCACACCGGTCCCGTGAAACGCGCCGGGGGTATCACCGGATGGCAGGAGACCCCCAGCGTCGACGGTCACTTCGACCGCATCAGCACTCAGATCGACCCGGACTTCGGTGACGAGCACGCCTTCCGCCGGGTCGCCGACGTGGCCGACGCGCACGGCGGCAGCGTCATCGACGACATCGTCCCGGGTCACACCGGCAAGGGTGCGGACTTCCGCCTCGCCGAGATGGCGTTCAAGGACTACCCCGGCATCTACCACATGGTCGAGATCCCGCGGGAGGACTGGGACCTGCTGCCCGAGGTGCCCGCCGGCCGCGACTCGATTAACCTCGACGCCGGCACCGAACGCGAGCTCAGCGCCCGCGGCTACATCATCGGCGAGCTGCAGCGCGTCATCTTCTACACGCCGGGCGTGAAGGAGACCAACTGGAGCGCCACCGCGCCCGTCATCGGCGTCGACGGCGTGGAGCGCCGCTGGGTCTACCTGCACTACTTCAAGGAGGGCCAGCCCTCGATCAACTGGCTCGACCCCACGTTCGCGGGCATGCGACTCGTCATCGGGGACGCCCTGCACTCCCTCGGCGACCTCGGGACGAGCGCGCTCCGCCTCGACGCGAACGGCTTCTTGGGCGTGGAGAAGAGCGCGGAGGGACTCCCGGCGTGGTCGGAGGGGCACCCGCTCTCGCACGCGGCGAACCACATCATCGCGGGCATGGTCCGCAAGGTCGGCGGCTTCACGTTCCAGGAGCTGAACCTGACGATGGAGGACATCCGCGACACGGGTGCCGTCGGCGCGGACCTGTCGTACGACTTCGTCACGCGACCGGGCTACCACCACGCGCTCGCGACGGCGAACACCGAGTTCCTGCGCCTCGCGCTGAACACGGCCCTCGAGACCGGCGTCGAGCCGGTGCAGCTCGTGCACGGGATGCAGAACCACGACGAGCTCACCTACGAGCTCGTGCACTGGGCCACGACCCACCGCGACACGGTGTACCCGTTCCGTCACGGAGAGCACACCGGCGCGGAGATCGCCGAAGCGGTGCGGGCCGACCTGACCGAGAAGCTCACCGTCGACGCGGACTACAACCTCGTCTTCACGCAGAACGGCATCGCCTGCACGACCGCGTCGCTGATCGCCGCGACGCAGGGCAAGGCGACGCTCGACGACATCGC
>Ga0194110_10008419_pt1 | contig 11727 bp, 10 predicted proteins | sample TA2Kig1200mmetaG_FD_146192 | JGI IMG/M metagenome (GOLD analysis project Ga0194110, IMG submission 146192) | Freshwater microbial communities from Lake Tanganyika, Tanzania - TA2015032 Kigoma Deep Cast 1200m | ecosystem: Environmental > Aquatic > Freshwater > Lake | place: Tanzania: Lake... | reverse complement strand
TATGCTATCATCGCTGTCGAAAAATAATTCGGCTACAAAAGATGAATTTTATCGGGATTAAACCCGGGGAAAGATGTCCCCAAAACTATTTTTAACCGCCGTGGCCAAGACTGCGGCATAATCTCGGCCAAAATGATGATGTTAAAAATTATATTTATATGAAAGGAGGTTATACTTTAAAGTATACATTGCCTAAGTATACTGAACAAGAATTATACGCCGGGACACCAATAGAGGAAGTTACTGATTTCTTTGAGAAAGTTTATTTAAGTATAATAAGTTTTGACTTACCAAAATGAAAGAACTCATTGACCTGCACGCCCATTCCACCGCCTCCGACGGGTCTTATGCCCCGGCGGAGGTGGTGCGCCTGGCTAAAGAAGGAGGCCTTACGGCCATTGCCCTGACGGACCACGACACCATTGACGGCATCCCCGAGGCCATGGCCGCGGGGGACAAGTGGGGGGTGGAAGTCATCCCCGGGGTGGAAATCAGCGCCCATTTTCCCGGGGGGTCCATGCACGTCCTGGGCTATTTCATCGATTACACCAACGGCCTGCTGGATGAGCGCCTGGCGGTGCTCAAACAGGCCCGGCTGGACCGGAACCCCCAGATTATCGCCAAGCTTAACGCCCTGGGCATTCCCCTCACCATGGAGCAGGTGGTCAAAGTCTCCGGGGGCGGCCAGGTGGGGCGGCCCCATATCGCCCGGGCCTTGTGGGAGGCGGGTTACGTGAGCAACATCCAGGATGCCTTTGACAAATTCCTGCGCAGCGGCGCCCCGGCCCATGTGAATAAGTTTCGCTTTCCCCCCCGGGAGGCCATCAATATGATCCGGGAGGCGGGGGGCGTGCCGGTCCTGTCCCACCCCTTCACCTTGGGCCTGGGCTCGGCCTATGCCCTGAAAAACACCCTCCTGGAATTGAAGGGCCTGGGGCTGGCGGGCATCGAGGTTTTTTACTCCGAACACAGCCGAGAGCAAGAGGCCCTCTACTTGAAGCTGGCCCGGGAACTGGGCCTGCTCGTCACCGGCGGCTCCGACTTTCACGGCCTCAACAAACCCGAAGTGGTCTTTGGGAAGATGCGCTCCCAGGGAAAAGTCATTTATCAGCTGGCGGAGACTTTAAAAGCCTGGCGGGAAAAGAATATAAATCACCGATAAACCCGGATTAACCCAGATGTCATTTATAACCTGGCAATATTTTCTATTTCTGCCCCTTATTTTCGTCCTCTATTGGCAGTTGCCCCCCAGGCTGCGCCTGCCGTTGCTCCTGATAGCCAGCTACTTTTTTTACGCCTGCTGGGACGTGCGCTTCCTGGCCCTGGTCCTCACGACCACGGTCATTGACTATATTTGCGGCCTGAGCCTGGGAGGCCGGAGGCTCAAACCGGCCTGGGTCCTGATCCTGGCCCTGCTCCCGGGCGCCTGGCTGGGGGTCTGTTATCTTCTGCTGACTTCATGGGGCCAGGCGACCCCGCTCCTCATTGCCGTGGCCGGGGGCCTGGGGGTGGCTTTCTTTGCCATCCATGAAGGCGTCTGGGCCTGGGGCGGGGAGAAGCGGAACAAAGGACTTCTCATCCTCAGTGTGGGCTTTTGCCTGGCCATCCTGGGGTTTTTCAAGTATTTCAATTTTTTCGTGGATTCGGCCCAGAACCTCCTGGGGCACATGGGCTTGCAGGCCAACTTCGTGCTGCTGCACATCATTCTGCCGGTGGGCATCTCCTTTTACACCTTTCAATCCCTGGGCTACGTCATTGACGTGTACCGGAGGACCTCTCCGGCCTGCGCCGACTTTCTCACTTTCGCCACTTTTGACGCCTTTTTCCCCCAGATGGTCTCGGGGCCCATCGAGCGAGGGAAGAATCTCATTCCCCAACTGGAAGGGGTGGGGATTTTTCAAAACTCCTACGTCCACGACGGCCTGCGCCTTATACTGGTGGGATTGTTCAAGAAGGTCTTTGTGGCCGACAACTGCGCGGTCATCGCGGGTTACGTCTTCGACCCCCGGACCGCGCTCACCGCGCCCTGGGCCATCCTGGGGGTAGTGGCCTTTGCATTTCAGATTTACGGAGACTTTTCCGGGTATACGGATATCGCCCGGGGCTCGGCCAAACTGCTGGGTATCAACCTCATGGAGAATTTCCGGTTCCCCTATTTCGCCCGCAATCCCTCGGACTTCTGGTCCCGGTGGCATATCTCCCTCTCCACCTGGTTCCGGGATTATGTGTACATTCCTCTGGGGGGCAACCGGGGAAGCCAGTGGGACACCATCCGCAACCTGGCCGTCACCATGCTGTTGGCGGGTTTGTGGCACGGGGCCAACTGGATCTTTGTCATCTGGGGGGCCTATCATGGGGCGCTGCTCATCCTCTACCGCTTTGTGCCGCCTTTCACCGGGTTCATGGCCAAGGAAAAGAAAGGCCGGGGGTTGCAGTGGATGGCCGCGGCCCTGATGTTTCTGTTTACCCTGGCGGGCTGGGCCATTTTCCGCAGCGCCAATCTGGCCCAACTGGGCCAGTGGTTCGCCGCCCTGGGCCACTGGCAGGCCGGGGCGGTTCCCTGGCAGAAATCTGCCCTGTGGCTGCTGTTCCATATCGTCCCCTTGCTGCTCCTCCAGGCGCTCACCTGGAAACAGGGGGATGAAGCCGGGGGCCTGGAGCGCCTGCCATGGCCGGTCCGGGGCTTGCTTTACACCGCGCTCCTGCTCCTGGTGGTGTCCTCTTCGGAGCAGGACCAGGAATTTATCTATTTTCAGTTCTGATGAAAAGTCTGATTAAACCAGCCTTTGTCCTGACCGTGGCCTTGATAGTCCTCCTGGAAGGGGGGGCCCGGCTTTTTTTCCCCCAGGGGGTGTCGGGGCGCTTTGACTACGGCTACGATCCGGACGCCGGTTTTGCAGAAAATGCCGACGGCACGGTGAAGCTCTTCCGGGCCGGGGGACGGCGCTTCTTTCCACAGTCTTTTTCCAAGGAACGTCCCCCCGGCACTTTCCGGGTTTTCGTCATCGGCGACTCCATCCCCCGGGGGCCCAGCCTCCAGGCGTCCTATGCCTGGCTGCTGGGTGATGAACTTCGGAAAAACTGGATTCCCGCCGAGGCTTTTAATCTGGCGGTGCCGGGCTTTGGGGTGCGCCGCTGCCAGATCGTCCTGGACCGGATCATCCGGTATGACCCCAGCCTGATCATTCTTCATGTCAATTACAGCAACGAATATGAAGATGAACGGGAGTGGCGCCGCACCCAGGAATTCAAAGGCTGGCACCCCCGCCACTGGCTGATGAAGCTCTTCATTTTACGGCGGCTTTACGAAATGAAGCAGGAGCAGGTCTTCTGGAGACTGGTCCCCACTGAGATCCGCCAGCGCCGGGCCGTGAATGATGCGGATGCGGAGGTGGCCGCGTCCATGGATGCTCAAAAGATGAGGGAGTGGAGCCGGCAGGTGGAGCGGGTGACCCGGGAGAGTGCGGACCTGGCCCGGCGCCGGCACATTCCCATCCTTCTCCTTACCCATTGCAGCGTGGAGACAAACCCTTCCCATGGGCCCCAACTCAATGATTTTGACATGGACGGCTTGGGGGAGTCCCTGGCCGGGGCCGGGGTCTATCACCTGTCCATGAAGGAGGTCTTTGCCGGAACCCCGAATTTTCAGTCCCATTTTACCGATGGTAGCCATATGAAACAGTCGGGGCACCTTATTCTGGCCCAGGCGATTTTTCACAAGCTCCAAAAGGAAAGGCTGCTGGCCGGGTTTACGCCTGGAAACCTCGGGAAGACCGCTGAATCCAAGTGAGTGCTTTCAGGTTTCATTATCTATGGCAGGAAGGTTTGCAGCCAAGTTATGGGGCGCAGCGCCCACTTTAAAAAAAACTTTTCGAAGCAATAGAGAAGCTATCTTTCAACCGAAGAAGATTTTTTGCTGAAAGCGGATAGCCGACAGCTGACAGCTAATACTTTATTCCCTTTCAAATGCAACCAATACAATTTGTAACTTATTGGTATTCCAGGTTTTCCTAACCGAAAACCGAAAACCGAAAACGGTATAATAATTGTTGTCAGGAAGCGCAAAATGGGAGATGATTTTTACCTCCAGGAGGTGAAGGCATGAAAAGCGCGGTCCGGATGGGGACTCTGGCCGCCCTGTTGCTGCTGACTACCGGCTGCAGCGCCACCTATCCTTATCTTCCTCCAGGTCGAAGCGCCGCCCCGCCCTCCGGCAGCGCGGCCCCGGCGCCTCCGGCTGAAAGTCCGGGGGGCCAAACGCCTCTTCCCGGGCCACACTATGCCGCGCCTCCGGTGGAGCCCCAGCCGGACCTAGCCCAGAAGCTTCGGGATTTGGAGCTGCGGGTGCAGCAATTGGAAAGCCGCCTGGGGCAACTGGAGGCCGGGAAACCCGTCCCCCCTGCCAGGAAGGAGGCCCGGGCGGCCGCTCCCCAAGGTTACCCCCCGCCGGCCGGGACAACAGCCGCGGTGGACGGCGACAAGACTTACCGTGAAGGGATGCGCCTCTACCAGGCAAAAAAATTCAGCGAAGCCCGGGGCAAATTCCACCAGTATTTACAAGGCGGGCCCCCGGGTCCCAAGGCTCCGGAGGCCCGCTATCACCTGGCGGACAGCTTCTACCAGGAAGGCAAATATAAAGAGGCCGCGGTGGAATTCAACAAGCTGGCCAGCCAGTTTCCTAAAAACATCCTGGCCCCCGCGGCCTTGCTGCGCCAGGCCCAGGCTTACCAGCATCTCCAGCAAACCGCCAATTACCGGAGCACTTTGACCAGGCTGGAGCAGGCTTATCCCCAGAGCCCTGAGGCCAGGGAAGCCAATAAGCGGTTAAAAGAAAGATAATTCCACAGAGCCTCTTGCAAAATTATGTAGCCGCAGGCTTCAGCCTGCGCCCGCACAGGCTGGAAAGCCTGTGCTACCGGATATTTCTTTGAGCAACATGGGGAAAATCGTAGCCTCAAAATGAATTTTGCAAGAGGCTCCACAGTTTCCACCTAATAAACCGATTAAGCTGATAGGCGGTTAACATGCTAACATGGTTGCGGAAATACTCCAAGTCCTGGTTCATCGGCCTGATTATCGGGGGTATCGTAGTAGTCTTCATCTTCTGGGGAGTGGGCAGCTTCGAGTCCAGCCGTTTCCAGGAAGTGGCGGAAGTCAATGGCGTTCCCATTTCCCTTTCCACTTTCCTGCGGCAATATCAGGATTCAATCAAGCAATACCAGGATGAGTTCAAAGGGGAGCTCACCGAGGACATGATCAAGAGCATGAAACTCAAAGAGCAGACCCTGAACCGGCTCATAGACGAGGCCGTCATTATCCAGGCGGCGGAGCGCCTGGGCATCCGGGTGAGCGACGCGGAGCTTCAAGAGGCCATCCGCAGTTTGCCTTATTTCCAGGAAGAGGGAAAATTTAGCCAACGACGCTATTTCCAGGTATTGCAGCGGGCGCACATTAACCCCGCGGACTTCGAGGCCGTGGAACGGAAGCGCCTGCTTTTGCAAAAAGTCGTCCAGGAGATAACCTCCCTGGCCAAGGTCTCGGATCCGGAGCTCCAGGAGATTTTCCGCATAGGGCGGGAGACCGCGGAGGTGCGCTACGTGGAGGTGGCGTCGGGCAAGTTCCTGGCCCAGCAGCAGCCCGGGGAGGGCGACCTGGAGCGCTATTACCAGGAACGCCAGGCCGAGTTTAGCCAGCCCGTACGGGTCAAGGTCAATTATCTGCTCTGGCGCACCAAGGATTTTCTCGAACAGACCAAGGTCAGCCCGGAAGAAATGGCGGATTTTATCGCCAAACACAAAGAAGAATATTCCCGTGCCAAAGAGATTCAGGCCAGGCACCTGTTCCTGGCCTTTCCGCCCAAGGCTTCCCCGGAAGCCAAAAAGAAAGTGCAGGAGCAGGCCCAGAAATTTCTGGCCCAGGTCAATGCCGGGGAAGATTTGGCCAAGCTGGCGGAAGCTCACTCCCAGGACCGGGAAACTCGAAGCAAAGGGGGCGACCTGGGGGTGGTCAAGCGGGGCCAGCGCCCCAAGGAGTGGGAGGATGTAGCCTTTGCCCTCCAGCCGGGGCAAGCTGCGGTGGCCAGCACCCCCCAGGGGTTGTACGTCATCAAGGTGGAGGAGGTTAACGAAAAAGAGACTGCGCCCGACGCCGAAGCCCGGGTCACTCAGCGCCTAAAGGAGGAAAAGGCCCGGGTGCTGGCCCGGGAAGCGGCCCAACAGGCCCGGGGAGAACTGAGCAGCTCCCCGGTCTCGGAAGTTGCCCAAAAATTTAAGGCCACGGCCAAAGAGACCCCGCTCTTCAGCCTTAAAGAGCCGGTGCCGGACTTGGGCGTCCGCCCCAACTTCCACCAGGCCGCGGTCAAACTTAAACCCAAGGAAGTGAGCCCGCTGGTGGAACTGCCCGAGGGTTACGCGGTTCTCCAGGGGGTGGAGCATCAACCCGAGCGCCTGCCTCCGTTGGAGGAGATTAAGGAGAAAGTCCGGGAAGCGGTGAAAAAGGAGATGGCCCGGCAACAGGCGGAGCAGGAAGCCCGGAACCTCCTGGAGCGCCTGAGAAAAGGAGAACCTCTGGCCCAGGCGGCGGCCCAGGCCGGTTTGGCGGTGAAGGACAGCGCCTCCTTCAACCGCTACCCGGGTTTCTTAAACCAACCCGACTCGGACGCCTTGACCAGCGCGGCCTTCAGCCTGTCCCCGGAATATCCTTATCCGGAGAAGCCCCTTTTGTGGCGGGATAAATATTATTTGCTGGCTTACAAAGCCCGGCGGACGCCGGATCCGGCGGAGTTTCAAAAAGAGCGGGAAAAGCTGGAGCAGAGCGTGCTGGAATACAAGCGCCGCACTCTGTTGGAGAGCTGGCTGGCCGGGGAGCGGAAGCGGGCTAAGATCAGGGTTTTTGAGATACCTATATAAAACAGGTTACAGGAGCCTCTTGCAAAATTCATTTTGAGGCTGCGATTTTACCATGTTGCTTAAAGAAATATCCGGTAGCACAGGTTTTCCAGCCTGTGCCGGCGCAGGCTGAAGCCTGCGGCTACATAATTTTGCAAGAGCCTCACAGGTTTCAGGTTTCAGGTTTATTTTCCGAATTTCGAAACTTGAAACTTGAAACTCGAAACTTTCGAAGGAGAAAGCTATGTGGGATTTTCTGGTCAATATCATGTCGCACGCCGGGGCCCAGGTGGTTTTCCTGGTGCTGTTCGCCTGGTATTTTTTTCATCATCGGAAAGACGCCAGCATGCCCGCTTCCCGGATCGGCTGGATCCGCTTTGCGGCCCTGGCCTCGGTGTTCGCCTATTTGATGCTGAGCTGGTCCAGCGGCATCCGCCCGGCCCTGGCCCAGGCCGCGGTTTTCGGCATGTTTCTCATCAATTTGTACCTTCTGAACCTGGTGATCTGCAGCCGCCTGGAGCGGCCCTATCGCCGGGCCATTGAGACTTACTGCCTGGAACCGCAGAACCAGGAACACCTGAACGGCATCTGGGGCACGGGCAAGCGCTTCTATTATTTTGGTTTTTTTCTCCAATCTTTGTTGAGCGGCGGATCTCCGGCCCGCTTCCTGCACGAAATAGCCGCGGGGCGGATTCGGGACGATATTCATCATGCCCTGGCCAGGTGTGGGGAAGCCGGGCAGTTCATCTCTCTTAATGGAGTGCTTTCCTATTTGGAAAGCCAGTTGGGGCGTGACGAGACCTTGCCCCAAGATTTTAAGGACTTGATACACAAAGAGATTCAGCAGTTCGGGAAGCATGCCTGGATTGAAGCCCAGGTGAACGATTACCTGCGCACCGCCATCGAGAACCCGGAGAACATCCACAATCCCCAATGGTCCCAGATGTGGGACAAGGCCAGGGGAAAACCCTGATTAGGGAAGGCTTAAAAGGGGAAAAGGTTAAAAGGTTAAAAGGGAATATCTTTGGAGCCTCTTGCAAAATTCATGGTCAAAAGCGGAATCAACGATATTGGGGCGGTTCCCTTGAGGGGGGAGGGTAAGGGTGGGGGTGGCAAAAATAATTTGTATTATCCCATAGTTATAAACGGCTTCGCCCCCCTCCCCCTAGCCCCCTCCCCCCGTGGGGAGGGGGAATAGAAGCCGGGACCGGATTTGCTAAATTTTTGCAAGAGCCTCTTTGGTTTGCTATCTTTCCCTTTTCCCCTTTTCGCCTTTTCCCCCCATTGCCTGCATTTGATAATTAATCCCTGGCAACGGACGAAATTCGAAAAAAGGAGTGACGGTTGCGACAGCCTGCCGTAAGGGCCGCCTGTCATCGCGCCCTGGAGGCCCGGGAGCGCCTGCTCAAGGACTATCCCCGGTGGGAAGACTGGCGGGCCCAAGCCCAGGCCATCAAGGCCGAGGCCATTTCCCAATTGGATGAAATGCTGGCCCGTCTCCAGAGGCAGGTGGAGGCCTGGGGGGGCCAGGTCTTCATGGCCCGGGACGGGGCCGCGGCCCGGGAATATATCCTGGACACGGCCCGGCGTCATCAGGTGCGCGCCGTGGTCAAATCCAAGTCCATGACCACGGAGGAGTTGGCCCTCAACCCTTTCCTGACGGATGCCGGCCTCCAGGTGGCGGAAACGGACCTGGGGGAATTCATTGTTCAATTGGCGGGCCACCCGCCGGCCCATCTCACGGCGCCGGCCATGCATCTGGACCGGCGCCGGATCGCCGCCATCTTTCAAGAACGGCTGGGAGAGGCGTGCGCACCGGAGCCGGAACCCTTAACCCGCCTGGCCGCCCGGCATCTCCGACTCCTGTACCGCGAGGCCCACATGGGGATAACCGGGGTCAATTTCGCCGCGGCGGCGGAAGGAACCCTGGTGCTCCTGGAAAATGAGGGCAACCTGCGCCTCACCGCCTGCCTTCCGAGAGTGCACCTGGCGGTCATGGGCCTGGAGAAGGTTATTCCCGCCTTGGCGCAGGTGGAGGTGTTCCTGCGGCTGCTGCCGGCCAGCGCCACCGGTCAGCGCCTTACGGCTTTGGTTCATTTTATCCGGGGGCTCAAACCCCATCCTGGGGGCCGACAAGCCTTTCACCTGGTGCTCCTGGACAACGGGCGTCGGCAGCTGGCCCAGGAGCCGGAGCTCCTGGAGGCGCTTTATTGCCTGCGCTGTGGCGCCTGTCTCAATGTCTGCCCGGTTTTCCAGGTGGGGAGCGCCCATCTGTACCGACTGGTTTACCCCGGGGCCATCGGCATCCTGCTGGCCCCCTACCTGGCGCCCCGGGGGGACGTTTCGGACCTTTGCACCCAATGCGGCGCCTGCCAGGAAATCTGTCCGGTGAAGATCCTCCTGGCGGAAAAGATTATCCAGGCCCGCCGGCGCAGCGCCCGCCATCGGCCCTGGCGATTTTTCTCCCGCGCCGCGGGCCTGGGGCTGGCCTGGCCCCGGATTTACCGGCGGCTGGAACCTGGCCTGCGGCTTCTTCCCCGGCTCCCCTTTAAAAGCCGGGAATTCCTGGGGATAGCCCTTTCTTCCCACAGCTTTCATAAGTGCGTGGGAAAAAAGGGGGAACCGGGGAACCGGGAAAAAGGATAAGATAGTGGGTGGAGAGGTCCCTCAGGAAGGTTTGCTGGAAACCAGGTTGAAGGAAGTCGCCGGCCGGCTCCATCGGGCCCGGGGACCCCAGGCCCTGGCTGAGATTCTGGCCCAAGATGCCGGGGGCCCCCTATGGCTGGAGGACCATCCCTGGCTGCAGGAAGCCGCCCCGGAACTGGAAAAAATTGGCCTCTCACCTCGAATTGCCCCAGAAATCTGGGAGCTGGAGGCCCACACCGCGGTGACCGTAGGTCTGGGAGCCGTCCCGGAAACCGGCAGCGTGCTGGTGGCCGGAGATGGCCCTGCTTCCTGGCTGTCCCTGCAAGCCCGAGTACACGTGGTGTTGGTTCCGACCCAACGGGCCGACCTGAGCTTTTCCCAGGCTCTGGATCTGACTGGAAAGCACGAGGCCCCCATGGTGACCTGGCTCACCGGCCCCACCCGCACCGCGGACATCGAAAAGGTCCTAATCCTGGGAGCCCAGGGGCCGGGGGAGTTGGTGGTGGTAATATATGAGCCGGATTGAAAAGCAGTTTTTAGTTTTCGGTAATAAATATGAGCCTCTTGCAAAATTATGTAGCCGCAGGCTTCAGCCTGCGCCGGCACAGGCTGGAAAGCCTGTGCTACTGAATCCGAGTTTCTGGTTTTTTCGCGAAGATTTTGCCTGTAACACCTTGATTTGATTAAAGTAATTAGGTCATTTTTTAGTTTGGTTGCGGCCTTTAGGCCGCGATGTGCTACCGGATATTTCTTTAAGCAACATGGGAAAATCGTAGCCTCAAAATGAATTTTGCAAGAGCCTCAAATATTATAGGTTAACTCTCGAAGCCCTCTGGATCATGGTTGCCTGGGCTAAAAAAAATAAAAAGCAAAGTCATGAGTGGCACATCGCGGCCGATGACCGCAACCAAACTATACAGCATCTTGCAAAAGTAGTGGTTAAGGGCCTATTCAACGTGATTTTTCTTTTTCCCTCCCCCTTGAGGGGGGAGGGTTAGGGTGGGGGTGGTAAAAATAATTTGTATTATCCCATAGTTATAAACGGCTTCGCCCCCCTCCCCCTAGCCCCCTCACCCCGTGGGGAGGGGGAATAGAAGCCGGGACCGGTTTTGCTAAACTTTTGCAAGAGCCTCTGATGTTACTGGTTACTGATTACTGGTTACTGGTTACTGGTTACTGATTACTTACGACTGATGACCAAAACCCTGGTTACCGGCGGCACCGGCTTCGTGGGCCGGGCGGTGGTGGAAGAGCTCCTGGCCGCAGGGCGGGAGGTCCGGGTCCTGGTGCGCCGGGATGACCATCCGGCCTTGAACGGCCTGGACGTGGAGGTGGTATTGGGGGACCTCCGTGACAAGGACTCCTTGGCCCGGGCCCTGGAGGGCTGCGACCGGGTCTTCCACGTGGCCGCGGACTACCGCCTCTGGGTGCCGGACCCGAAAACCATGTACGGTATCAACGTCCAGGGCACCCACAACATCCTGGCCGCGGCCCTGGCCCGGCGGGTGGAGCGCTTCGTCTATACCGGCACCGTGGGGGCCTTGGGCAATCCCGGGAACGGCGTCCCGGGCACGGAAGACACCCCGGTGACCTACTACGACATGGTGGGCCAGTACAAGCGCACCAAATACTTGGCGGAATTGAGCGCGGTGCAATACGCTAAGCAGGGGCTGCCGGTGGTCATCGTCAACCCCAGCACCCCGGTGGGGCCGTGGGACTACCGGCCCACCCCCACGGGCCAGATGATTGTGGATTTTTTGCGCGGCCGCATGCCGGCTTACCTGGAGACGGGGCTAAATATTGTGCACGTTCGGGACGTGGCCCGGGGCCACCTCCTGGCGGAAGCCAAGGGCCGGGTGGGGGAAAAGTACATCCTGGGAAACGAGAATTTGAGCCTGTCGGCGATTTTAAAACTCCTGGCGGAGATCAGCGGCCGCCGGGCGCCCTGGGTGAAGCTCCCTTACTGGCCCATTCTGGCCATGTCCTGCGTCAACGAGGGCTGGGCTACGTATATCAGCGGCAAACCGCCCCGCATGCCCCTCACCGCGGTGCGCATGGCCCGGAAATTCATGTATTTCGACAACAGTAAAGCGGTGAAGGAACTGGGCCTCACCCTGACCCCGGCGCGCCGGGCCTTGGAAGATGCGGTGGAGTGGTTTCGTGAGCGCGGATATGTATAATCCACAGATTTCAC
>Ga0194110_10008417_pt1 | contig 11728 bp, 13 predicted proteins | sample TA2Kig1200mmetaG_FD_146192 | JGI IMG/M metagenome (GOLD analysis project Ga0194110, IMG submission 146192) | Freshwater microbial communities from Lake Tanganyika, Tanzania - TA2015032 Kigoma Deep Cast 1200m | ecosystem: Environmental > Aquatic > Freshwater > Lake | place: Tanzania: Lake... | reverse complement strand
TCACCCTTCCCATCCATCTCCACAATTCCCCTGCGGATCTCAGGCCCAAGGCTGACCTGGGCAATGTCCCTCAGAAGAATCGGAGTCCCTCTTCTACCGCCGACAACAATCTTCTGAATATCCTCGATGGATTTGATGTAGCCACGTCCCCTCACCATATACTCTCTACCGCCGAATTCGAGGAGCCGTCCCTCCACATCCGCATTCGACATCCTGACCCGCTCCATCACCTCTCTAAGAGAGATGCCATAGGCAGCCATCCGGTTCGGATCAATATTGATCTGATATTGCTTCACAAATCCACCGACGCTGGCCACCTCAGCGACCCCCTCAACGCTGGACAGGGAATAACGCAGATACCAGTCCTGAAGGGTGCGGAGATACGCAAGGTCATGCTTTCCGCTCTCATCGACCAGGGCATAGGTATAGACCCAACCCACTCCGGTCGCATCAGGTCCAAGGGTTGGATTGGCGCCTTCCGGAAGCTTTCCGGTGATCTGCTGCATATATTCGAGGACTCTCGACCTCGCCCAGTAGATATCCGTGCCATCCTCAAAGACCACATAGACATAAGAAAACCCAAAATCGGAAAATCCCCTCACCGTCCTCACTTTGGGCGCTGAGATGAGGGATGAGACAATGGGATAAGTCACCTGATCCTCCACTAAATCAGGACTTCTTCCCTCCCACGGAGTATAGACGATCACCTGGACATCGGAGATATCCGGCACGGCATCGAGGGGGATATGTTTGATCGCATAGACCCCTCCTAACATCGCCAACAGAACGACGGTGAAAACCATGAACCGGTTCTTCGCACAGATCTCGATAATTTTTTCAATCATATCTGGTTCCCCTCACCCCCGCCCTCTCCCGCTAGGGGAGAGGGAGATACTTGGGGATTTTCTATCTAAAATTCCATTAAACACGGACACGGTCACGTTATTTTCTATCTAATGAGCATGCCCCGGTGCTCCAACCGCTTCTTTGAACTTCGATTCGGAGTCAATCAGGAAGTTGGCGCTCGTCACCACACGTTCACCAACTTTGAGACCTTTTAAGACCTCATAGTAATCATCAACTTTGGCGCCGACATTCACCTCTCTCGGTTCAAAATATCCCTCGCCTTTGTCTATGATGACCATCTGCCGGATACCCGTATCGATAACCGCTCCTTCAGGGACGACCAATCTGGTCCCTAAATGGATTTTGATCTCCACATTGGCATACATCTCAGGTTTCAGTTTTCCGTGAGGGTTTGGAAACTCAAACCTTATCTTTGCGGTTCGAGTGTTTGGGTCCAGAGAGGGATAGATATAGATCGCTTTTCCTGAGAAAATCTCCCCGGGGAGATAGGATAACTCAATAGATGCCTGTTGGCCTAACTTAATAAAGGGAATTTCATATTCATAGATATCTGCATAGAGCCATATGGCTGAGAGGTCTGCGAGTTTGAACAGGGCCATCCCAGGCATTACGCTCATCCCTTTATAGGCCATCTTTTCGAGAACAAATCCGCTAAAGGGGGATTGGAGAGTAAGCGTTTTGCTCACCTGACCGCTCTCCTCAAGTTTCTTGATTTGATCGTCGCTGATGTCCCATAATTTGAGACGGCGTCTGGCAGACTCCGCAAGAGAGTTCCCGCTTGCTGCTACCTCTGAAAATGGACTCTTCACCAGATCCTTCTTCGCCCGCAAAGCGATCAGATACTCCTCCTGAGTGGAGACGAGTTCCGGGCTGTAGATCGTGAGAAGAGATTCTCCCTGTTTCACGTATCTTCCTGTGAAATCGACATAGAGGTCTTCGATCCAGCCACCGATTTTGGGTGAAACCGTGACCACTTTTCTCTCATCGTAATCCACCCTCCCTACGGCCCGGATGATCTTCTCAAGTGGTCTCATCTCAACCTTTCCGATTTTCACACCGATCAGTTGTTGCCGTTCCGGAGAGATCTGGACAGCCCCAGGAGTAACCTCCTGCATCTTTCCTTCTTTCTGGATCGACTCCATGGTGAGTCCTTTGATGTCCAAATCATCCGCTCTCTTTGCTTCCTTTTTTACATCTGGTTGATGCTCTTTTCCGCCAGAGGCGGATCCGCTTGCGGAATGAGTGGTCGTATCTTTTCCACACCCCATAATCAACCAGGGTAGGATTAAAAAGAGAATCAGCAATAATGATCTTTTCATTTTTCCCTCCCAAATCCCCCCTACCCCCCTTTATGAAAAGGGGGGGGAAGAGGGGATTAATCAAAACGCCTTCCGACGACTGCCTCTAGGCTGGCCACGTTCTTGTGATAATCGGCGAGAGCCTGGTGATACTCTAACTCATACCGGTAGAGCGTCATCCGGCTGTCCAGAAGGGTCATAAAATCAGCCTTGCCCACACGGTAGGCGCTTATCGCCGAATTGATCTGAAGGCTCGCCTGCGGGATAATCCCGGTTTTATAAAGCTCCAATTGCCTCTCCGTCCGCTGAATCATCGAGCCCATGTCCGCGATCATGAAGAAGATCTCATTCTTCATTGCCCGGTACTGGGCCTCGATGCCCTGGATTTCAGCTTTCGTCTCTGCTACCTTTCGGTCCTGTTTCGATTTATAGAAGATGGGGATATTGATCTCCACCATTCCGGTCAGCATATCCCTGCGTTTCATCTCCGGACCGTTGTCCCTCTGTCCATAAGCAAATCGAACATTGAAATCAGGATAGTATTCTCTCTTGGCCAGGGCATGGGCCTTCTCTTTTGCTTCAACCATCTTCTTCATCCCCTTCAGAGTGGGATTCAATTCAATCGCCATCCGTTGGAGTTCTTCGAAAGTGAATGGAAGCTTCTTGATGCTCAACTCCTCAGGCCTGCTCACATTGGTCTCCAGAGGTCGGTTTAAAATAGAATTCAATTTTGCCTCAAGAGCTCTCTTTCGCTGGCCCAGCATGATCAGTTCATCCACCATCTTCGAAACCTCGACATGAGCTTTAAGCACATCCTGCTGAATTCCCATCCCAAGGCTATACTGAGTCTCGGCAATCTTTACAAAACTCTCCAGAATCTCTTTATTCCTCTGCGTGATCTCAATGGACTGATGAACATGGGCAAGGTCATAGTAAGCAGCTTTCACCTCTTTGACAATTCGATTCGATCTCTCTTCAATCTCAGAAGAAACAGCTTCCGTCTCTTTCTCTGCCATCTCCTTCATCAAAGGCCTCTTCCCAGGAAAAGGAAATTTTTGAGAAATGGAGACCTCTTTCATCGTCATATCCTCATCCTTGAAACTAAAGTTGGTGGGAAGGCTGATAATCCCTAATCCAAGCATCGGGTCTTCGAGGGCAGACGCCTGAAATGGTTTCTCCTTATAAGCTTCCCATTTCTTCTTAAAGGCTAAGACCTCAGGGTTATTCTGAAGGGCCTCCTCGATCAACTGATTAAGATTTAATCGAAAATCTTCTGTTTGTCCTTCAGAAATGAAAAAGAGGAAAATGATGGAGATAAAGAGGATTAGTCCAAAGAATTTTATAAACTTTTTCACCATCTTTCTACCTTCTTTCTATTTGGAATTTAAGATACGATTAATTTTACACCAAATATGATCAAATAAGAAACAGATAATTAAAAAACTAACTGATTTTTAAAGGTTTAAGCCAATGTATTCTTTACGACCCATACTGCCTAATATATAAACAAAAAGCTCCTGGCCAAATAGCTAAACCTTTAGGGGGGTGAAGGCGTTAGCAGGTTGGGCCTAATTTTCATTAGACCCCGGCCAAGAGCTTTTCTTTTCTATTCCTTTAACTTACAAATATATGATTGCTTTATTCTCTCCGAACCCGGAGAAATTTATCTCAAATTATCTATTCTTTACATATTTTATAAGCAATCCTTGTGCCATATTCCTTCATCCCTGTCAATCAATCTATTTTGAATTAAGCTTTTGGGGGGTGAAAGATGAAATTTGGCAATTCTTCTATCTTCGATATCTCTGGCATCAACTTCAACCAGCCATTGATTGTCAAGGTTGATATTTCAGGCATGGCTGGATTGTAGATGATCGGGCAGTGAAAAACGCTTCCGCAATCCAATTTCATATTCCCTGAGTGTCCGGTATCCGGACAATCATCCGCAGGGACAATAGGGACATAAGAAAAAAGAATTGCGATGATGAGTAAAATCCCCACCACTTTCATTTGAACTTCCTTAATGATTTATTTCTAATGTACATCATTTTTTATTTAAACGGGCATGGATATGATCCGTCGTAAATCCTCTGGCCGGTCCACATCCCAGCGTTCCGGCAACTCGTGCCATTGCCATCCCAAACCACGCAGACGCATCCGGGTCTGTTTGAAGACGGATTCGGTCCCCCAGGAAATTCCGGAAAATAATTCTTCCGCATAACGACGTAACCCGAGAAGAACATACCCACCGTCCTCCGCAGGAATGATCACTGCATCATGATCTTTCTCCAGTTCGGCTTTTGCCGCCCTGATATCCGCAGGTGTCAGAGAAGGGCAATCGCCTCCCATCAGAAGGGCATAAGTGGATATTTTCAATGTTTCAGAAAAGGCATACCCCATTCGTTGGCCGAGATCACCTTCAGGTTGGTCATGAAGTTTCACCTGAAATTTTTCTTCACAGTGGATGAAAAATGGATGATCAGAAGAAGGTGCACACCAAAGATCAACCGGACCGACGCCAGCCTTGATCCCCTCGGCAAGACAGTGGGAAACCATCTTTTCATAAAGTTCTGAGGCAGGCTCTTCTCCCATGACAGGGATCAGACGGGTTTTTACCCTTCCCGGAATAGGCGCTTTTGCAAAGACCATGAGACGGCAATCTATTCTTTCCATAGCTATCTTGTTGGTCTATACATGAGAGCAAGGTGATTTGGGTCTGCTCCCATGAAATAGGCCAGGCGTAAATACCACATATGAAATATCGTGCGAATCACCCCATTGTTCTCCCATCTACGGCTCGAGGTGAGGACCCGCTCCCGAAGGCACAAGGGGGGACCATAGCGCTTCAGGATTTTGCTCAAAGCGATGTCCTCCATCAGAGAAATCTCTGGGAAACCACCAATGGATTCAAAGAGGTCCCGGCGAACGAAGATCGCTTGATCTCCGGTGGCAATGCCGGTGAGTCGAGAGCGCCAGTTCATGAACAACTCCACGGCTCGTAAGATGGGATGTTTCCCTGAAAGTCTCACATCAAAACGTCCCCAATTTCTCCCCTTTTTTTCTATACCATGAATAATTCGCTGTGTTGCTTCTTTCGGTAAAAAAGTGTCCCCATGTAAAAAGAGGAGGATATCCCCTTTAGCCATCTCTGCTCCGGCATTCATCTGCCGTGAGCGACTCCGCTCGGCAGTGATGACTCGATCTGCAAGCGGTATGGATAAGAGGGCAGAATCATCCCTGCTCCCACCATCAACAACGATCACCTCATGGCCTTCGGCTCGAAACGGCTGAAGTCCATAGAGGGTCGGCTCAATACCATTGGCCTCATTGAAGATTGGCAAGATGATGGAGATCTTCGTCATTTTTAATCAGTCAGATTGTCGCTTGTCTAATAGTCCTATCGTCGGCCACTCATAAACTAATTAAACAATGGCACAAGACGAGGTGACGATAAGACGATCAGACGATTGGACTGTTTAAAGCTCCCTGGCAACTGCTCCCCTGCCCTGCAGTACAACCGAAGCAGTGATCCGAAACCATGATAGGGCTTCCTTCTAAATCCACCCCCTTGAGTTCGGATAGTTTGACCCGGTGTTTACCTTCGAAATGAAACGGCATTCCAAGCGCCTGATTGAAATCGCAATCGTACACATAACCCTGCCAATCCACACTCATCATAAAACGGCACATCACTGAGTCCAGATTGATCTCCTGATATCCATTTTGAAGAAGGTTCATATAATCCTGAAACTGTCCATCGGCCATCAACCTTTTCCCAAAGCGTCCCACAGGCATATTATTGAGGGTATAGAGCCGATTAAAAACAATGCCGTAACGCTCCCCAAGTTGTCTCCTATACTCCTCCTCCAGGGAAGCCTGCGGAGGGGAGAGAAAAGGCCCATCGGGGTTGTAAATCAGGTTCAACAAGAGGGTTGAATCTTCTTTTCCATAGCCCAGCCGGTTCAGTTTTTGAAGGACTTCGATGCTTTTATCAAAGGCTCTTTCCCCTCGTTGTCGGTCCACGTTTTCCTTCAGATAGCAGGGCAGTGAGGCAATGATCTCCACCTGATGATCGGAAAGAAATTCCATCAGATCTTTCTGTCCGGGTTCTTCCAAGATGGTGAGATTACAGCGATCGATCACATGAATCCCCATCTTCCATGCGATGTGGACGAGATCCCGGAAATGGGGATTCAATTCAGGAGCTCCACCGGTCAAATCCATGGTTTTAAGATTCGAAGTGGCCAAAAAATCAACGACTTCAGCGATGACAGGCTTCCCCATCATCTCTGTTCGATGGGGGCCAGCCTCGACATGACAATGGATACACTGCTGATTACAGCGATACCCCAGATTGACCTGCAGAATGTTCAAACGGGATCGGCGCAGAATAGGGAGATGAACCACGGGAAAAGAGGAACATTCAATTGGTGTCAGGCTCTTCAATCTCAGAACACCTCCCTCTCTTTTGACCATTGGGTTCTCTTAATGAAAGCGGAAAGCAATGCAAACCCTCCGAGAAGCGCCAGTGCGCCTAATGTTTGAAAAGAGAGCAATCCCTCAACCGAATCAATCCGGGTGAGCGATTGTCCTAAGTTGGCAAAGATAAAACACCCGGGGGCTATTCCGATGGCAGTAGCAACCACATAGGTTCGGGTCTTCATCGGCGTGAAGGCAGAGACCAGATTAATGAGCCAGAAAGGAAAGAGAGGAACCAGCCTCAAAAAGAGGAGATAGTTAAAATCCTTCTTATGAAATCCTGCCATCATGTCCCGGGCCTTCTTGCCCATTCGTCGTTGTGCTGCTTCCGCAAAGATATAACGGGCCCCAAGAAATACGAGTGTCGCCCCCAGAGTGGCCGAAAAAAGGATAACCGCCATTCCCATCCATCGACCGAACAGAAACCCAACGCTTAAGGACAATCCTGTTGCCAGAGGAATGCTTAATGCAGTCGTAACCGTATAGATCACAGCCGCACCGATGACCATGGCCCAATAGTGTTCTTCGGTGTAAGCCATAAGCACTTCCCGGTTCGCCTTCAGCGTCTCAAAGCTGAGATAGTGATGGCCCCCTAGGACAAAGAAAAGAGCAAACCCAACTATAAAAATCGACAGGACAATCAGTTTTTTCTGTGGCATAAAGGAATTTCAATTCAGTTTTTCTCGTCCCTCATACACGGATTATATACCCAATTCTTCTGAAATAAAAGGAGTGGCTCTCAGCCAAACGGCTAACCCTTTAGGGGGGTGAAGGCGTTAGCATTGGGCGTTTGACCGAGAGCCGACTCTTCTGTTTTTCACAATCAATGCAGTATTCAGGGTATCGCGCTCCTCCGTCAGGGAAAATGGTCACAAGGACACCCCAATCGATCGACTCTGCCAATTTTAAAGAGGCCCAGAAAGCCGCGCCGGAGGAAGGACCTACCCAGAGACCTTCTTCCCTGGCGAGTCGATGGGCCATTTCGAATGCATCTTCCGTCTTGACAAAGAGCGTCCCGTCTAAAATTGTGTCATCATAAATGCCAGGCCGGATGGCAGTCTCAATATGTTTCAAACCTTCAATCCCATGAAAACCATTGTCTGGCTGAACTCCGAACAGTTTGATACGGGGGTTATGCTCCTTCAATCTTCTCCCCGTTCCGATCAATGTGCCACCTGTCCCAACCCCAGCAACAAAATGGGTAATCTCACCATCGGTCTGACGGATGATCTCAGGCCCTGTGGTCTCGTAATGGGCCTGCCAGTTTGCCGGATTATTATACTGATCCCCTTTAAAATAAAGATCAGGATGTGCCTCGTATATTCTCCTGGCTTCGATGAGGGCTCCGTCCGAACCAAGAACGGGGTCTGTGAAGATCAGTTTTACTCCGTAAGCCTCCAGGGCTTTCTTCCTCTCTTCACTGATATTGGCTGGCACGACCAGCTGAACTCTATATCCTCTCATTGCACTGATCATGGCATAGGCAATCCCTGTGTTTCCTGATGTTGAATCGAGGATGATCTTATTTCTGGTCAGTTTGCCTGAACGCTCGCCTTCTTCGATGATTCGTAATGCGGCTCGATCCTTTACAGAGCCACCGGGATTGAGCCACTCTGCCTTGGCAAAGATCCGAACCCCTCTGAGATGTTTTGTCATCTGCTTAATCTGAACCAGGGGCGTATTGCCGATCAGAGTAAGAAGGGAGAAGGAACTCTCGTTTTTCAACTCTCTACGTAAACCCGTTTCAACTCTTAAGTTTAGAGACTCCATTTTAACCTCTAAATGATCTCGATCTCTTCGGTAGAGATCGCATTCTCTTGGATCCGAAAGGCCTTCATGACTGGCGTCTCTTCCTTCAAAGAGATGATGACAGATACCACCTCAGGATAGAAAGCCAACCTCAGATCGGTCTCCGAAGGATAAGGAACCGTATGGGTGTGGGAATGATAGATGGCCAACATATCCAACGATTGCCTGTCCATCTCATCAAAGACCTTCAACTGTTCCTGGGGTGACATTGAATATCGAACCGGGCTCTGTTCTTCATTCCTTAATTCGAAGACCTTCTCGACTGTCTCATTCCTTCCGCTTAAGATTCCGCAACACTCCAGCGGCGCCTCCTTTTTGGCATGTTCGACGATGCTGTGGTAGATGGATTCTGGAATTCTTATCATCTTCACCCCTACTTCTTCAGTGGCCCTGTTTCAATAGCCTCTGTACTGCGGCTCCATTCGATCCAGGAACCATCATAATTTCTCAATCTCTCAAGTGGAAAACCGATCAAGTAGAGACTCACCAAACTGTGAGCCGAGCGAACTCCGGACTGACAATAGATATAGATTTCTTTATCCGGAGTCACCCCAATATCAGCAAAGAGTTTTCTTATCTCCTCGGCGGATTTCCAGTATCCCTTATGGGGTCCCTCCTTAACCAGAACTTCTCTCCACTCGATCCAGGCAACGCCCGGGATGCGGCCTGCCCTGACGGCATCCCTTAAGATCTCTTCTCCTGTATATTCTTTTGGTGCCCTGACATCGAGGACAATCTTATTAGGTTCTTTCAGGGCTCCCTTGACCTCTGGCAGAGTACAGAGCAAGGATTCCGTCGATTTTGTTCTGCCAGGCAACCTGAATTGGGCCGGACTGACCTGGGGAGGAATGATCTCGGTCGGATAACCCTTTACTTTCCAACCATCAGGACCGCCATCAAGAAGTTTCATCTGAGAGATCGGAAAGCCATAATAAGCCAGTATCCACCAGAGCCTGGCGCCATCTGAGCTGTCAGAATAGATGATGAGCGTATTTTGATGGCTGACCCCGAGTCTTCCCATCACCTCTTCAATCTGGGCCTGAGGAGCCATCATCCCTGGAACGGGATGGTCTTTATGCACGATGTCAGGCCTCCAGATATTCACTGCTCCAGGGACGTGGCCGGCAAGGTATTTAATCTTCTCCCGGACATCGATGATCCGAATATCAGGATCCTTCCGATCGATCAGGGATTTGAGGTCTTCAGGTTGGATTAGAAGTTCTGGTCGCATGTATCCACCATTGGGTATCGCTAAAGCCAATTGGTTAAAGATGAGAAGAATAAATATTGATACGAGGGTTAAAATATAAAACCCTAGGAATCTTTTTAATTGATGCCTGGTTCTTAACATCTCTTTATCCTTTTTCCCCGAATCTAGGCTGCGGCCTGGCTTCGACTCTCCAGACCGCACACCTCACGATAATCCTCAAGTTCCTTAATCTTCGGTTCCTCATTACAGAGAGGACAGGAAGGATTCTTTTGAACCGGAAAGAGTCTGAATTCGACTTCCAACGAATTATAGATCAGGAACTGTCCGATCAGAGGTTTTCCTTTCTTTAAGATGAGTTTGATCACTTCTGTGGCCTGTATCAGGCCGACTTGCCCGGGCACAACTCCCAGGACACCTGCCTCGTCTCAGCTGGGAACAAGACCGGGCGGAGGAGGCTCAGGAAAAAGACACCGTAAGCATGGGCCTCCATTACCAGGAGAGAAAACGCTCGCCTGTCCTTCAAACTGAAAGACCCCGCCAAAAACAAAGGGCTTCTTTGCAAAGAAGGCGGCATCGTTGACCAGATATTTTGTCGGAAAGTTATCTGACCCATCTACAATGATGTCATACTCCTCAAATATCTTAATCGCATTGTCTGACGTGAGACGTTCTGCATAGGTGATGACCTTCACATCAGGATTGATTCTGGCAATGGCCTCTTTAGCCGATTCGGTCTTTGGCCTTCCCACATCAGAGGTACGGTGAAGAATCTGCCGCTGGAGATTGGTCAGATCCACACGGTCATCATCAATGATCCCTAATGTCCCCACACCTGCTGCTGCCAGATAGAGTGCAGTCGGACAGCCCAGACCTCCAGCCCCGACCAGTAAGACTTTTGCCTGGAGGAGTTTTGCCTGACCCTCTGCACCAACCTCCTGCAGGAGAATATGGCGACTGTATCGAGACAACTGTTGTGAGGTCAGCCCGCTATTGCTCGCCACCTCATAGCCTGCTTTTTTCCATCCTTCGATCCCTTCCCTCATGGAAGAAACATCGCTGTAACCCATTTCCTTCAAGGTCTTGGCCGCCAGGAGTGACCGCACCCCTGCTGCACAGTAAACGATAATGGGTTCATTTTTATCCGGAAGCAGGGTCTCTGCTTTCTCCGGCAGTGTGGCCCGAGGAATGAAAATAGAGTCTTTAAGATATCCCAGGGATAATTCCTCCTTCTCACGGACATCGAGGAGGACCATCTTCTCTCCCTTTTTGATTAGGCGGTTTACTTCCTGAATAGATATTTCAGAAATGTCTTTGTGTTTCTCTTTTAAAGCTCTTCGGAGAAGCGGACCTGCCACTTGCCAGAATAACTTTTTTGTCTTCTCACTCATCTTTGTCCCCCTTGATCAGATATTTAATGGTTGCATTTAAAAAAACCTTTTCAATTAAAGACGAAGTTCTAAACGATTACGTCTTTTTCCACTGGTTCGACCTTTACGCCGATCCCCTTTAAGTAATCGAGAGCTTTCAGGTATTCCCCTTCTTCTCCATCGATCTCCAGGGTCACCCAGCCCACATTCTCTGTGACATTGGCGCTTCGAATATTGGTGACGATCTTGAAGCGGTGACCGATATTATGGATCACGGGCTCCTGGATCCTTTCAGGAGGAAAGGTAAGCGTCACCCTTCTCTTCTTCGAAGAACCACCGGCAATGGCCGGGATGATGGAGATTTGATCTCCATCCTTTACAGGGGTCTCAAGATTCCGGCTGAATCGGATATCTTCATCATTCAAATAGATATTGATGAACCGCCTCACCTGCCCCTGTTCATCCCTGAGCCTCTCCTTGAGCCCCGGATAGGTTTCTGTCAGCCATTGGATCACCTCTCCAACCGTGTTTCCATTTGCTAAAACGACATCCTTTTCTCCCGCCAGTTTTTTCAGCGGCGTGGGTATGCGAACACGAATTTCCATCTTTCTCTCCTTTTCAAATTTTTTAAATGGTAGCCTGAAGCTGAACTTCTCTATGGATCTTCTGCTTCGGCGTTACGATCTTCTCAAACTCCG
>Ga0194110_10008410_pt1 | contig 11735 bp, 13 predicted proteins | sample TA2Kig1200mmetaG_FD_146192 | JGI IMG/M metagenome (GOLD analysis project Ga0194110, IMG submission 146192) | Freshwater microbial communities from Lake Tanganyika, Tanzania - TA2015032 Kigoma Deep Cast 1200m | ecosystem: Environmental > Aquatic > Freshwater > Lake | place: Tanzania: Lake... | reverse complement strand
ATCAGGGGTTAAAACAAGGGGGAAGACTTCTCACTGAGGACTGGTCGAAGTACGATATGGCAACGGTCGTCTTTCAGCCGAAGCGGATGAGTGTTGAGGAACTTCAGGAAGGGTTCTGGAAGGTGAACCGATCTTTCTATTCCCCATCTTCGATGGCGAAAAGGATCTTCAATCCATTTCATCTCAGGAGAAGCCTAATCATCTTCGGCCCGATGAACCTTGGCCTCTGGCCCGCCGTCAAAAAAGCCGAACGCTATTTTAGAAAGATGAAGTAAGGAATACTACCTATCTCAATCCAATCCTTATTTTTAAACAAGTTATTCACAGAGTTTTTGAATTTCCATTGACAAAGAGCAGTGGAATCGGTAGGATTTTTACAAAAGATCAAATTGCAGTAGAAAGATTGGTCAAATCGACCCATAAGGAGTAACAGATGGAAACTAAACTCAAAATGGTGTACTGGAAAGGCAAAAGATTTTGGGTTGGAAAGCTTATCGACCATCCGGAAGTTATGACTCAGGGAAAAACACTGAAAGAACTGGAAGAAAATATTATTGATGCCTATAAACTTTTGGTCTTAGATGAAGTTCCCAAAAACCACGAAATTAAAGAGATCGCTGTTGCGGTATGAAAAGAAAGGAACTCATCAAGAGATTAACCGATGCTGGGTGTGTTTTTATACGTGCGGGAGCACGGCATGACCTATATATGAATCTTCAAACCGGAAAAAAACAGGCCGTTCCCAGGCATAGGGAGATTGACGAGAGTCTTGCCAAGCATATTCTGAAAATCTTGACCTAACAATTTTATTATTTCCCTATTTATCTTCTCCGCCTGCTTTTCTCGCCTTAAACTGCGGCCTTGGCGCGAGGGAGTTGAAAGTTAAACTTTAAGGTCGCATTCCCTCAAGTGATTCATCCTTCAACTTACCGCTAAAGAATGCTTGAAAATATTCTTTAAATTCGGTAGTCTAAAAAAAAAGACAAAACATAGGAGGGAAAAATGACCTTACTTGTCATTCTCATTATCATTGTCGTACTTGTCGCTGCGGTCGTCAGTATTTATAACAAACTCGTTCGGCTCCGGAACACGGTCAAGTCTTCGTGGTCGGATATTGATGTCCAGTGCAAGAAACGATTTGACCTTGTCCCTAACCTGGTGGAGACCGTAAAGGGGTATGCCACCCATGAGAAGACGGTCTTTGAGAAGGTGACCCAGGCACGGGCGATGGCCATGCAGGCAAGCTCTCCAGCCGAGATGGCAAAGGCAGAGAATATGATCCGGGATACTTTGAAAAGCCTGTTTGCGGTTGCCGAGGCCTATCCCGAACTGAAAGCCAATGCGAACTTCATGCAGCTCCAGACACAGTTGCAGGAACTGGAGAACAATATCGAGAATGCAAGGCGGTATTATAATGCCGTGGTGCGGGACTTCAACATCCTGATCGAGTCCTTCCCCTCAAACCTGATAGCCTCGATGTTTAATTTTAAACAGGCTGATTTATTCCAACTCGAAGCCCCTGAGGCAGAAAGGAAACCAGTGAAGGTGAGTTTTTAATGATTTCGGATTGCGGAATGCGGATTGTAGAATGATAAGCGGAGAGAAGAATGAAAGTGTTTCATAAATTGTTTATATCTATTATTCTCATCCTCGGTATTCACCTCATCCTGTTTGCTTCTCCGGCGTTGGCGCAGTATTTCACCATCACGAAATTTCACTCGGACATCACCATTCAGAAAGATTCATCCTTTATTGTTCATGAAACGATTGAGGTGAAATTCCATAGGCCCAGACGCGGAATCTATCGGGAGGTCCCTTTTAAATATAGAGATGAGTTCGGCAAGACGATCACCACCCCTACCACCGTTCTGGCTGTAAAAGACGAATCAGGGAAATCCTGGAAATATCAGGTCAGGAAGGCTGGTTCGTTAATCCATATCCGAATCGGAGATCCCAAACGGTTTGTCTCCGGAAACCAGACCTATGTGATCACCTATGAAGTGGAGAACGCGATCCTTTTCCTCAACGACCACGACGAGCTTTATTGGAATGTGACCGGGAATTACTGGCAGGCGGATATTGTCAAATCCTCTGCAGATGTATCCTTAGCCACAACACAGAAGAGTAAGAATTTATGGGCCGCTGGATTTACAGGCACTTATGGTTCCAAGGCCTCAGAGTGTGAACATGAGACGAATGATAATAAGGGAAGGTTTATCGCCAAGAAGAGTCTTGTCGCTGGTGAAGGCTTGACCGTTGCCTTTGGATGGGACAAGGGGCTTGTCTCACCGCCTTCTTCATGGAAAAAGTTGCTATGGATGGTCAACTTTCAGGAGAATAAAGTTTTTCTATTTCCCATCGTATCCTTCTTATTGATGCTCAATCTCTGGTATCGAAAGGGAAGGGACCCGAGAGTGAGAGAGGCCGTCACTGTCGCCTATGAACCCCCTAAGATTGAAAACCGGTTCCTCACTCCTGCAGAGGTCGGAACGTTGCTTGACGAAAGATTGGACTCCAGGGATATCACTTCAACGATCGTAGGCCTTGCGGTCAAGGGATACATTCAGATTGAGGAAGTGAAAAAGGAAGGATTACTTTTTGACAGATCGGATTACTATCTCAAAAAGATCAAAGAGTCGGACGGTGCTCTCGGTTCTTTCGAGGCGGAACTGATGACCCGCCTCTTCTCCTTTGCTCCATCCCGTCTGTCTGTATCGAGTTTGAAGAATAAATTTTATAAGGATTTACCCTCCCTGAAGAAGACCCTTTATGGAGAACTCGTTAAAAATAAATATTTTCTCGTTAATCCCGAGAAAGTTAGGAATCTCTATTTTCTGACGGGGTTTCTCATTATTGTCATTGGCGGTTTTGTCCTAGCGCTCTTCTCTCTTGATTCTATGTGGAAAGGATTTATCGCAAGCGGATTAACTGGGCTGCCTATCTTTTTCTTCGGCTGGCATATGCCTGCAAAAACCAGAGCAGGCGTCCTGGCCTATATGGCCATCTTAGGTTTTCAGGAATTTATGAATCGCGCGGAGAAAGACCGGCTTGAGCGGATGGGAGATAAAGATCTCTTCTCAAAATTTTTACCCTATGCCATTGCCCTTGATGTCGCGGATAACTGGGCAGAGGCATTTGAGGGAATTTACCAGGAACCACCCAACTGGTATGTCTCTCCCGGGGGATTCAGGACATTTCATCCAATTGGTTTTACCCGGCTCTATTAACACCGTGACCTCAAGCCTTGGCTCTGCTATCTTTTCCGCGCCAAGAGGAAGCGGTGGTGGAGGGGGCGGAGGATTTGGAGGAGGGGGGGCTCCGGAGGCGGCTTCGGCGGTGGTGGCGGCGGAAGCTGGTAAACCCCTCTGATTGAAAATCATTCTATTTTAAGATAATGTTTCTCCAAATGGAAAAGGAAATACCATGAACAGCTCATCCACTTTAAAGAGATCAGCCCAAATTAAATTTACAACTCTAGCTCTTTCCTTTATCTCAGGTAGCTCAAAAGAAAATCTGATCGGATTTACTCGCCTCATCGAAAAAATACCACAAAAAGATTCTTATCGGAAGAAGATCGGATCGATCAGGGACCTTTTTGAGAAAGATCATCCATTTCTCGAGATCGCACGACGCGTTCTCAAGGAGACCAATGCTAAACAGAAGGAAATCCTTATTCAATTTCTTTTTAACCAGTTTTTAGAAGGGACAAATCGGAGAAAAGAGTTTGCCAAAGAAGCAGGATTTTATCCTCCACGAGCCATCCTTATCAGCCCCACGATGCGTTGTAATCTCAACTGTTATGGTTGTTATGCAGGCGATTACTCCAAAGAAGGGGAATTGGAAGGTAAGGAGATCGATCGTATCATTGATGAAGCTGAGGAGATGGGAATCCATCTGGTCGTCGTTCTCGGAGGAGAGCCTTTTCTCCGCCAGGACCTCTTCGATATATGCAAACGACATCCTCAGACACTCTTTCATGTCTTCACCCATGGAGGGTTTCTGAATGAAGCGACCGTCGAAAAAATTTCTGATCTAGGAAATATTGCCCCAGCAATCAGCCTGGAAGGGTATGAAGAAGAGACGGACCGAAGGCGGGGAAAAGGACATTTCCAAAAGGTGATGAAGGGAATGGATCTCCTGAAGGAGGCCAAAGTCCTTTTTGCTTCTTCTCTAACTCAGACCCGGGAGAATACCGACCTTCTGACCAGTGATGGATTTATCGACTTTTTAATTGAAAAAGGTGCCATTCTCACCTGGTATTTTATGTGCCTTCCCGTGGGTCGAAATCCGGATATTCAATGGATGCCCACTCCTCAGCAGAGAGACCAGTTGCGACAGACTCTGCCTCGATTCCGTGCCACCAAACCGATCCTTTTCGTCGATTTCTGGAATGATGGAAGAATGACCAATGGATGTATGGCCGGAGGAAGGATGTACTGTCATATCAATGCCCGGGGAGATGTGGAGCCATGTGTCTTCTGCCATTTCGCCACGGATAATATCAAGGGGAAATCTCTCCTGGAGGTTCTGGACTCTCCATTCTTCAGAGAGATTCGCTCCCGTCAGTCCAACAATGAAAACCTCTTGAGACCCTGCATGCTAATCGACAGACCTGAGATTGCACGTGAGATGGCTTCCAGGCCAGGGGTTTACTTCACCCATGCAGGCGCAGAGTCATTCTACCAGGATCTGGCAGGAGTGATGGACCGATATACGGAAGAGTACGGGACCATTGCTGATCCGGTCTGGGAAGAAATATCAGGCAGGAATGTCGGATGATAGGTTATCTTGGAATTGATGTTGGCTCTGTCAGCACGAATTTAGCCATATTGGACAGGGAAGGGAGGGTCATCGCCCAGCGTTATCTTCTCACCCATGGGCAACCCATACAAGCGGTGCAGAAGGGATTAAAAGAGATCTCTTCTTTCCTTCCGAAAGATCTTGAGATTAGAGGAGTCGGAACCACGGGAAGCGCCCGACAGTTGACCGGACTGCTGGTGGGAGCCGATGTGATCAAGAATGAGATCACAGCTCATGCCATGGCTGCCATCCATTTTCACCCTGATGTTCGAACGGTCATCGAAATCGGCGGACAAGATTCGAAGATCATTATCATCCGAGATGGCCTCGTCATTGACTTCGGAATGAATACGGTCTGTGCGGCTGGGACAGGTTCCTTTCTTGACCAGCAGTCGCTGAGACTGGGCATTCCCATCGAGACTTTTGGAGAGCATGCGCTCCGGTCAGAATCTCCAGTCAGAATTGCAGGGAGGTGTACGGTTTTCGCCGAGTCCGATATGGTTCATAAACAACAACTGGGATGTCCTATCCCGGATATTGTGGCTGGCCTCTGTGAGGCTTTAGTCCGTAACTATCTCAACAATGTAGCCAAAGGGAAGAATATCGAGAGACCGGTCCTCTTTCAGGGAGGAGTAGCTGCCAACTCCGGGATTAAGAAGGCCCTTGAAGGAGAGCTGGGCACAGAGATCCATGTTCCTCAATTTTATGCAGTGATGGGAGCCATTGGTTCGGCCCTGCTGGCCAGAGAGAAGATGAATGGTTCGGAGAGATCCCTTTTCAAAGGGTTTGGGGTGGTTGATGTGAACTGCAAGACCCGAAATTTTATCTGCAAGGATTGCGAGAATACGTGTGAGGTCATCGAGTTTATGATCGAAGAGAGACCGGTCTCCTACTGGGGGGATCGGTGTGGAAAATGGGAGGCCCAGGCAAAACAATTTTAAATATTCGATTTCAAATTGGACAAAGACTATCGAAAAAAATACGGTGATGGAGATTTTCCTTGACCGATGAAACTTACTGTTCCCTATCTGGGCCGTATCGATATTTTTCTCAATGCCATGGCGAGAAAGATCGGCCCGGAATTTGTTTTTCCTCCGAGGACCAGTTCACGGACTCTCCTTTTGGGGACGAAATATTCCCCTGAATCTGCATGCCTTCCTTTTAAATTCATCCTTGGGAATTTTATCGAAGCGCTGGAGAAGGGTGCTGACACAATTGCTATGATCACAGATCGTGGCCCTTGCAGGGTGGGAATGTACGATGTGGTCATGCAACAAATTCTCAGGGACCTTGGGTTTCAATTTGAATGGGTCGTCATGGATGACACCCGAATTCTTGGGGATTACCTCCTCCGGTTTAATCGGGAAAGAAAGAAGCGAGGCGCTTCTTTTTTTGAGAGCCTTCAAGCTATCCGTTTCAGCTGGAAGAAGGTCAAACTCTGTGAGTCGATTGAGCGAAAGGCACAAAAAACGAGACCTCTAGAGGTGAAAAGAGGAGAAACCACCCGAGTTCTAACCGATAGTTTGAGATGGATTGACGAGGCGTCCAGCTTCAGAGAACTGGCCCTTGTGGATCAGCAATGCACCAATGAATTTAATCGAATCGAGAAAGACCCTTCCCGAAACCCTCCGAAGATCTTAATCACCGGAGAGGCTTATATGGTCATCAATCCCCACGCCAATCATGATATTGAGCGACGACTTGGAGAGATGGGGGTAGAAGTGACACGAACGGTCTGGTTTTCTTCCCAGATCACCCATGCCTTGCACCTCGATCTTTTTAACCCAAGATCGAAGAGGAAAGCGATAGAAGCCTCGCAGCCCTATTTGAAGCATAATCTGGGTGGAGAATGTAATGCTTCCATTGGTTATCCCATCCTCTATCAAAAGGATGGTTATGAAGGGGCCATCCAGCTTCTTCCCTTTGGGTGCATGCTGGAGGCGGTGGCTAAAAATATCTTAGTCAGAGTAAGTCAGGAACATGATCTTCCTATCCTCACCTTTGCATTGAGTGAAAACCTCTCGGAAACGATGATCGATACACGGTTGAGTGCTTTTGTTGATCTTCTCCAAAAGCGAAGAGAAAAGAAGAGAGACCGATGACCACTCGAATTGGTATTCCTCGTGCGTTGTTATTTTATCGCTACTTTCCCTTTTGGGAGGCATTTTTTCAGACTCTTAACTTTGAAGTGGTGGTCTCAAGACCAAGTCACCGGGGGCTGATTGAGGAGGGGTTCAAGTTTGCCGATGATGATACCTGTATCCCGATGAAGATGGCTTTTGCCCATACAATCAACATCAAGGAACAGATTGATTTCCTCTTTCTTCCCCGACTTCTCAGCCTAGATGGCAAAACATGCGCCTGCCCTCGTCTTGCTGGACTTCCGGAGATGCTCAAATATTCTATTCCCAACCTTCCAACGATTTTAGACCCTTATGTGGATGAGCGGCACCGGAATTCAACCCTTTTTCAGTCTTTTTCAGAAATGGCTTTGACTCTAGGAAAAAAATCGAAAGGGATAAAACAGGCTTTTCAAGAGGGAGAAAAGGCTTACTTCCATAGTAAAAAGAGAATGGAAAAAGGAGAGAAAAATCCCGAACTTTTTGGAAAGGCCATCGAGAAAGACCCATTGAATAATAAAGAGCGTTTGGGGAAAAAGGTTGCTGTGGTTGGCCATCCCTATTGCCTTTATGATCCCTATTTTAATTTTGACCTCCTGAAGATCCTTCAACAATCTCAGGTTTTTGTCTATACCCAGGAAATGATCCCAAAAGAAGTGATCGATTTGGAGATCCGGGGATTTGAAAAAGATGTTTATTGGGACTCCGGCCGGGAGATTCTTGGAGCCAGCCTTCATTACCTTCACACCACTCAGATCGATGGACTGATCTACCTCACCTGTTTTTCCTGCGGGGTAGATTCCATGATCGAACCTTTAGTGAAACACCGTATTGAAGAAGACGGAAAGATCCTTTACCTCTGTTTGATGATAGACGAACATACAGGACCTACCGGGCTCCTCACCCGTGTGGAGGCATTCCTCGAAACACTCGAACGCAAGAAATCCGGCAGGAGGATGACATGACCAAGGTCGGAATTCCCAGGGGCCTCCTCTTTTATCGTTACTTTCCGCTCTGGGAATCCTTCTTTGAGTGTCTGGGAGTGGAGGTCATCGTCTCTACGACCACAACAGAAAGGACGATCAGAGAAGGTTCAGAGCTTCTTCCAGGAGATCTCTGCCTTCCTGTGAAGATCTTTTTTGGACATATTGAGTCGATCAAAAGGGAAGTGGATTTCCTTTTCATTCCCCGCTATATCAGCGTTGAGCCTGATGCCTATATGTGCCCCAAACTCATTGGCCTTCCGGATATGGTCCTCAGCGCCTTCGACTCTCTTCCTCCACTGATCGACCTTCCCATTCACTGCAAAGCAAAGGGGATGGAAGCTGAAAAGGACTTTTATCTACAGGTGGGAAAAATTTTCTCTCGGGAGAGGGGGAGAATAGAAAAAGGTTATTCATCAGGATTGGAAAGACAAAGCCATGTTCGGACACTCCTCCAAAAGGGCATGCGATTCGAAGAAGCCCTGAAGAAAAGCAAGGGTCATAGGCTTCCGGAAAAACAGGAAGAGGATGGCAAAGAGAAGATTGGAATCATTGGAAGACCTTACTACGTGCATGATCCCTTTCTCAGAAAATCGGTGGCAGAACAGGTTGAAACAAGGGGATATCGTCTCCTGACCACCGAGGTCATGACCGACCAGGAGATTGAAAAGGGAATTGAAAAACTTCGGAAGAGGATCTACTGGTCTTATGGAAAGGAGATGGTGGGGTCTGCGATTCGTTTTGCCCAGGATGAAGCAGTGGCAGGAATCATCAATCTCGCCTCTTTTGGATGCGGCCAGGATTCCTTCAATTTCGAATTGATTCAGCACTATGTCAAAGATAAGATTCCCATCCTTTCTCTCGTCTTCGATGAACACCTTTCACACGTCGGCTTCTCGACAAGAATTGAAGCCTTTCTGGAAATGGTTCTGCGAAGGAAGAATCGAAAATGAAAATGACAACTCCTTACCTCGGAATGCTTCACAAGGCCTACGGTCCTGTCCTTAAAAAAGCGGGAGTGGAAATCATCTACCCGCCCAAACCGACGAAGAGGACGCTCGATCTGGGGACCAGGCATGCCCCCGAATTTGCCTGTTTCCCATTTAAGGTCACCCTCGGAAGCATGATGGAGGCCCTTGAATTAGGAGCCGACACCATTTTTATGATCGGAGGGTGGGGCCCCTGCCGATTCGGCTATTATGATGTCATTCAGGAACAGATTCTGAGGGATTTGGGTTATTCATTTAAGATGGGGAGCGCCAATAACCCTGATGCGCTCAGGGACATGATTGACCTGATGCAGAGGATCTCTGGCTCACGATCGAGAGTAAGCCTCTACAAAATCTTCTTCTCCATTCTGATCCGGTTATCCCTTTTGGATTGGGCGCTAAAAAAATATTTCCACAACAAACCGTACGAATTGGTTTCAGGGGATGCAGATCGGATCATAGAGAAGGCTCTTTCCCTGATTGAAAATAGCCTTTCTCTGCCCCAACTCTTCAAATCGGTTTCGATCATCTCTTTTTGGTTCAGAAGGATGAAAAGGAAAAACGGAGTTACTCCTCTCCGGGTGGCGATCGTTGGAGAGCTTTTCACCGTTTTAGATCCATCGGCCAATATGGAAATCGACCGATGGTTGGCCCAGAAAGGGATTGAAGTGATTAAGTCCGTCTGGTTGAGCGACTACGCCAATGACCGTTTCCGTTTTAAACCCTTCCGGAGAAACCAATTTAAATTTTCATCAAGGCATGCTCGCCCCTATCTCCGGTTTCATGCAGGTGGAGAAAGCATTGAATCAGTAGGGAAAACGGTCTACTATGCGAAGAACGGTGTCGATGGAGTGATCCATATCTTCCCCTTCACCTGCATGCCTGAACTGGTCGCGCAGACCATCCTGACGAAAGTCCAGAAAGACCTCGATATTCCCATCCTCACACTGATCATTGATGAGCACACGGCCATGGGTGGAGTGGAGACACGCTTGGAAGCCTTTGTCGATCTTCTGGAGAGGAGGAGGAAGCGTTAGTGACCGGTCAACAGGTAAGTTTTTTCATCTCCCTCTTTCACCTCTTTGCCTCCCTGGTCCCGAGGTCCATGCATCGTTTCTTCGCCTCAACGGGAAATCATCTGATTTTCCTCATCCTCAAGAGAAATAGAGAGATCGTAGAGGAGAATATCCGAACCATTGGCAGGGGAAAATATACCGAGAAAGAGGTTTCCTGGCTCGCCAAACGATGCTTCCAGAATTATAGCCATAAACTCCTGGACTACATGACCATGCACCGGTTGAATTCCTCCAATCAGGGGGATTGGGTTGAAAAAGAGGTCGGCGAGGAGAACCTGAAGAAGGCCCTTGCCGGAGGAAGGGGAGTGATCTGTGTTACCCCACATCTGAGCCATTGGGAGTTGGGAGGCTATGTCCTGGCATCAAAGGGTTATCCGATCAACATCCTGACGCTCAGGGAGGAGAGCCAGTACCTTTCCCGTTATGAAGAAAGACTTCGAAAGAAAGCAGGGATTAAGACCATCATCATTGATCTAAAAGAGAGACCCAACTTTGCCATCCTTGAGATCATCAAGCGACTGAGGGGAAATGAGATCGTGGCGATGGTGGCGGATCGAATCCATGGAGAGGAGGGGATAGAAGTCGAATTTTTCGGCCAACCAACCCTCTTCCCTTCAGGGCCTGCCCATCTTGCTTTTGAGACAGGCGCTGCCATTGTTCCTGTCTTTGTCGTTCTTGAAAAAAAGATGAGATACTGGGGAATCATCAGAGAACCAATTTCCATGAGTGAGGGTGGAACAAAGGAAGAGGCGATCAGACAGTGTCTTCAGGAGATCGGAACGAGCTTTGAAGAGGTGATCAGCCAATACCCTGACCAGTGGTTCAATTTTTTCCCTTACTGGAAGAAAAAGGTGGGCCAGCGTGTTTAAAAGAGATTCAGGGGCCACTTATATCATTGGAGAGAAGGTTTATCGAGGGAAGGTGAACCAGCATCGAACCCTGATCCAAAAGGACCCAGAGGCGATTTACAGTGTCCTTATCGATCCAGAGCAGGTGAGGCAATGGTGTCCTATCGGGCAAATCTCGGTAGAAAGAATGACCCCGGGGGAATTCCGTGTGGGAACCCGATCCCATTTCAGGCTCAATTTTCGAATTCAACCGGAGTGGGATTGCGAGGTCATTTACCTTGAAAGAAACCGGCAGATCATCTATCGATTTATAAACGGAATCTTCGAAGGTGGGATTGAGATCTGGGAGCTAAAAAAGACTGAATCCGGGACGGAAGTAACCCATACCCTGGTCTATCAAATCAAACGATGGATTTACAAAATAGGATGGTTTCTTCTGGGCGGCGAGAAGAAACATGATGAGCTGACGGATATCGCCCTCGCAAGGCTTAAATCTCTTCTCGAGGGGGACCTTTCATGAGAGTGCTTCTGGTTGTCCCCGGATGGCCTCCGTCGAACCTCTGGGGACAAATTAAATTCAAATTCCCACCTCTGAGCCTTCTTACCCTGGCCTCTGTAACTCCGGAGGATGCGGAGGTCTCTATCGTTGATGAAAATATCGAGAAGATCGATTTCGAAGAGGGAGTCGATTTAGTCGGGATCACAGTCATGACCCCGCAAGCCTCGAGGGCCTATCAAATGGCTGATCAATTTAGGAAGAGGGGAAAGAAAGTCGTCCTTGGAGGATTTCACATCTCCCACCTTCCAGAAGAGGCGTTGAATCATGCCGATGCCGTAGTGATCGGGGAAGGGGATCGGATCTGGAAAGAAGTGATCAAAGATTTTCAGGAGTCGAAACTTAAGAAGATATATAAGGATG
>Ga0194110_10008408_pt1 | contig 11736 bp, 10 predicted proteins | sample TA2Kig1200mmetaG_FD_146192 | JGI IMG/M metagenome (GOLD analysis project Ga0194110, IMG submission 146192) | Freshwater microbial communities from Lake Tanganyika, Tanzania - TA2015032 Kigoma Deep Cast 1200m | ecosystem: Environmental > Aquatic > Freshwater > Lake | place: Tanzania: Lake... | reverse complement strand
GCCCCGCCAGGTAGGCGTCGCCCAGCGAGTTCATGCCCGCCGCGTAGGCGGCGTCGCTGCCCGTTCCCCCGAAGTAGGTGCTGAACACCAGGCCGTTGCCCGCCGGGTTGAGCTTGAGCACAAACGTGTCGTAGAGGCCGGCGCTGCGGCTCTGAAGGGGCTCGGCGACGGGGAAGTCGGGCGAGGCCGTGTGCCCCACCACCAGGGGCGCGGCGTCGCTGCCTGCCCGAATGGCGTAGGCCGCGTCGATGCCGCTGCCGCCCACGTAGGTGCTGTAGGTCAAGGCGTTGCCCGCCGCGTTCATCTTCAGGACGAAAGCGTCGGTGCCGCCTCCCCGGAAGGTGGGCTGGTAGGCGCCGGCCAGGGGGAAATTGGCCGAGCTGGTCACGCCGGCGACGTAGGCGTTGCCGGAGCCGTCCACCGCCACGGCCCGGCCCTCCTCGGGTTGCCCCAACTGGCCGCCGCTGCCGCCCAGGTAGGTGCTGTAGACCAGGCTGCTGCCCGCCGCGCTCAGCTTGGTGAGGAAAGCGTCCTGGTAGCCGGCGTTGCTGGGGCGTAGCGCGGCCGCGGTGGGGAAGTCGGTCGAGGTGGCGCCGCCGGTAATATAGGCGTTGCCGGAGCCGTCCACCGCTATGCTGGCGCCGCGGTCGTCGCCCGCGCCGCCAAGGTAAGTGCTGTAGAGCAGCGCGCTGCCGGCGGCGTTCAGCTTCGCGATGAAGACCTCCTGGTTGCCGCGGTTCGTGGACTGGTAGGGGCCGGCGGTGGGGAAGTTCAGCGAGTAGGTGTCGCCAGCGACATAGACGTTGCCCGAGCTGTCCACGGCGATGGCGTTGCCGCTGTCGTGCGCCGACCCGCCCAGGTAGGTCGAGTAGACCAGCGCGCTGCCTGCGGCGTTCAGCTTGGCGATGAAAGCGTCGCGACCGCCGGCCAGCGTTGCCCGCAGCGGGTTGGCGAGCGGGAAATTCGTCGAGCCGGTCCAGCCGGTCACGTAGGCGTTGCCCGAGGAGTCCACCGCGATGCCCCAGGCGCGGTCATCCCCATTGCCGCCCAGGTAGGTCGAGTAGACCAGCGCGCCCAGCGAGTTGAACTTGGCCACGAAGGCGTCCACGCCGCCGCCGCTGGCCGCCTGGAGCGGGGACTGGGTAGGGAAGTTGCTGGAATCCGTCCACCCCGCCACATACACATCGCCGGAGTTGGTGACGGTCATGGCGGTGATCGAGTCGAAGCCGCTGCCCCCCAGGTATGTGCCGTAGGACAGCGTAGGCGGGGTCGACCCCTGCCAGCGGATTCGGGGCGCCCCGGTGCACTGAAGCAGCACTGTCAGCGCGACCACTGCGGCCCGCCACGCTCTCATCCTGGCTGGTGACACCGGCCTCTCCCTACCCATAGCTCGGACGGTGCGGCGGGCAGCTTTAGGGGCGAGTCACGCGCGGCCGTGGTACGCGCCTCGGGTGAGTACTAGCCCGGCCGATGGTTGTAGCCGAAATTTATTTTGGCTACACCCTATAGCTCGCCCGGACTCCTGCCGATCTCTACCCCCGCAGTTTCCATGCCCGGCGTCCAGGTCGGGGGCCAGTGTGGACCCGGCCGGGCATGCGCAGGGTTGCCGTGTTGCTGCAATGTGGCGGGGGGCCTTCATCGCTCCCTGCATGCGGTTCACACTGAAGTTCAGCGCGCGCATGCGTGGAGGTACGCGTGAAGAGAATCCGGTTCTTGTTGGTACCTGCGCTGTTGATGATTGCGGTTGCGCCAGCCTCGGCGAGCGTGGTTCGGACGTGTGGGTCCTCGGGCGCTTCGAATGTCGATCAGTTGATAGGTCTCGGCGGGGATGGTTGCATAGTCGGCGACAAGATCTTCTATAACTGGGGCTACGACGCGACAGGTTCCCCAGGGGTAGTGCTTCCGCCCGCCTCAAGCATCCGGGTCGGGGGGGCGGCCATCAACCCGCTGGTCATGGTGCTGCAATTCGGACCGTTCAATTTCACGGCCATCGGCCCTGCTCAACTGCTTGACGTACAACTCGGTTACACGGTCCGCACGGTTTCCGGAGAGGCTCTGATCGAGGACGCCGGGCTTACCATTGGCGGCGTACTCATTCAAGGGACGTCGGGCGCCGGGGCTATTGGCGTGGCCGAGGACCTTTGTCTGGGTGGCTACTTCGATCCCGCTGTTGGTGGTGTGACGTGTATGTCCGGGAGTCTCCTTCCCGCCATCGCCAGTGGCCTCCAGGTAGGCGCCAACAGCGCGGGCTACCAGAGGCTGGCTGCTCATGCGGTGTTCGAAGGCACATACTCTCAGATCGGGGTCTTCAAGGACATCGCGCTCACCGCCTCAGGTGACTACACGGTTTCGTTGTCGAGCATGACCCAGTCCTGGTCTCAGATTCCCGAGCCGGGATCGATGCTGCTGATCGGGGCCGGGTTGCTGCTGTTGGGAGCGCTGGCTAGGCGGCAGAAGAAGTAGGGGCCTCACCAGCGGGGGCTCGGGGATGAGCCGGCAGGTGAGGCGCACGGTGGAATGAGGGGTGCGTGCGTCTCACGGACCGGCTACCGGGGACGGTCCTGACTTGACCCCCACGTGCTGGCGGTAGGCCTCCAGCACGGCGGGGGCGCGATCATAGGACGCCACCTGTCCGCCGGCTAACCATATTACCCGGTCGCACAGGCGTTCGAGCACGTCCAGGTCATGCGAGACGCATAATAGCAGCGTGCCGTTCCGCTGGACCTCGAAAACCTTCTCCATACACTTGGCCCGAAAGGCCTGATCCCCCACGGCGAGCACCTCGTCGATCAGCAGGATCTCCGGATCCACGTGAATTGAGGTGGAAAAAGCCAGCCGCATCACCATACCTGAGGAATAGGTGCGCAACGGCTCATGGATGGACTCCCCGATGCCCGAGAACTCGACCACCCGATCGAACAGCTCCCTGGCGCGGCGGCGCGTGAACCCCATCACCGCGGCGTTGAGACGCACGTTCTCCGCTCCGGTCAAATCGGGGTGATAGCCCGATCCCAGCTCCAGCAGGGGAACCAGCCTTCCGCTCACCTCAACCTGGCCGGAGTCCGGCGCCGTCAGTCCCGCCACCAGGCTCAACAGGGTGCTCTTGCCCGCGCCGTTGGGTCCCACCACTCCCAGGCTTTCGCCCTGTCCCAGAGTGAAGGAGACGTCTTCGAGCGCCGTGTAACGGTCCCCGCCCGAGCGCCGGCGCCAGTCGGCGAGAAACTGCCGCGCCAGCCGCCGTCCCGCGTGGCGGGTGAAGGTCTTGGTGACGTGGCTGAGTCTGACGTGCGCCATGGCCCTACAGGTAGTCCGCGAAACGGCGCTTCAGGCGCGCGAAGATCCCCCAGCCCAGGACCAGTGCGGCCAGCGACACGAAAGTCAGCTTCGTGAGCAGCGAGGCGGGCGGCGCTTTGGCTTCCAGCAGCACGTTGCGGCAGGCCAGCACCACCGCGGCGATGGGGTTGAGCTGGTAGAAGGTGTGGTAGGCCGCAGGAATAGCCTCGAAGGAGTAGAAGATGGGCACCATCCAGAACAGCAGCAGGTTGGTGGAATCCACCACGTAGCGCGTGTCGCGGAAGTAGACGTCCAGCGCCGAAGACGCCAGGGAGAGACCGCTGACGAAAACCAGCTCGAGGCCCAGCACCACCGGCAGCCACAGCCAGTAGCGGTTCACGCCGTAGCCCGCCGCCAGCGCCAGCAGCACCAGCAGCCCGATCTGGATCAGGAAGTGCACCCCGTTGGCCAGCACCGTGGCGATGGGCACGATCTCCCGGGGAAGGCACACCCGCTTGATCAGGCTCGGGTTGTCCAGCAGCGCGCGCGTGGCCGTGGCCCAGGCCAGGGCAAAGAAGCCGTAGGGCACCAGCCCGGTCAGCACGAACACATGGAAGTGCCGGATGGGATTGCCCGGAAACAGCCGGGTGAAGACGAAGGTCAGCACCGCCATCATCACCAGAGGATTGAGCAGGCTCCAGAAGATGCCCAACGACATGTTGCGGTAGCGGATCTTGAAGTCGCGCGCCACCAACTGCGCCATCAGGAAAAAGTAATCACGCCTCCACATTGCGAAACAAACCTGGGTAACGCACCAGTCTAACACGCCGGCCGCCGCGCGCAAGGACGGCTACAATGGAAGGGCCGCATGACGCGCCGTGAGTTCGACCTGCTGGTGGAGAACGCCATCCGCGCCATTCCGGCGCGCTTCCGCCGGCGTCTGCACAATGTGGCCTTCGTGGTGGAGGACGAGCCGCCGCGGCCCGGCCTGTTGGGGCTTTATCATGGCCGGCCGCTCCCGGTGCGCAGCGTGAGCGACCCCTTCCCCATGCCCGACCGCATCACCATCTACCAGGGCCCGCACGAGCGGCTGGCGCGCAGCCGCGCGCACCTTCAGAGAATGCTCGACGAAACCGTCTGGCACGAAGTGGCCCACTACTTCGGTATGGACGAAGCCCGCGTGCGCCGCGCCGAGCACCGCCGCCGCAGGCCGCCTCCGCGGCGCCCCGCTTCTTGACGGTTTCTTGAACCAAGCATGGCCAGCCTCGTGCTAGGCTGGTGTCGCGTCCAGGGACATGCTCATTCGAGTCCGGCCAGTGCTTCAGTTGCGCTCGGGTCAGGGGCTGCTCACCGTGTTCGCGCTCACCATTTTGTTGCCGGGTGTACTGCTAACGGTGTTCGGTGTCCGCGCCTGGCTTCAGGAGCGCAGGCTGGCGGAGCAGCAGGTTCGCGAGCAACTGGGCCGGGTGGCGGATCTGGGCGCGCGGGACCTGGAGCGGGAGTTGGATCGCTGGCGGCGGCTAGCCGATGGGCTGAGTCCCGGCAGCCTCCCGCAGGAAGTGCGCCAGGCCGTGGCGGAAGCGGGGTTGTGCGCGATGGTGTTCGTCGAGAAGCAAGGGGTGAGAGTCCTCCCCCAGGGGCAGATTCCGTACGATCTCGGCGCGGTTGCGCTGGACACGCTTCCGGCGGCGCTGGCATTGGCGGAAGCCGCGGAACTGCGCCACAAACAGTACGCCAAGGCCGAGGCGCTCTATCGTCAGGCGCTCTCCGCGGTGGAGCCGCGCTGGCGCCCGTTAGTAATGCACCGCCTGGCGCGCGCCAGCCGCAGGCAGGGGCGCAACGACGAAGCGCTCCGCATCTACCAGCAGCTTGCGGCCACGCCCGAGGAGCAGGTGGGACCGCTCTCGTCGGAGCTGATCGGGAAGTTCGAGCTTTGCTCCCTCCGGAGCGAGAGGGCTGCCTGCGCGCTGGACTTCTATCGCGAACTGGTTACGGGCCGCTGGCGATTGGATAAGCCCCGGTATCTGTTCTACTCGGAGCGGGTGCGGGAGTGGCTGAGAGGCGCTTCCCCGCAGGCGGAAGAGTTGCGGGCCACCGAGCGGAAGAAGCTCGCTCTGGCGGGTGCGGTCGAGCAGTTGACCACAGCGCCGCGCCGATTGCTGCGGGGAGGAGGCATCACGTATCTGGCTTTCTGGCGCGTGGCGCCGTTCGCGGGCTTCGTACTCGCGGAGTCGTTCTTCCAGGGGCGGGTCTGGCCGCGAGTGCTGGCGGTGCTTGGGGCGGACTTCGAGGGCCGGGTGATTGCGCCGGACGGATCGGCTCCCTCCAGGCCGGGTCTCTCCGCGGCGCGGGCGCTGGAGGGGGGCTGGCGGCTGGAGGTCTGGCCGCGTGATCCAAGCGCGCTGTACGGCGGCGTCACGCGGCGGCGGAACCTGTACTTCACCATGCTGCTGCTGGTAGTGGCGCTACTGGGTTTCGGCGGCTACCTCACCGTGTGCATAGTCCGCAGGGAGCTGGAGGTCGCGCGGCTGAAGTCCGATTTCGTCTCCGCGGTTTCTCACGAGTTTCGCTCTCCTCTGACCGGGATCCGCCAGTTGGGTGAGCTGCTGATGCGGGGGCGGGTCAAGGATGAAGAGCGCCGCCAGGAGTACTACCGGCTGATCACCCGGGAGGCGGACCGGCTGACGCGGGTGGTCGAGAACGTCCTCGACTTCTCGCGAATGGAAGAGGGCCGCAAAGAGTACCACTTCGAGCCGCTGGAAGCGGGGCCCTGGCTGACTGAGCTGGCGGCGGCCTTCCAGGCGGAGGTTGCTGAGAAGGGCTATCAGGTCGAGGCCAGCGTGCCGGTGGAATTGCCTGCGCTGACCGCCGACCGCGAGGCGCTCAGCCTGGCGGTGCGCAACCTGCTGGACAACGCGGTGAAGTACTCGCCAGAGGCCAAGACGGTGTGGCTTGAAGCGGAGGCCGCGGATGCGCGGCTGTCCATCCGGGTACGTGACCGCGGTGTGGGCATCCCGCCCGAGGATCAGAACCACGTCTTCGAGAAGTTCTACCGGGGGCGCGGGGAGATCGCCAAACAGGTCAAGGGCGCAGGCCTGGGGCTGAGTCTGGTGAAACGCATTGTCGAGGCGCACCTCGGCGCGGTCGAGTTCGCCAGCCGTATGGGCGAGGGAAGCACCTTCACCATCCATTTGCCCTTGACCAGCGAAAGGCAGCGGGGCATACAACCATGAAGCGCATCTTGATTGTCGAAGACGAGCCCACCATCGCCATTGGGCTTCAGGACGACCTGGAACTGGAGGGTTTTCACGCGGAGGTCGTGAGCGATGGCACGACCGCGGTGGCGCGGGCTCTGGAAGGCGGCTACGACCTGATCCTATTGGACGTGATGCTGCCTGGCAAAGACGGTTTCACGGTGTGCCGGGAGATCCAGCGCGCGGGCCTGCGCACACCCATCATCATGCTGACCGCGCGGGGGCAGGAAGCGGACAAAGTGACCGGCCTGGGGCTGGGCGCGGACGACTACGTGACAAAACCGTTCAGCCCCAGGGAACTGGTGGCGCGCATTCAAGCGGTGCTGCGGAGAGCCAGCGAGGCAGCGCCGGCGAAGGTGTTCGAGTTTGGCGAGGTCGAGATCGATTTCACGCGGCTTGAGGCCTCCCGCAAGGGCGAGAGGGTAGATCTCACCGCGACCGAGTTCAAGCTGCTGCGGGCATTCGTGGAGCATCGGGGCCGGGTCCTGAGCATCCCGCAGTTGCTCGACCTGGTGTGGGGCAAGGAAATGTTTCTCACGGACCGGGTGGTGTACACGCACGTGAACAACCTGCGCGGGAAGATCGAGGAGGATCCCAGCCGGCCCCGGTTCATCGTCAGCGTGCGCGGGGCGGGATACCGCTTCGATGGTTGAAGCGATCTTGAAGCAGACTTGAACGCGGCTTGAAGCCGCCGGGTGGAGACCGGAGTTATTCTGCGGCCATGAGGATGAGACACATCGCTGTTACGCTGGCGCTCTCCATGGCGATTGCGGGCGGCCAGCAGAAGGGGACGCCGGGCGAGGCACTGCTCGGCGCGGCGCTTCATCAGGAGGAGGTGGAGGGGAATCTGGAGGCGGCGATCGCCTCCTATAGGAAGTTCTTGGCCAGCCGGCCCGCGGACCGGGCGCTGGCGGCCAAGGCCCAGTTTCATCTCGGCCTCTGTTACGAAAAGCTGGGCCACGCGGAAGCACGCAAGGCGTATGAGCAGCTTCTGCGCGACTACCCGGAGCAAGGCGAACTGGTGACACAAGCGCGGACGCGGCTGGCGGCGCCGGCGGGCGGAAGAGGCATCACCATCCGTCAGATCTCGGCGGGACCCGGACCGACCGTCATGGGCGCCCCCTCGCCTGACGGGCGGCACCTCACCTTCGTGGACTGGGAGAGCGGGAACTTGGCCCTGAGGGACTTGGTCACTGGTCAGACGCGCCGCATAACCAGCGACGGCGTATGGTCGGACCATTCGGAGTGGGCCGAGTTCTCCGTGGTGTCGCCGGACGGGAAGCACGTGGCCTACCAGTGGTTCAACAAAGACCTGTTCTACGAGTTGCGGGTGCTGACGCTGGACGGCTCGAAGCCCCGCGTAGTGCTCCGCGACAAGGAACTCATCTATGCTTGGCCGAGCGCCTGGACCCCGGACGGCCAGCAGATTCTGGCGAATCTCCAGCAGAAGGACTACAGCTATCGGATCGCCTTCGTCTCCGTGGCGGATGGGAGCGTGAAGGTGCTCAAGTCCCTGGACTGGCACTATCCCGACCGCATGAGCTTGTCGCCCGACGGCCGGTACATCGTCTACGACGCGCCGGCGCGTGAGGGCTCCTTTCTGCGCGACATCTTCCTGCTTTCCGCGGACGGACAGCGCGAGACGAGGCTGGTTGGGGATCCCGCCGACGATCGCCACCCCATCTGGACGCCGGACGGCGAGCAGGTGCTATTCACGAGCGACCGTGCCGGCCCCGTGAGCCTGTGGGGTGTCACTGTGGCCGACGGAAGGCCCGCAGGAGTGCCTCGACTGGTGAAGCCAGACCTCGGGCGTGTGAGCGACAGTCTGGGGATGACCCGTCAAGGAGCCTACTACTACGAACTTGACTTGGGTACGGAAGACGTCTACCTCGCGGAGATGGACCCCGCAACCGGCAAGCTGGCGAGACCGCCTGAGCATCTCCCGCGCTTTGTGGGGTCGAATCTGGCCTCTTCCTTCTCGCGTGACGGGCGTTACCTGGCATACTTTTCCCGGCGGGGCGGGTTCTCCGGGCCTGGCGATGTGGCGCTGGTGATCCGGTCGATCGAGAGCGGCGAGGAGCGCGAACTCCGGGTGAAGCCCTACATCCGGGCTACTCCAGTCCGCTGGTATCCGGACGGGCGCTCGCTGGTGGTGGCGGTGCGCGAAACTGAGTGGGCGTTGTGCAGTTTCTACCGGGTGGACACGCAAACGGGTGCAGCCTCGCTGCTTCGGAAGCCCGTCGCCCGCCGAGTTGTCGTGACGGAACTGTCGCCCGACGGCAAGACACTCTTGTTCTGGCGGCCCGATGCCGATGAGCCTGCTGAACCAACTCTCCACCGCCTTATCGCCCGCCGGCTCGAGACCGGCCAAGAGGATGAGATCTTCCGAGTGCAGTTACGCGGCTGGGGGCTGGGAAGAATCGTTGCTTCGCCCGACGGTCGCTGGCTGGCGTTCACGGTGCGGGGCAGTCGAAGTCAGCCGTGGACGGTGAGGGTGGTTCCAACAAGCGGAGGGGAGGCCCGGGAGGTGCTCAGCACCCGGGAGCCCGAGAACATCTGGGGCGATGAGATGGGTTGGACGCCCGACAGTCGCTACCTTCTGGTGGTGAGGCACGCCGGTCCCCCGCAGGGCAAGACGCAGCTCTGGCGGGTTCCCTTGGAGGGCGGCGAGCCCCAGAAAGTAGGCCCACCGATGGAGGGCATGCGGTTTCCCTGTGTGCATCCGGATGGCCGGCGAATAAGTTTCACGGCCGGCATCCCGCGGCGGACCGAGATCTGGGTCATGGAGAACTTCCTGCCGGAGCTGCGAGCGGGGCCATAGCGTCCAGGCTCCGGGGTCAGCGGTCAGGCGGTATCCGGGCCGCGGGTCAGTGGCAGGCGCCGGACTCGAATGGTCCGCTCGGACACCGTCACGGCCACTCCACGGGGCAGATGCTCCTCCAGTTGTGTCCACACTCGGACCAGCAGGTCTCTCAGCGCCACGCTGCGGAGACCTTCCCAACGCAGCAGAATTACAGAGGGCTGGCTGGCGGAGGCAAACGCCAAATGCGCGTGGAAGTCGCGATCCAGCGTCACGCAGACTCGGTTCTCGACACGGGCACGTTCCATGATCTCGGGGTCGGAAGCCCGTGACATGCCTATTTCGCGTACGTGCAGGGCATCCCAGCCCTCCTTACGCAGCAGGACGGCGGCCCCCGGCGGCAGGCCCTGATCCAGCAGAACCCGCTTCATGCGGCGGTGAACCACTCCACACGGTCGTCCAGGTTGGCAGCGGCGAATTGCAGCGCCTGGCGGAGGTCTTCCTCCTCCAGATCCGGGTACTCGCGAAGGACCTCGGTCCGATCGGCGGAGCAGGCGAGCAGTTCGAGCACCCGGCGCACCGTTATGCGCATCCCCCGGATACACGGCTGCCCGCCCAGCTTGTCAGGCTCGACGGTGATGCGGTCGAAGGGGGGCGCCAGCACCATAGCCCTATTGTACGCCGCGCGACACTACCGCAGCTCCGGGGGGACGTTGCCGTAGGACCAGGGCTCCTTGAAGGGCGGCGCCTTGGGCGGCTCGGGAATGCGGCCCGGCTTCATTTGCCGGGCCAGCGCCAGGCTGGCTTCGACGATGCGCGTGCCGGCCTTCGGCTCGAGATTGCTGTAGCTGGTCAATCGCGTCTCGTAGCCCCCGCCGCGCGGGCCGAGGGCCTCCTCGGTGGGCACGTAGCCCACGCAGCCGTTGGCCAGCTCGACCGGGAAGGTGAGCGGGAAGGGGCTGCCTTTCTTGATGTCGAGTCCGAGCTGGCAGAAGAACTCCGCCGGATTCGCCAGGAATACCGCCGGGCCGATCTGCACGGCCTGCACCTCGACCATCGGATCCGGTTCTTTGGCGATCATCCAGTTCAGCAGCACGATCTCCTTGGCGAAGGTCCATTCGGTGGCGCCGGCCTCCTTGGGATCCTTCTGCACGATCTCGATGCAACGCCGCACCCGCTCGGGACTTGGCGTGCGGCGCCCGCTGCGCAGCATTGTCGAGCGCGCATCGAGAAGAACCTCCGTGCCCGGGTGCGCCGTGAGCAGCACCTTGACCGCTTCCGCGCCCACGCGCCCGCCGACAAGCTGCGCCCACTGCTCGCCGCTCGGGTTGGCGTAGGGACTCAGGTTGTCCACCTGGGTGACGTCGCCGCAGGCGCCGGCCAGGAAGACCACCACCACGTCCGGCCCCATCACCCCGCGGATGGTCTTCTCCAGGTAGCAGATCCAGTTGGCGGAGATGCCGCCCGGGCTGGTGGTGGCGTGGCAGGCGAAGTTGACCACGCAGCCGACGAGCTTTCCGCTCTGGTCCCACGCTCCGATGACCCCGACCTCGGGATCCACCGGTCCGGCCGGGCCGACGATGTCCGGGTTGCCCTTGCCGGGATGACTCCAGGAGAGGCCGTTTTTCATGCGGAAGCGGCGGTTGAAAGCGACCTTGTCCTCGCTGCCGGAGCCAAAACCGCAGCGCGCCTCGCGCAGCGAGCCGGCGGCGTCGCAAACCGCGGCCACGAGCTGCTCACCGAGCCGCACCAGATACTGCTCGTTGGCGCAGGAGGAGTGCTCGTAGGCCAGCTTCTGGACGATGGGCGGCGCATCGTCGAACTGGCGCGGCTGCACCATGCCGGTGGGTCCCGAGGAGTGCGAGTGCGAGGCGCCGATGAGCACAGCCTGGGGCGGGATGCCGCACTTCATGTGGATGGCCGCGCGGACGCCATCGACCAATGAGCGCGGCACCATCAGGGCGTCCACGCCCACCAGGGCCACGCGCCGCTGGCCGTCGTCGAAGACCGCCGCGCGCACCTTGCACGGGTCGTGCAGCGTCTTGTGGAAGGACTTGCCGTAGCCGCCGGGCTGCTCCATGCCCAGCTCGGGCGTGATGTCCCGCTCGGCAAAGCCGGCCCGCAGGTAGGATAGGGCTCCGGCCTGCCCCGCCACCCAAGGGGCAACGCCGCTGCTGAGAACGAATTGTCGCCGGTTCACACTTCTAGTAGTACCGCAAGCTGAAGCTCGCGCCACGTGGGGCCGGCTTCAGCCGGCCGCGCCGCAAGCTGAAGCTCGCGCTACGTGGGGCCGGCTTCAGCCGGCCGCGCCGCAAGCTGAAGCTCGCGCTACGTGGGGCCGGCTTCAGCCGGCCGCGCCGCAAGCTGAAGCTCGCGCTACGTGGGGCCGGCTTCAGCCGGCCGCGCCGC
>Ga0194110_10008400_pt1 | contig 11744 bp, 11 predicted proteins | sample TA2Kig1200mmetaG_FD_146192 | JGI IMG/M metagenome (GOLD analysis project Ga0194110, IMG submission 146192) | Freshwater microbial communities from Lake Tanganyika, Tanzania - TA2015032 Kigoma Deep Cast 1200m | ecosystem: Environmental > Aquatic > Freshwater > Lake | place: Tanzania: Lake... | reverse complement strand
CGTAACCCATACCACCGGCTTCAAAATTCCTGGCGCTCAGGAACTTGCCCCAGAAAACAGGGAAAGGATAAAAAAGCTGGGAGCTGAGGTTTTCACTGGTGCTCATGCTTTTGGCGGCGTATCGCACGCTGTAAGGAAGACTTTCAACACTCATGTCGTTGGAGACTTCATAGCCAATACATTGCGGATGCTTGGCCAGGGGGCGAAAGTGGCTATCGAAATAAGCCTAATGGCTGCTGATGCTGGACTGATAAGCCTTGATGAGGAGGTCATAGCCATCGCTGGGACAGTAAGCGGAGCAGATACAGCCATTGTCCTTAAACCAGCCCATGCTCACGATGCCTTTTCACTCAGAGTGAAAGAGATAATCTGCAAACCAAGGCTCTGAGGATACCTTCAATATTCCGCAATTTTATAAAATGTGCCACTATTCAAAAAATGGGAGCCTATCCATAATCTGATAACTGCCTGTACTACTCTCTCTTTTCTACAAAATCCAGGGAAAGGTAGCTGCCTGAATTTTTAGCTTTTTCATAGACGAGCCTGGCAACAGCTATATCTTCGATGGCAAGTCCGGTGGAATCAAAAACGGTTATCGCCTTCTTATCTTTTCTGCTCTGTTTCTTGCCGGCGATAATTTCTCCCAGAGTTGCATAGATATCCTCAGTCCTAAAAAGCCCCTTTTTTACCGGGACATTGATTTCTCCGCCGGCAACTGCTTGCCTTATATCATCTACAACTACCATCGCTTTTTTCAGTATCGACGGTTCCAACTCTTCCTTTCCCTCCGCATCTGCACCTACAGCGTTGATATGTGTACCAGGAACAACCCATTCCCTCTTGAGCACAGGCATTCGCGATGGTGTTACGGTGCACACGATATCCGAGGCAGATGTTTCTTCTAATGAACACTCATGGAGGGGGTATTGTGGAAAGTGCTGCATCAATTTCTTGACAGCGGCTCCGGAGAGGTCAAATACCTTAATCAGCCGGAGGTCGAACAGTGTCATGTGAGCCAGTAGCTGGGTACAGGACTGACGGCCAGCGCCGATAATTCCCAGGGTATGTGAACCCTTTCGTGCCAGGTATTTGGAAGCGATGGCAGCGGCAGCTCCTGTTCTATAGGCTGTTATATCCGTAGCATCCATAACGGCTAAAGGGTACCCTGTCAATGGGTCACTATAAATCAGGATAGCCATGATAGTAGGCAAGCCTTGCGCCTGATTTTGCAGATGTACGTTAACCCATTTCACTCCTGCAGTACCCGGTAGAGCCGCGGGCATAGCTCGGAAATCTCCTCGGTCCAAAAGCAGGTATGACTTGGCCGGCATCACTGCTTTCCCCTCTGCCAAATCCTTGAAAGCTTGCTCTACCGCTTTTATTGTGGCTGCCATATCAAGCAGGCCATGAACATCATTCCTGCTCAAGAAAAGTGTGGACATATCTACTCCTTACAAGTATTAAAGACTTTCGCTCGTCCATGTAGTGCGACCATTTAGGGTCGCCTGGGGGGGTGTTTTCGGGCGAGGCTAAAGCCTCGCACTACGTTTGTTGAAAGCATTTACCATTGTCTTGACTTTATCGCCCCATTAATGTCCTGTCAAGTGTGTGTGAAGACTGTTTTTATGTCCCCAACGGTTCGATGAGTTATTCAGTTTGTTCCTGACTACTCGAGAGTATCTCTAAAAGGCTGGCTGTTAATGGAGCACTGTTCCGCAAGCTGGACTAACGTCGCCTTTAATCTTCTACGCTTACCCTTCTGCGTTTGACATGCCGTTTACCTGCCCACAAACCTCTGAAAAAACCTTGGCTTAGTAGATGCCTATTATCGGCTACATTCAATAAGTCCTTGGATACCCCGCTCTCGAAGTAGGCTACCTCAACATGCTTACCCATGTTTTTTACAGCTTGTAGAGCATAAGCGAAATCAGCATCACCACTCACAAGTACTGCCACATCGTAAAAATCATTCCAAGCAAAATACAGCAGGTCTGTAGCCAACATAATATCTATGCCCTTCTCGACAGAGATACCCTGTGTCACCTTGGTACCCCCTAGTCGAACCTCCAGGTATGGTGTCTTGCGCAGGATAGCCAGAAACTCCTGTTGTTCTCGATAGCCATCAGGCCGTTGAGCTGGGTCCTGCAAGACGTTGTAGTAATACGTTCTGAACAAGCGTCTGGAGCCACATAACCTAGTGGCAAACTCGGCAAAGTTGAGGTCATGGCGTCTTAGGTTGCTTCTTAGAGCGTGATACAGGTTGCTGCCATCTATAAATATAGCCACTCTATCTTCCATAAGCTTCTCCTCCTGCGATTTGCCACCGGCTCGTGATGGTTTTCCCGTTTCCATCCGACCTAACTCAATTATACAACTTGAAATGTTTACCGTCCCATCTTGTCCATGCTAATATCTCAGGAGTCTGGCTAGGATATCACCTTTTGTCTAAATGTTTACTCCCACATGGCGCTTTTAGTTGCTCAACAGACACAGAATAGCTCTAGTGACTTCCTCTGATTTCTCTTTGTGCCCGCGCCCTGTGAGCTTACTCTAGGTAGTCTTTGAGTTTCCGGCTGCGACTGGGATGGCGTAATTTGCGCAATGCCTTGGCCTCAATCTGACGGATTCGCTCTCGGGTCACATTAAACTCCTTCCCCACCTCCTCTAAAGTTCGGGGTCGGTCATCCTCTAAACCAAACCTGAGTAATAAAACCCTTCTCTCCCGGTCACTGAGTTCAGAAAGCACCTTGTTTAGTTGCGCCTTAAGTAACTCTCGTGAGGCAGCCTCGGCTGGTGGCATAGTAGCTCGGTCTTCAACAAAATCACCGAGGTCGCTGCCTCCATCTTCGCCAATAGGAGCTTCTAAAGATAGCGGTATTTTAGATAATTTCAAGATTTCCCTTACTTTTTCTGAAGAGATGCCCATCGCTCTGCCAATTTCTTCACAGGTTGGTTCACGCCCATACTCTTGGGCTAGACAACGATTAGTCTTAAATAACTTGTTGATAATTTCTATCATATGCACTGGGATACGAATAGTACGGGCTTGGTCAGCTATAGCTCGGGTAGTACTTTGTCTAATCCACCAATGAGCGTAAGTGCTGAATTTATAACCTTTCCTGTATTGGAATTTCTCCACCGCCCGAAGCAGGCCAATGTTGCCTTCCTGAATAAGGTCCAGAAGTGGTATTCCATGTCCAGTATATTTTTTGGCAACACTCACCACCAGGCGCAAATTTGCTTCAATAAGGCGTTTCTCTGACTCACTTGCTGTTCTTTTAACCGTACTAAAATGGGTTTTAAGCTGCTGGTTCTTAGCACGAAGCTGGGAAAGGAACTCAAGATTGACGGGCTCGGCTACTAAAGATTTCATCTGATTCCAAGAGCTTCCGTCTACTATGCCCTCCAGTAATTCTGAAGGCAAAAGTCGGCTATCTATCGAAAGGTCTATCAAGCTCCGCACAACTTCTGCGGTGCTTTTACCATTGGCTTCGACAATAGCGTTTACTACTTCTTGGTCGATTACACCGTCAATAGCCGCCCGCAGTTTGGTATCATGAATTGTCGTGATGAAGCTATTTGCAGTAGTAATCCCAAGATATTTGACAAGAATATCAACTATGGGCTGAGCTGCAAGTAAATGACGAAGTAAATAGATTGTCGTACTAACCGGCAGGGGATATCTACCATAGTGCTGAAGTCGAAACTCTTCAATTTTTGCTAGATACTTGGCGTCTTCTAATTTGCTGGCTAATACCTTCTCATCGTTTGCGGTGAGAAGCGGGACCTTGCCGATCTCGTGGAGATATGTGAGAACCGGGTCATCAACTGGCTGTTCCCAAGGCTCTACTTCAAGCCCAGGCGCAGGCTTAGTTCCTTTTTCTGGCTTATCTCCCCACTCTTCTTCAAGGTCAGCAGATTCTTCACCTTCCCAAGAAGAGGCAATTTCGGCAATATCTTCTTCTGACCCCTCCTCGTGAAAGGTGTCCCAAGCGCTCTCGGGAGGTCTAATCGATTCGGCCTCGGACTTCATGATGAGGATGTCTTCAGAGTATAGGTCACTTTTGTCTTTCATATTGAATAAAAGCACTTCATCTTGGCATGATTATCGTACCGCTACCCTCGACACTGTACTATGCCCTGCGTGCTCGGTCAGTTGTATGCTAAGCATCAACGCTATATGTCTTAAGCATGTAGATGAGGATTAGGCGATTTAGTATCTTCTCTGTCTCTCTCTTCCACTAAACCCACCGCCTCTGCTGTCAGAACGAGGGCGAGCCTCATTAACATCAAGGGTCCGGTCCTTCAGTGTTTTCCCTTTGAGGCCAGCAATTGCAGCTTCGCCTTCAGACTTTGATGGCATTTCAACAAATCCAAATCCCCTGGATTGACCACTATACTTATCCTTTATGATGCTTACAGATGTGACTCCTCCAAAAGCCTTAAACTCCTCCCGCAATTCCTCTTCAGTTACTTCACGTGACAAGTTACCCACGTAGATATTCATATTTTGCTCCTCCTTCTGTTAACACGCTGTGTAACATACATAGGCCAGGTACCCCCGGCCCATGTATGTGCTTAAAGCCAAACTAGTATTCCCTACTAAGTCTGGTGCTGCTGTGGCTATAACCACCGTGTGAACCACCCCGCTGTTGCTTCTTAGCTTGTCGGCAGGGAGGACAACGCTTAGGGTCGTTGGTAAAGCCTTTAGACGCGAAGAATTCTTGTTCCCCAGCAGTGAAGGTGAAGGTAGTTCCACAATCGGGACAGAGAATTGACTTGTCTGTGAAACTCATTGGATGACCTCCTCTCTTACGAATAGTTGGTTAGAGTTGTGGTCATCCGGAGCTTGGGTAAATCGGGTAAATCTAATTTAATTTAACTAAGTACGTGATAACCTAAACTAAAACCACCACTCCCACTATACACTAAAACCCTCCCTTTTGCAAAAACCACTCAGACAGAGAGTGTTTACTAATGTAGTGCGTCTCCTGCTTTGTGGGGTGGAATAGCCTCACTATAGAAAGGCGACCCTAAAGGGTCGCACTACATTGGAAAATAAATTGTTCATAAACAATCGCTTCAGCCCCTGGCAACTGTATGCGTAGCCCGTTCCCGTCGATTTACTTAAACGGGCCTATCTTTGCCCGTGGTTTGGGAAGTAGTAAAATAGGGGTGGGTGGAATATGCCGATAACTCCTCTCAGACGGCAATATCTCAAAATCAAGCAACGCTATCCCGGAGCTATAGTCTTCTTCCGGCTGGGTGATTTCTACGAGACCTTCGACGATGATGCCAAAATCACCGCTCGAGAGTTGGAAATCACCTTAACTTCAAGGGAGATGGGCAAGGGGCAGCGGGTGCCTATGGCCGGGATTCCCTTCCACGCCCTCGATAACTACTTGGCTAAGCTCATCAATAAAGGCTACAAGGTGGCTATTTGTGAGCAGATGACCCCGCCAGGTAAGGGACTTGTGGAGCGTGAGGTTATCCGCGTGGTAACGCCGGGGACTGTGGTTGAGCCCGGGCTTCTTACGGATAAGAGCAATAACTATCTGGTCAGCTTGCTTATTGAAGATGCGGAGGCAGGGATATCTTATGTAGACATCACCACAGGTGAGTTTGCCACCACTCAACTGCCTACAGGTCAGGTCTCCGATGAACTGGAACGGCTGCACCCGGCTGAGCTTCTTCTGCCTGAGAGCCTGAATGCCAGCGGTTTAACGCTGCCGGCATCGGTAACCCGCCTCGATGATTACTGGTTCGATTTAGAAACTGCAGGGCAAGTTCTGCTTGACCATTTCGGCGCAGCTTCTCTGGAGGGATATGGCTGCGCTCACCTGCCTCTGGCTATAAGGGCGGCTGGCGCAATCATCCATTATCTTCAAGAAAACCAGAAGGCAGCGCTGGGGCAGTTGGACCATCTAGCTACATATTCGACTCAGGCTTTCATGGTTCTTGATACTCAGACGAGACGCAACCTGGAGCTTTTTGCTTCCGCTCGATGGGGAGCCAGCTCCGGCTCTCTGCTCTCCGTTATTGACTTAACCAAGACGGCGATGGGAGGCAGATTGCTCAAGAAGTGGCTGGGTCAGCCGCTGCTTGACATAAAACAATTGACCAGTCGACAAGAAGCTGTGGTCTGGTTCTGCGAGAATACACTGGTTCGACATAAGGTCGTGTCTCTCCTCGGAGACATCGCTGACCTGGAGCGATTGGTCAACCGTGTTAGAGGCGGTATAGCCATACCCAGGGATTTGGTTGCCTTGCGTTCCAGCCTGGAAAAGCTGGCTGAGGTGAAAGCGGAGATAGAAGGAAACGAGCGGTTTCCAGCCTGGCTCAGCTCCGAACTGAAGCCTTGTCCTGATGTGGTGCGTTTAATCGAGCAGGCGATTGCCGACGAATCCGGTGCTACACTGGAGAGGGGTGGTGTTATAAAGGCTGGCTTCTCCCGCGAGCTGGACGAAATCAGAAAGGCAGCATCGGAGGCTAAACGCTATCTGACAAACCTGGAGCGACAGGAGCGAGAACACACCGGGATTAAGTCTTTGAAGGTGGGGTATAACCGGGTGTTCGGCTACTACATCGAGGTGTCCAAGTCTAACCTTGACCTCGTGCCGGAAAGTTACATTCGAAAACAAACGTTGACCGGCGGAGAGCGGTTCTTCACCCCGGAGCTTAAGGAATATGAATCGGTAATACTAAATGCCCAGGACAGAATTGTCGAGCTGGAGACGGCGATTTTCCGACAGGTCTGCCAGCAGGTAGCTGGGGTTGGTGAGCAGATACTATCTTCAGCAAAGGCGCTGGCTGAGATTGATGTGTTTGCCAGTTTAGCCGAGGTGGCAGTCAGGTACGGGTATATCAGGCCGGAATTGACCGCCGATGATGCCATAACCATTAAGGGAGGACGTCATCCGGTGGTGGAGAGAAGCTTGGGCAGCGATGGCTTTATACCTAATGATACCTATCTGTGCAACAAGGATACGCAGCTCATCATACTCACCGGACCTAATATGTCGGGAAAGTCTACCTACTTAAAGCAGGTGGCGCTTATTGTGCTACTGGCTCAAATCGGCAGCTTCGTGCCGGCCGATGCTGCCACTATCGGCATCGTTGACCGCATCTTTACCAGAATCGGAGCACAGGAGGACCTGGCTGCCGGGCAGTCAACATTTATGGTGGAGATGGTAGAAGCTGCCAATATTTTAAACAATGCCACTGCAAAGTCGCTGATTATACTGGACGAGATTGGGCGGGGGACAAGCACTTATGACGGGCTTTCTATTGCCTGGGCGGTAGCTGAGTTTATCCACAATCACCCCAGGCTCAGGGCAAAAACGCTTTTCGCCACTCATTATCATGAGCTGGTGGAGCTAGCCAGCTTCCTGCCCCGCGTCAAGAATTTCAATGTGGCGGTGACTGAAGAGGAAGGCAAGGTCATTTTCCTGCGTAAAGTCGTCCCCGGCGGCGCTGATAAAAGCTATGGCATACATGTGGCGCAACTGGCAGGCTTGCCGGCATCGGTGATACACCGGGCTGAGGAGGTTCTGGCCGGTCTGGAAAGCCAGCCGCGGCAGAAGCAGTCCAAAGCCGTCCGTCCTAAAAAAGAGACAATCCCTCAGCTCCCGTTATTCGGCGATAAGTCGCCGCTTATAGAGGAAATCAGCCAGCTTGATATCGACTCCATGTCCCCGCTTGAGGCCATCACCAGGCTCTACAAACTGAAGCGCAAAGCTACGAGCTCAGATTCGAACTCGACCCCATAATTCGGAGGCTGTTAGTTCGAATCCAACTTAGGCTACCACTGCTTGCAAAAGTTTGCAAACCGTAGCTAATTTTGGCACCAATTTGTCCACGTTACTTGCTACACCTTTTGAGGATTTCGTTCGCACGATCTTTAACTCGAAAGCTGCGTTTCACCAATTGGTGAAATACCGTTATCCAACGAAAAAACTTGACAATGCTTTCACTAAAATGTATAATTTCACCATACGGTGAAGTTGCCTATAACGGTGAAATACAATGAGAGAGCAAGAGGTTCTAACTAAAATAAATGACGAGCTTGGGCAGACTCTGCGTGGCGTTCCATTTATAGAGGTCGGCCAGTCTGTCCTCGAGGCGTCTTTGGCTGGTATCCGGGTTGACCTCCTGGTCGAGGTTAAAGTGGAAAATAGCCTTCTCAAAGTGCTAGTAGAGGTGAAGTCTTTAGGAGAACCCAGGCTGATACGGTCAGCCATTCAGCAACTCAAGGAATACTTGGGTCGAGTTAAGGATGCCTACGCCGTAGTTGCGGCACCGTACATTAGTTACGATACAGCGCGCCTTTGCAAGCAGAATAGTGTGGGCTATATAGATCTGGCTGGAAACTGCTTTCTCAACTTTGACAAGGTTTATATAGAAAGAAAAAATTACCCTAATCCTATCGTGGAAAAACGACAAGCTCGCTCTATCTTTAGCCCGAAGTCAAGCCGTATTCTAAGAGTGATGTTCAATAGTCCTAAACGGTCCTGGCAGGTACAGGAGTTGGCAAAAGAAGCAAATGTAAGTCTTGGTTTAGCTTCAAGAGTAAAGGAGCGTCTCCTTGATTTGGAATATGCCAGCGAGAGAGATAGAGGCATAATTCTTAATCGTCCGATAGACCTATTAGAACAGTGGGCAAATAACTACTCTTTTCGAAAAAACAAGGTATATGATTATTTTAGTTTGGACGAGCCCAAGGAACTAGAGCGCAGGCTTGCCCAGTATTGTGAACAGAGGGCTATCCTTTATGCTTTGACACTTTTTTCTGGTGCCGCATTGGTAGCACCTTTTGCGAGATATACGAGAGGCTTTGTTTATGTCTGCAGAAATATTCGAGGGGTCGCGGACTCGTTAGGGCTCAAGGAGGTATCGTCAGGACCTAACTTTAGCATACTCGAACCCTATGATGAAGGCGTTTTCTATGGGATTAGGGAAATCGACGATATGAAAGTTACTAGTGACGTACAACTCTATCTTGACCTTGTTGGATACAAAGGGCGTGGAGAGGAATCCGCTAAATTTTTATTCGAGCAGAGAATAAAGCCACAATGGTAAAACAGAGCGATTATAGCCAACCGGAAGTCCAAGCCTGTATTTCTGTGTTAGTGGAAGTTATGACAGTTTTAGGAGAATTCCGGGACAACATTGTTATAGTTGGAGGGAACGTTCCGCCTCTTCTTATTCCGTCCGCTAAAGAAAAACACCCTGGCACTTTGGACATAGACCTCGCTATAGACTATAAACACATCACTGACGATACCTACAAAACAATCATAAAGACGTTGAAATCCAGAAGTTATTATCAGAAAGAGGGAGAGCAACCCTATATTTTTTACCGAGATATAGATAGTGAATCTGGGAAGAAAATCACTGTGCAAATTGACCTTTTAGCTGGAGAATATGGTGGGACAGGCAGGAGGCACCGGCACCAGAATGTCCAAGATGCTAAAGCCAGAAAAGCCAGAGGGTGTGACCTTGTTTTTAACAACCCTGTGAAAGTTAAGCTGATGGGCACTTTACCAAACGGGGCGGTAAACGAGGTAATTGTCAAAATACCTTCTATCGGGCCTTATCTTGTAACAAAAGGCATGGCACTCTGGGACAGAATGAATGAGAAAGATGCCCTGGATATTTATTTCTGCTGTCGCCACTATCCAGGTGGTCTACCAGCCTTAATAAAAGATGTAGAACCTCTAGTAAAAAATAGGTTAGCGAAAGAAGGACTAGGGAAAATACGTGCTAAATTTATTGACATTAATTCGATAGGACCAGTTGCCGTGGCAGATTTTAGCGAATTAAAAGACCAAGAAGAAAGAGCACGTATTCAGAGAGAGGCTTTTGAGTTGATAAATACATTAATGGAAAGACTAAGTATTGAGCCTTTTGTGGATTTATGAACTATGGAACAGAGGGATTTACGAACGGAAAAAGACTATTTAGAGAAAAAATGTGCCGATATATTTGTGAACTGGCTGTACGAACTGAAGCGCAAGGCGAAAGAAACCGGTTTACAATAGAGCCCAGGTGTGTTGGAAATTGCACGGCGACTACCTGACATAATCTGTCCTTTGTGGTAGATTATAGGTTAGGAGGTGAATAGCTATGGGTAGTAACGATTCACTCAGCGACAGACAGATGCTGGAGAAAATAGAGCAACACCTTATTGAGCATGATCGAGAAATACAAGGCCTTATTTTGAAAATGCGGAAAAAGTTAGACAGGTCACGTCTTGGCGCATCACTAATGACATCTATTGCAGTAGTTGTTGGTTTAACAGGAATAGGCATAGCCACGAATAATAATTTGTTACTTATTCTATGTCTGTGGCTGAGTATAATTCTGACTGTCTCCGCTTTTGCAATATTAATCTACTGGGCAGTTCAAGCCGTGTTAGAAAAGCGCGCAACCGTTTAGTTAAAGCAGAAATAAGCAACAAGCGAGGCTGAAGGCTCTCAACTACATGTCTATAATCGGCGGGTTGCAGCTACAGATTTTTGTGAGTCATCTGGCTAAGTTGACTCCAAAAGTGCCTATAGTTAAGGCAGTGCCATAGTGCTTGATGGTGTTCCATCTCATCTTGGCTGGGTGTATAATAGGTGCAAATTGATATAGTCATGGCTGAGATAAATAAGACTGGAGAGGCTAGATGGCTGGTAAAGAGAAGCCGAATCAAATAGTGCACCGCCTGGTAAACGAAGAGAGAAGGCGGAGAGGATTACCTTGGGTTAGATGGAGTCAGAAGATGTACGTCTTGGCAAAAGACCAGAGTAATAAAATGGCGAAGGCAGGTCATCTTTTTCATTCCAACCGCTATGCACTCAAAGGTGGTGAAAACTGTTGGATGGGAAAGGGATATAGTGAAAGAGCATTGCCCAAAGCCATAGTGAACAGTTGGATGAGAAGCAAAGAAGGTCATAGAGAATGGATCCTAGACCCTAGAGTTAAGACGGCGGCTGTGGCTATATCGAGGTCAAAACATGGAACTTTTGCAGCTTGGGCTTTTAGTGACCAACCATTACACCAGCATGGGAAGGCAAAACCGTTTGGGTTCAAAATACCGATTAACTTGACAATCTCGTTGCCAAGAAATCTCAAGGGGAAAGCAGACGTAGAAGCGTTAAAGCTCCTAGCCAAGTTATTCCTGATATGTGCATCAGTGTTTCTAATTATCTTGGGTGCACATGGTATTTGGGTCTATTTCAATCGTCTAGAATTACTCTTTGGAGGCGGGGCATCCAAGCTATTTCTTGTACTCCAAGTCCCAGCTTGGTTGAAATCTCCTGTAGAATGGATGTCCTTCAAAGGACTGCAGTCGTGGTTCGTGCCAACAGTCTCTGCAGTCATAGGAATAGCCTTATGGTATTGGCAAAGAAAAACAAATGCAGGCGACCTATCGAAGTGGCTAACAAAACTTCGTCGAATGTAAACTTTTTTAGGTGCCACCCGCCCACGTGTGGCCCTATTTGATATGATATACATGTGAAGTGTAGTTGTAGGGACGAACATTCAGGGTTGTGCTTGCTTGTGGTTGATTTAACCGTGATTTAATTCTACTGAATGTTTGCTCGAGTCATAAACCTCTCAAACTCTCAGATTTGTCCCAGAAAAGTAAGCCCAAAGCAAAAACAGTAACACCCAAACCGAATAAGGATGGATTAAAAGCTGTTGTCTCTCCACATAATCCAAAACCTTGGATTATCCAAGCTATTCCGAATAAGCCG
>Ga0194110_10008388_pt1 | contig 11754 bp, 10 predicted proteins | sample TA2Kig1200mmetaG_FD_146192 | JGI IMG/M metagenome (GOLD analysis project Ga0194110, IMG submission 146192) | Freshwater microbial communities from Lake Tanganyika, Tanzania - TA2015032 Kigoma Deep Cast 1200m | ecosystem: Environmental > Aquatic > Freshwater > Lake | place: Tanzania: Lake... | reverse complement strand
TCCTTACAGCCCGCGTTGGGGATGCTCGGACCTCGCCGCCTTGGCCACAGCCAAAATCCCTCGCCGCAGGACCCCGCGCAATTTTCGGACACGCTCTAAGGGCGGCAAGTTTGATGGCGGAGTCGCTGATGTCGAAGCCGGCGAGCTGCTTGTCCAGAATCTCGCGGATGGCTTTGGCATCCGGGCGCTGGTCGGTGGCTTTCCACCGCTCCTGATAAAGTCGCCGGAACGCCAAGACGAGGAAGACCGAAGCGCCGCAGGCTGGATCCAGGACGCGAGCGTTATTCGCGTTTAGCAGCTTGGCAAAGGCCTCATCAACCAACGTGGCTGCGATGTTGCGCGGGGTGTAATGAACACTCGTTTCCTTCGCGGTCTGGTGCTCCCATTTCCAGGCGAAACGCTCATACACTTGGCTCAGCAGGCCAACGGGGATGTGATCGAAAAAGAAATGGCCGAAATGAATAGGCAGAGGTAACTGATAGTTTTCATCCCCGACAGGTTCTTCTCCCTTCACGATGGCGCTAAGGTGAACAAACACCATCCCGTTGGTGCGGCGCCCCAACTCTTCAAAGTTGTCATCAATTAGTGGGAGCAAATCGCCATTGAAGGTCTTGTCGAGCCAAGCCGACGTACTGGATGCGTTCTGAGCATTGGTAAAGCAGTCGAGGATGCTCGCCGCATTCGGAGCGATCTTCTGTGCATCGCTTTCACGGACAACGTGCCGGTCGCGCAGAAAGCGAAAGAACAAGGCTCGCCCCATCAGCGAAAGAACGTCAGCGCGTTTGAGTCGAAGCCGGGCGAGTCTGTCAGCAACGCTCCACACCAATGTGAACATCGCAGAGAAGACGTAATCCGTCTCCTTCGGTTCGCCTTTTCCGTCATACTGACCGTGAGCCAGCCGCGAGAAAAAGGTCAGTGCCTCTGGCGTGTCGGGCGTGTAGCGCTCCCAGTCGGGGGTTCGGTCGTCCAGCGACACCGGCACAACTGCCAGCTCACCGGGACGGATGCGCGCGAGGTAGGCGCGGTCGCCACGGCAGGCAAGCTTCCGTCGGAGTGTTTTAAGTTGTTGCTCTTGTTCCCTTGGCGTTTGGGCTAGCCGGCTTTCGTTCACGATGAAAAGCAGGGGCCGTCCCTGGCTTTCCGCCACACCATCGGGCAGAAGATTGTGCCCCTTGGGCTGGCTGTCCTCAGCCCGCCGAACGAGATCAAGATAGTCCAGCAATTCTGGGGATGCCGGGCTACTCAAGTCGCGAAAAATGCGGTTGGAGACACCGTAGCTCTGCATCTCTGCTTCAAGATTCAATGTCTCGCCGTTTGGCATGGATGCGTAACGCAGGTTGTCAGACCATGGGATATCTTGCACGACGCAAATCTGCCTGTTTGATAGAAAACGTCCTCAACGTGCTCTTGCAGTCGACGAGCGCGGCCCACGATCTGGCCTGAACGCAGTTCCGGTCCGTGTTCCGTCGGAATACTGTCCAAATGGACAGTATCTCGAAGGACATGTCAAATCCAACTTTGACGCAGGCGGCCCTCCCATCTTGAGGTGCATTGATGCACGGCGGCCTTCAGGCCGCTCAACGTGCGCCCAAACCCTCCTCCGGCTGGAATCTCCTATTCCGAATCCCCCGACACCGGTGCGCCACCGTTGGCCAGAAGGGGTTGAACTTCGGAGGCGGGCAATTCTTGCACATTTCGCAGTTTGCGTTCGATGGCGCGGGATCGCTGGGCCACGTCGTCCATGGTGTTCGACGCCTGCTCCAGCTTGCGTTTCACGCCCTCGAGCAAGTCGCCGAATTTGCCGAACTCCGTTTTGACGCCGCTGAGCAATTTCCACACTTCATCGGATCTCTGCCGGATGGCCAGAGTCCGGAAGCCCATTTGGAAACTGTTCAGCATCGCCAGCAGAGTAGTGGGGCCGGCGACGATGACGTTGTGCTCGCGGCGGATCGCGTCGGTCAAACCGGCCCGGCGAGTCACCTCCGCGAACAACCCTTCGGTCGGGAGGAACAGAATCCCGAAATTCGTGGTGTTCGGCGGGTTCAGGTATTTGTCGGAAATATCTTTAGCCGACGCTTTGACCTGGGCGGCGAGCATCCGGGCGGCTTCTTCCGCGGCGTCGGGATTGGCCTTCTCCTGCGCGTCGAGCAACCGCTGGTAATCTTCGATCGGGAATTTGGAATCGATCGGCAGCCAGAGCACCTCGCGTTCGCTGTCGCCTTGACCCGGAAACCGGATCGCGAATTCCACGAGTTCGCTGCTCGATTCCTTCGTTTTGACGTTCCGGTCGTATTGCTCCGGCGTGAACACTTCTTCCAAAAGCGCCCCGAGCTGAACTTCTCCCCAAACGCCGCGCGATTTCACGTTGGTCAAAACGCGTTTCAAATCCCCGACGCCCGCCGCCAGCTTTTGCATATCGCCCAGGCCCTGGTGGACTTGCTCCAGCCGTTCGGAAACCTGCTTGAACGATTCACCGAGCCGTTTCTCCAGCGTGCTCTGGAGTTTTTCATCGACCGTGGTGCGCATCCGGTCGAGTTGCCGGGCGTTGTCTTCCTGAATTTCTTTGAGTTTGGTGTCGACGGCGGTGCGCAAGGCCTCCAGTCGAAGCGCGTTGGTCTGCGTCAGCGCCGCCAGTTGCTGCGCGAAGCTGTCGAGTTGTTTCTGCTGAAGACCCGCGATCTCGGCCAGGCGGCTTTGCAGGGAATCGCCGAAACTGCTGATTTTGCCGCTCAACTCTTCGCGGAGTTGTTTGCCGGCGGACGAACCTTCCTCGCGGTTCCGGCCCAGTTCCTCGCGGAACGCGCGCTCCGTTCGCTCTTGGTTCGATTGCAGCGCGTCGAAGCGAGGCTGAAGGCCGGACAGATCAACACTGAGCCGCCGCGACAGCAGGACAACGGTGAGGACAAGGTTCCCGACGAGAAGAACCAGCGCGAAGCCAAGAAAGATTTCGGTCATCCCACGAATTGATCCAGGTAAATCAACTGCATTGGCGGGTTTCGAGCGTATAATTGTTCTCCAGATACTCGAAAAGCGTCTTGACCGGGACGCGCGTCCCTTTGAAGACCGGTGTCCCGCCCAGGGTGTCCGGATCAACGGTCACCAAGTCGCTGGTGTTCATGCCGACAAATTATCACATCCTCTCTGGGCGTGTAAACGGCCTTTGGCTTCCACGGCCTGCTTCTTGGTTTCGATCGTGGATTGGTCCCGTTGAATCTGCGCCAGGCGAGCTTTGGCGGATGCGTCCCCCCTGCGCACCGCCACGAGCAAGGTAGGGCGAGTCCGTCCCCGGCGAGCCGCTCGACGTGCTTGGAACACGTCTGCTTCGGCTCGCTGGGGACAGGCTCGCCCTACCGTCGCGTTCATTGGCGTGCATTTGCGATTGGTACCTAAAGCAGGCCGGCCCTCGCGATAAAGCAAAATCAAATTTCCAATTTCACATTTGAAGTCTTCGGCTATCTTGGGTGCGTGAATTCGATCGCGGCCCAACTGGAGAATTTCACCGCGTTGAATCAGGTGGCGGTTCCCGATCTCTGGCAGCAGCAGGCCGTCGCCGCGCTGCGCCAAGGCAAGGACGTCGTCGTCCACGCGCCGACCGGTTCCGGGAAGACCCTGGTTTTTGAGCTGTGGTCCAACCACGGCAAGAATCGCGGCCAGGCGATTTACACCGTCCCGACGCGCGCCCTGGCCAACGACAAGCTCGCCGAGTGGCGCGCGCGCGGGTGGGACGTCGGGATTTCCACGGGCGATCTCTCGGAAAATCTCGACGCGCCCGTGATCGTCGCGACCCTGGAGACGCAGCGCAACCGTTTGATCCAGGGCGACGGCCCCACGTTATTGGTCGTCGATGAATATCAGATGATCGGGGACGAAGATCGTGGATTGAATTACGAACTGGCCCTGGCCCTGGCGCCAGCGCGGACGCAATTGCTCCTGCTGAGCGGCAGCGTGGCCAATCCGCACGACGTTGTGAAATGGCTTCGCCGCCTGGGCCGCGACGCGGTGTTGATTCGCCACGACCTCCGCCCGGTGCCGCTGGAGGAAGTCCATGCGAACAACCTGAATTATCATGTTCCCAGCGAGATTCGGAATTACTGGCCCCGGCTGGTCCTGAAGGCGTTGGCAGATGATCTGGGGCCGATTTTGATTTTCGCGCCGCGCCGCCAGGCTGCCGAACAAATGGCCGCGGAATTGACGCGCTGGTTGCCGACGCCGAATCCGCTTTCGCTGAGCCTCGAACAGAGGCTTCTGGTCGGCGAATACCTCGCCAAGATGTTGAAAAGTCGCATTGCGTATCATCACAGCGGCCTGAGCTACGCGGCGCGCGCCGGAGTCATCGAACCGCTCGCCAAGGCCGGCCAGCTCCGGGTCGTGGTCGCGACGATGGGATTGGCGGCCGGCATCAATTTCTCGCTGCGCAGCGTCGCGCTGGCGGGCGCGTCCTACCGGCGGGATCACATCGAGCAACCGCTCAAGGCGGATGAAATTCTGCAAATGTTTGGCCGGGCCGGGCGCCGGGGGCTGGATGAGACCGGCTTCGTTCTCATTACGGCCAATGAAATCCGGCTCCTCGACGCGCACGCGTGCCAGCTTTCGCGGGGCGGGTTGGTCGATTGGGGCGTCTTGCTGAATTTGATGACCGCCGCTCACGAGGCGGGTCGTGATCCGTTCGCCGAAGCCGTTCGGCTCCAAGAACGCCTTTTCACCACCAAACCGATTTTCCTCGGCGTTGAGGAATCGTTGAAGCATCCCGAAGTGCCGTGCGGGCTGAAGACCGATCCCGAACGCGCGCGCCACGTCCGCAAACGCGTGCGCGAAATGTTGAACAGCCGCGGCGAATGGGAGGCGTACCCTCCGTTGCAGGAACGTCCGCTTCGCGAAATCATGGTGGTTTCATCCAATGAAGGTAGGGCGAGCCTGTCCCCAGCGAGCCGAGCTCCGACGGGTTCCGAACATGTTGAGGAGCGGTGCTCCGGGACGGACTCGCCCGACCAGGATGTCCGCAGGGCCGATGAGGGGAATTCCGAGGAACTCACAGCCGCGGCCCAATTGCCAATTGCCGATCGCCAATCGCCAGTTGCCGATAACCAAACGCCGATCGCCCATCGCTCTGTTCTCTCCGAACCGAGCGCCCTCGAAAAAGTCGGCTTCAACCAGCTCGTGGTGCTGTCGAAAAATGACGGTGTTCCGACTTACGGGCGTTCGATTACGGTCGCGGATAGGTTGAACGACGAACGCATTGTGCTCACGAAATGGATTCGGCGGATCACGAACTGGCAGCGACGCCAGGCGCCTTTCGCAATTTGGAAGGACAAGATTGCTCCGCTGGTCGAAAAGAAACTAGCCGAGCAGAAAACGCCGGCCGTCCGGTTCAGGATCTCCGCGCAAAAGATCGTCGCCGAAATCAGCGTCGCGGAGCAAACGCTCCGCGTGCCGGTCGATGCTCATGGAGTCGCGCTCTGGAAGCCGGTTGAACGCGAAGTGCTGCCGCCGGATTGCGCGGCATGTTCCCTCGTGCCGGCCTGCAGACAATTGCCGACCGCCACCGGCGTGGCTTTGCTCTGGAGGCGGCTTGGATTGGTGGACGGCTCAGGGGCTCCGACTTTGCGGGGAAAGATCGTCGGGTTCTTTTCTCACGGGCAAGGGCTGGCGATCGCGGCAGGTCTGGAGGATGAGACCTACCCCGTCAAGGAACTCGTTTATGATCTGGCGAACCTCGACGCGGGATTTCGCTTTTGCGGCGAGGAGAACCGCTGGGGAGGGCGGCTGGCCATGTCGTGCCAGCGCATTTACGGTCAGCAAACGATTTCGGGTTACCTGGAAAATGGAATGCCGCCCAAGTACGGAGCGGGCGCGGAACAGGTCGTGGCGAGCGTTCACCAGAATCCGCAGAACAAGCAACGCTGGATCACGGACCTGGTCGGGCCGGGCGATATCGACCGCATCATTATCGAGTGGCGCAGCTTGATGCGGCGCATCGCGCACTCGCCGGAACTCGATTGGGCGCGTTGGACCGAACTGCAAGCACTGGCTCAGGAGATTCTCAACGAAACCGAATCGCCGACCCTGACCGATCTTCCCCCGCTGGAATACGATCAAACCCGTCGCGTGGATCACCGGTTGATTTTGAGAAGACATTAGGGGCACAACGGTCCAACGCGCCTTACAATCCCGTTGACGCTCTCGGAGCGTTCACGCCAATATCCCCGCCCACAGCTCGGCCTGCGTTCCCTTCAGGCGGGCTGAGAATCAACTTCATTTCGGGGATTTGGCTTTATGAAACTGGATGCTTTGTATTCGGAACTGACACTCAAGACGGACGCAAAACTGGCGCTGGTGGTCCTCGATGGGCTGGGCGACATCGCCACGCGTGAGCAAGGTTACATGACCCCGCTGGAGGCCGCCCGAACTCCCAACCTGGACGCCCTCACGCAGGATGGAGCCCAAGGCCGCATGATTCCAGTCGCGCCCGGGATTTCTCCCGGCAGCGGTCCGGGCCATCTCGGACTCTTCGGCTATGATCCGCTGGAATTTCAGGTCGGCCGCGGCGTGATCGAAGCCCTGGGCCTGGGGCTGGACCTCAAAGCCGGCGACGTGGCCGCGCGCGCCAATTTTTGCGCGCTCGACGCCAAAGGAACCGTCACGGATCGGCGGGCCGGGCGCATCGAAACCGAAGTTTGCGAAGATCTCTGCGCCCTGTTGGCCAAGAAAGTCAAAAAGCTCGGCGACACCGAGGTCATCATCAAGGCGGGCAAAGGCCATCGCTTCGTCGTCATCTTTCGCGGCAAAGGTCTCGAAGGCCCGCTCACGGACGCCGATCCTCATCGGGAAGGCAAGCCCGTTCCCAAAGCAGAAGCCATCGACAAGAAATCCGCCAAAGCCAAGAAGGCGGCGAAGTTAGTCGCGGATTTCTACAAAGCGGCGTTGCCCGTGATCGCCGCAAAGAAGCCCGCCAACGGTTTTCTGATGCGCGGGATCGCGCATCAGCCCGCCATCCCGAACTTCGCGGAACGCTACGGATTGAGAGCCGCCTGCCTCGCGGTCTACCCGATGTACAAAGGCCTCGCGCAACTGGTCGGAATGACCAAATTGGAAGGCGCGCAGACGATTCAAGCCCAATTCGAGCGCTACCTGGCGGAGTATGGGAAGTACGACTTCTTTTTCATTCACTACAAATACACCGACATGCACGGCGAAGACGGCAATTTCGAGGCGAAGAAGAAAGCGATCGAGGACTTCGACGCCGCGCTGCCCGTCCTCCTCCAGAAACGTCCGGACGTGCTGGCCATCACCGGCGATCATTCCACGCCTTGCGCGCTCAAGGGCCATTCCTGGCATCCACAGCCGGTCTTGCTGGTATCGCCTTACTCCGGATCTGACAAACTGGACCGTTTCTCCGACACGGGCGCGAATTTGGGTTCGCTCGGTTTATTCGAGGCGAAGTATCTCATGCGCCTCATGCAGGCGAACGCGAGGATGTTTGATAAATACGGGGCGTGACCTGAATTTCAAATCTCAAATTTCAAATTTGAAATTCGACCGATGAAGGCTGTGATCCTGGCGGCGGGCAAAGGCACGCGCATGCGCGAACTGACCAACGAATTGCCCAAGCCCATGTTGAAGATTCAGGGCCGGCCCATCCTTGAACATATTCTGGAGGGCCTCATTGCCAGCGGCATTCGCGAGTTTTGCGTTGTCACGGGCTTCCGCGCCGAGGCCATTGAAACGCATTTCGGCAATGGCTCGCGCTGGGGCGCCGCGATCCGTTACGCGCGCCAGACCGTCCAGGATGGAACCGGCAAAGCGCCGGAACTTGCCAAAGGCTTTGTCGGGTCGGACTCGTTCCTTCTCACTTATGGCGACATCCTGGTGAAGCCCGAAACTTACAAGCAAATGATCGAGCGTTTCAGCCAGGGGCAATTCTCGGGCCTGGTTACGGTCACGCGCGGCGAGGACGTCACCAAAGGAGGCATTAACCTGTTCGACGCCGAATTTTGCCTGCGCCGCATCATTGAAAAGCCCAGCGCGGAGCAGTTCGCAGACTTGCGACGCGACGGCTGGCTAAAGCCGGGTGATCCCATTTGGTATAACGCCGGGATTTACATTTTCCGCCCGGCGCTGTTTGAATTCACGGCGACGCTCCAAAAATCTCCGCGGGGCGAGTACGAATTGCCCGACGCCATCAACGCCCTGCTTGGGCAAGGACACAAGATCGCCGGGCTGGAAATCCAGGGGCGCTGGGTCGATGTGCGAGACCCGGAAGTTCTGGCGGCGCTGGATTCTATCCCACGGTCTGATCAGTAAATCGGTCAAATGAGTTAAACGGGTTAGATCGGAAATGCAGCGCGTAAGTGATGATGAAATCCGCCGACGAAACCGCATTTACTCATTTACTGCTTGGTCCGCGGGATGGACGACAAAGCTCGTAGCGCAGAGTTGCACTCTGCCGTATCGCAGAATTGTATTCTGCGGGGCGTCTCCCAGTCCGAGCACGCTGGGACTTGCCGGCGCCCTGCCGATTGGAAATCGGCGATACCGCAGATTGAAAATCTACGCTACGGTTCTCCGGTCGATCTGTCGTCAATCCCACGGTCTGCACAGTAACCATTTAACTCATTTAACGATGTAACTCCCTCCGAAGCTGGCCAGTCACGGAGGTCATTTGCCGCCACAAATGCTCCAGGTTTTCCAGACAACCTTCGGCCGGCAGCCGTCCGGAATACGCCAGCCGCGTGTAGAATTGCCTGAGGATCGGCGCCCCCGATTCCAGTTCTGGAATTGCCCGGCTCAACACCGAGCCGAATTCGAGCGGTGTTTGCTCCGGACGCCGCGGCACGCCGCACTCGCGCGCGCACGCTTGAAGCGCCTCGAAACTGTAACAGATCAACTCGGCTGCCGACATTCGCTGAGCTTCGCCTGAAGCGAAAGGATCGGCGAACCCGCGGAACGGCCGCGCCTTAACGGGCCTTCGGCCTCCGGTCGCTTCCGCCGCATTCGCGCGGGCAGCCGGAGTTTTCAAACCCAGCAATCGGCGCAGGAAGGCAAAGAAGTCTTGAACCAAATCCCTGGCCGCTTTGATCAATCGAGAGCCGTTCCGGATCAGACTGCGGAGCACCCAGAAGGCGATCAACGCGTAGATGATCCAGCGCAGCAGTGTCGCCAGCCGGGAGGCGAACGGCGCGAAACCCGAAGAAGGCTCAGACGAAGAGCTTGATCCAGACCGGCTGACCTTCGGAAGAACCGACCCGCGATCAGTGTGTCCCTTGGCCTGAACGTCGCGTTCCTGGGGATCGCCTCCTTTTAAGAAATCCGCGCCACCGCCATCCGCCCCGGAATCCATGTCTCGCCGAAACCAAGAATACTCGGAAGCCGCCCCTTCCGGGGAGCCGAGCCTGCCCAGAACGGCAGTCAGAGAATATTTCGCTTCAGGACGGGGCAGCAACAAACAACCCAGAAGGATCGCGCCCGCCAGGACTGCGCCGTAACCGACCCAGGCGCGAGCGAGTTCCGGCGCCATCCGAAGCCGGCGCTGCCGGAGATAGCGCCGCAAGCCCAAAAAGCTCGTCGTTAAAAGCAATCCGAGCGCTGCCGCTATGTAAATCCACAATAAGACAAACCCGGCGCGCCGCTTGGCCGGATTATCTTGAGGGAGGAAAAGTTGTCCGGCGCCAAACAGCGGCAGAGCGATCAACGAGAAATAGACCACCCAGAGTCCCGGCGCATGAGGCTGCCCGGCGCGTTCCGAACGATTCTTGAACAACTGCCTCCAGAAAGGGATCGCCGGGACGGAAGTGCCTTGCGCGCTCCTTTTCTCCTGAGTTGCGCCGGATTCGTCATCAAGCTTTGCCACCTGGAGCAAGCCTTCGCCCGAAGCATCTTCCTCTTCGTCGATCAGCGTCCAGTCCCAGGTCAGTTTGCTGGCGCACCACCAGACGAGGCCGAGAAAACACCAGACCGGCAAGAGGAAGTTCACGAAACGCGAAGTCATCAGCCCCGTCGCTAGAGCCAGCCCGAATCCGTAAATCCCGGCGTGGGTCGAGCCTTGCTCGATGGAAATGCGCGAGATCAGGACGGACGCAAGCACGAACCAGAAAATCGTCCAGCGCAACCGTCCCAGGTATTCACCTGCGTAGCTGATCTCCAGGAGGAAGAACATCAGACTTCCGATCAACGCCATGATCAGCACGGGGCTGATGGCGATGCCGACGTAATCGGCGAAGGTTTTGTCGGGTTGGCGTGAGATCATTCGTTTCTCTTCAAAATGACGAATGCCCCATCACCAGTAACGAAAGAATGCGGAAGCCACAAGAACTGAACACCGCGGTTGGTTCCCAAGCGTTGCCTTGAGCATTCGGGATTTAGAAATTCTCTCGGCATTGGTCATTAGTCATTCGCCATTGTCGTCTGTGTTCACCGAACCAGCCGTTCGGCGCACAACGCAGAGAGCGCCGCCTCACTCTCCACGCGCCTTAAGTCGATTCCGCTCGCCAGCAACCAGCCGGCCCAATCCGGGCGGCTGGCCCAATCCGGCGTTCCCGGTTCATCAAAGACAACCAACACGACGGTCACGGCGTAACCTCGCCGCCGCAGATTGACCAGCGCGACCGCCGTTTCGGGCAGGACGGCCGTCAGCACGGCCACGACGGTGGCATTGCGGGGCAATCGGCTGGCCGCTTCGACGGCCAGCTCGTGAAATTCCAGCCCGTCTGTCAGTTCCAAACGCGCGAGTGTTTCCAGAATCCGCGTCAATTGATCGGAAGTGCGGCGAGTCTCGATGATGATGGGCCGCAGACGGTCGCTTTGTTCGCGCATGCCGATGTTGGCCCGGGCGACCGCGCGCGTCCGGAACTCGGTGTTCCAGCCTTCTTCACGAATGCGGTCCGCGGCGTCGCGGCCATTGGTCACCAATCCGACGCGCTGGCCCATTTGATGAAGCGCGTTGGCGAGCGAAGCGGCCGGCGTGATTGGCCAGTTCGCAACGCACCACGCTGAAACCACGGCGGAGTCCCAGCGGCCGCGGCACCGTCCGATAGGGTTTCACTGTCGGCGGATTCAGCACTTGTTCGAGCCCCAGCCGCAAAGCGGTGTTGATGACTTCCTTGAAGGGCTTGCCCAGTTTGGCGGCGCCTTTTTTCGCTTTGGCGGCGACGTCCGGGTCGAGCGTCAATGTGGTTCTCATGGAGGCATCATGATGCGATGTGCCAAGAGGTTGTTCAACGTGACCGACGAAACTCCTCGAACCAGTTCTCAATCACTGCCACACTCGGCTTTTGCCAGATTTGTCTCTCCGTCGCATCCTTTGCGATCTGGACCATGAGAAAGCGTTGCCCATCTCGGGCCACATCGAATTCGCGTCGCCCAATCGACTCGGGGATCTCAAAGAGATCGATCGGCTCACCGACCTCCGGAGGGGTTGAGTTTTTGATGGCAACGGACTTCAGGGTTCGCCCCTCGAGACTGAAATAGAACAATTCTGAACCGTCTGGATGCCACTGCAACGGTCCCCTTCCTCCGCGTGGAACAACGGTTCTATTGGTGAAGCCTGGAAAGTGGACGAGGAAACGTCGCTTGGTCCGGTCTCGGTTGAAACGTACGCGAGCAGCTTGTCGTCCGGAGATAGCTTCGTGTCAGTGATCGACTGGAAATTCTGCGGGAATGCGGTCAGCCTTTTCTCGGACCCGGCCAACGAGATAAGCCGCCGGTTGTATCCTGGCCTCCAGGAATCTGAAATTAGCGCATAATTGCCGCTGCGGGACA
>Ga0194110_10008384_pt1 | contig 11755 bp, 12 predicted proteins | sample TA2Kig1200mmetaG_FD_146192 | JGI IMG/M metagenome (GOLD analysis project Ga0194110, IMG submission 146192) | Freshwater microbial communities from Lake Tanganyika, Tanzania - TA2015032 Kigoma Deep Cast 1200m | ecosystem: Environmental > Aquatic > Freshwater > Lake | place: Tanzania: Lake... | reverse complement strand
AGCGGCACGATGACCAACCGCATCGACCGACTCGTCGCCCGCCGCTTCGTCCGCCGCGAATCCGACCCGGGCGACGGCCGCAGCATCCTCGTCACGCTCACCGACGACGGCAGGATGCGCGTGGATGCCGCCATCACCCGCCTCGTGGACGCCGAGGCCCTGCTGCTCGAGGGGCTCTCCCGCGGCGACCGCGACCGCCTGGCCGGCCTGCTCCGCAAGCTGAGCCTCGGCTTCGACTCCTGAGCGCGCCCGTCGCGCGGCGCACCCGGACGAAGCTCCATCATCATCAGCGGTGACTCTCTGATCAGGCGACCTGCAGCCGGCTATCGCCAGCGACGTACTCGATGACGAGATCTCCCCCGACGGCCTCGACGTACTTGCGCACCGTGCTGATCCGCGCACTGTCGAGATCGCCGTTCTCGATCTTCGACACCTGGCGCTGACCGACGCCGATGCGCTGCGCGAGCTGCTCCTGAGTCAGTCCGAGCTGCTCACGGAGTTCGCGCAGCCGGTACGCCCGTACCTCTCCCCGCATCCGCTCCTTGTGTGCGTCGACGCGCGCACGGTTCACAGGACGCTTCTCGAGCAGCTGCTCCGGGGTAAGAGCCATCGTGATCACTTCCTCTTCGTCTTTTCGTCCTCTGTCTTCTTCAGCTGGGCCAGATGCTCTGCGAACCGGGCGTCTGCGATCGGGATGTTCTCCCGGTACCACCTCTTCCAGTTGCCGGACTTGTCGCCCGCCACCAACAGGATCGCTTGGCGCTTCGGGTCGAAGGCGAACAGCACCCGCAGCTCTGAGGAGCCCGAGGAACCGGGACGCAGCTCCTTCATGTTCTTGTAGTCGGACGCCTTCACCGTGTCCACGATGGGGCGTCCAAGCTGCGGACCGTGCTCCTGGAGGAGCTCGATGGCGGCGATGACCTGGTCGTAGGTGTCACCGTCCAGGCCCAGCAGCCATCCCTCGATCAATCGAGGTCGACGATCCGCACACTCGCTAGTGTAGACCTTCGAGGGTCTATGGAGAAGACTCAAAGGTCACCGCCGGCGCGAATGTCTCCTCTCCATCGCCCTCGCAGGTCCCGCGCGCCGCAGCCGCACGCGCCCGGCCAGGGCAACCCGTGGCTGGACACCTGGCTCTACACCAACCCGATCTTCGTGTCGGTGCGCTGAGCGCCGCGGCGCGGCGAGCGGAGGAGATCCGGTCGGCGGAGGACGGTCACGGCACCGGACGTCCTCCGCTCCCCGAATCCCCTCCGCTCACCGCCGACGGCGGCGTCGGTCAGCCGATCGCGTCGGTCAACTCGAACCAGCGCTCCTCAAGCTCGTCGCGCTCGGTCTCCAGGGAGCCGATCCGCTGCATCTCGGCGCCGAGACCGACGTAGTCCGCCTGGTCGTGATCGGCCAGGGCCGCCTTCGCGCGGTCGATCTGGGCCTGCAGCTTCTCGATCCGGCGCTCGAGGGCCGACGACTCCTTCTGGGCCGCACGCAGGTCCGCGCCGGACAGGCCGGGAGCCGCCCCCGTGGACGTGGGCGCCGACGCGGGACGGGAGGCGGTGGCATCCTGAGCCGCCCGGAGGCGCAGGTACTCGTCGACCCCGCCCGGGAGATGGCGCAGCCGGGCGTCGAGGATGGCGAACTGCTGGTCCGTGACGCGCTCGAGGAAGTAGCGGTCGTGCGACACCACGATGAGGGTGCCCGACCACGAGTCGAGGAGGTCCTCCATCGCGGCGAGCATGTCGGTGTCGAGGTCGTTCGTCGGCTCGTCGAGGATGAGGACGTTCGGCTGGTCCAGCAGGATGAGCAGCAGCTGGAGGCGGCGCTTCTGGCCACCCGAGAGGTCCTTCACGGGCGTCGACAGCTGCGCGCTCGAGAACCCGAGGCGCTCGAGAAGCTGGCCCGGGGTCAGCTCCTGCGCCTTCGAGCCGGCGCCGAACGAGTACGTGGTGCGCAACCCCGCGATCACCACGCGCACGGGGTCGTTCAGGTGCTGCTCCAGCTCGTCGAGGCGCTGGGTGAGCGTGGCGACCTTGACGGTCTTGCCGCGCTTCACCCGCCCGGTCGTCGGCTCGAGCGTCCCGGTGACGAGACTCAGCAGCGTCGACTTGCCGGCGCCGTTCACCCCCAGGATGCCGGTGCGTTCGCCCGGCGCGATGCGCCACTCAACGTCTCGCAGCACCGTGTGATCGCCGTAGCTGACGCCCGCGTCGAGCAGATCGACGACGTCTTTGCCCAAGCGCGCCACCGCGAGCGACTGCAGGGCCACCTTGTCGCGGATCTCGGGGACGTCCGCGATGAGCTCGTTGGCCGCGTCGATGCGGAACTTCGGCTTGGACGTGCGCGCCGGGGCGCCGCGGCGGAGCCAGGCGAGCTCCTTGCGGGCGAGGTTCTGCCGGCGCTGCTCGATGGACGCCGCCTGCCGGTCGCGCTCGACGCGCTGGAGGATGTAGGCCGCGTAGCCGCCCTCGAAGGGCTCCACGATGCGGTCGTGCACCTCCCACGTCACGGTGCAGATCTCGTCGAGGAACCACCGGTCGTGCGTGACGACGAGCAGCCCGCCCGCGCTCGGCGACCACCGGCGCTTCAAATGCTCCGCGAGCCAGGTGATGGCCTCGACATCGAGGTGGTTGGTCGGCTCGTCGAGGAAGAGCACGTCCCACTCGCCCGAGAGCAGACGCGCGAGGGCGACGCGACGGCGCTGACCGCCGGAGAGGTCGCCGAGGCGGGCGTCCCACGGCAGGTCGCCCAGGAGTCCCGCGATGACGTCCCGGGTGCGGGCGTCGCCGGCCCACTCGTGCTCCGCCCGATCGCCGACCACCGCGTGCCCGATGGTGTCGTCGTCGTCGAGGGTGTCCTGCTGGTCGAGGACACCCACAGTCACCCCGCCGCGCACGGTGACGCGGCCGCCGTCCGGCTCGCGCGTGCCGGCGAGCATCCCCAGCAGGCTCGACTTGCCGTCGCCGTTGCGGCCGACGATGCCGATGCGGTCGCCCTCGTTCACGCCGAGGGAGACGGAGTCGAAGACGACCTTGGTGGGGTATTCCAGGTGCAGGGCTTCGCCCCCGAGCAGATGTGCCATATCCGTCCCAGGCTACCCGCCCGGTCGGGTCCGGCCGCCGGGAGGGCCCGGGGACACGGACGGCCGCCCCGCTGACGCGGGACGGCCGTGCGCGAGAGGCGTCGACTCAGATGTCGTTGTCCTCGAGCCATGCGGTGGCGATGTCGGCGGCGGACTCCTGGTCCTCGGTCGACTTCACGTTCAGCTCGACGAGACCCTCGGGGGTCAGGGCGGCGCTGATCTTGTTGATGATGTCGCGGGCCTCGTCCGAGAGGCTCTCGTTGACGACCGGCACGACGTTCGAGGCGAGGAACAGGCCCTCGGGGTCCTCGAGCGTGACGAGGTCGTCCGTCTGGATGCGGGGGTCCGCGGTGTAGACGTTGGCGATGTTGACCGTGCCGGCGACGAGGTCGTCGACGGTGGTCTCACCGGTCGGCTGGAACTCCACCGAGACGCCGTAGGTCTCCTGCAGGCCGTCCGGGCCGTAGGGGCGCTCGGCGAGCTCGGCGTTGCCGCCGAGGATCAGCGGCGTCGACACGTTGGCGAGGTCGGCGATCGACTCGAGGTCGTTCTCCTCGGCGAAGGCCGAGGTGACGGTGTACGAGTCCTGGTCGGTCGCGGACGACTGGTCCAGCACCTCGAGGCCGTCCGGCAGGGCGTCGGGGAGGGCGTCGTAGACGTCGTCCTCGGTGCGCGCCTCGGTGTCGGGCTCGAAATACTGCAGCAGGTTGCCCGAGTACTCCGGGAAGACCGTGACGCTGCCGTCCTCGAGCAGCGGGATGTAGGCGTCGCGCTGACCGATGTTGAACTGGCGGGTGACGGTCAGACCGGCGTTCTCGAGGGCCTGCGCGTAGATCTCGGCGATGATCTCGTTCGAGTAGTACGCCTGCGAGCCGACCACGATGGTGTCGCCCTCGGCGCTCTCGCCGGATCCGCCGTTGCTGAGCGGGTCGTTCGAGCCGCCGCTGCAGCCGGCGAGGGCGAGCGAGGCGACCGCGAGTCCGGCGAAGACGCCGAGGCCCGTGCGGGTGCGTGCTGTGAACATGGTGCTTCTCTCTTCCGTGATGGAGGGATGACTCAGGACGGTGCGGGTCCGGAGGTTCAGGATGCCTCGGCCGATGCGGGCGCCGAGACGGGCGACACCTCGGCACGTCGCTGTCGTGCCGTGCGCGCGGTGGGAGACACCGCGCCGACCGCGCGGATGCCGCGCGGCACGACGAGGTGCTGGACGATGGAGAACAGCCCGTCGACGATGAGGGCCAGGATCGCGACGAGCAGGGCGCCCGCGATGATGACCTCGACCTGCCGCGTCTGCAGACCGGTGATGATGTACTGCCCGAGTCCGCCGAGGCCGATGTACGCCGAGATCGTCACGGTAGCGATGACCTGCAGGGCGGCCGACCGGATGCCGCCGACGAGCAGCGGCAGCCCGAGGGGGACCTCGATGCGCCAGAGGATCTGCCACTCCGTCATGCCCATCGAGCGCCCCGCGTCGATGACGCGACGGTCGATGGCCTCGAAGCCGGTGTACGCGCCGGCGAGCAGCGACGGGATCGCGAGGACGAGGAACGTGATGACGGCCGCCTCGGGCTTGTAGAGCACGCCCAGCAGCAGGGTCAGCAGGATGAGGAGGCCGAAGGACGGGATGGCGCGGGCCGCGCCGGAGACGGCGACGGCGACCTCGCGTCCCTTCCCAGTGTGCCCGATGAACCAGCCGACGGGGATCGCGACGAGCGCGGCGATGACGACGGCGACCGCCGTGTAGGCGAGGTGCTGCGCGGTCGCGACCGCGATGGAGTCCATCCGCCCCGTGTCGCCGGAGAGGATCCAGGCGATGGCGTCGCCGAAGAGATTCATGCGCCCGCTCCCACCGGGACGACCCGCGGACGGCGGCGGGCGGACGATACACGCGTCGCCCGGGTCCAGGGCATCAGCAGCCGGCCGGCGATGACGAGCAGCAGGTCGAGGACGAGCGCGAGGATGACGACGGCGAGGACGCCGGCGAGCACCTCGGGGATGATGCGGCGCTGCAGGCCGTTCGTGAAGAGATAGCCCAGGTTGTTGATGCCGACGAGGATGCCGACGGTGGCGAGGGCGACGGTGCTCGCGGCCGTGACGCGCAGACCCGCGAGGACGACCGGGCCGGCGAGGGGGAACTCCACCGCGAGGAAGCGGCGGAACGACCCGTAGCCCATCGCGGTCGCCGCCTGCCGGACGCCCGCGTCGACCGAGTCCAGGCCGTCCGAGACGGAGCGCACCAGGATTGCGATCGCGTAGATGGTCAGGGCGACGACGAGGTTGGTCTCGCTGATGAACGTGTACCAGCCGGTGGCGCTCGGCACGAGGATGAGCAGCGCGATCGAGGGGATCGTGTACAGCAGGCCCGTGATGGTGATGACGCCTGAGCGGACCAGCCGGTAGCGCCACGCGACCCAGCCGAGCGGGATGCTGAGGACGAAGCCGATGACGAGCGCGAGCAGGCTCTGGCGCAGGTGGTCCAGCGTCAGATCCCCGATGAGCTCGAGGTTGTTGAGCACCCAGGTCACGGGTGGTTCTCCTCCACGAGCGCGCCCTGTGTCCGGCCGTCGGCGTCCACCACGACCGTGCCGGTCGCCGTCTGCTTCAGGCGCAGCGCGCGCTTGCCTTTGACCGCGCCGATGAAGCTGGCGACGAAGTCCGAGGCGGGGTTCTCGATGATCTCGCTCGGGGTGCCGACCTGGGCGATCTTCGCGCCCTTCTCGAGGATGACGACCTGGTCGCCGAGGAGGAACGCCTCGTCGATGTCGTGCGTCACGAAGACGATGGTCTTGCCGATGTCGCTCTGCAGCCGGATGAGCTCCTGCTGGAGCTCGTCGCGCACGATCGGGTCGACGGCGCCGAACGGCTCGTCCATGAGGAGGATGTTGGGGTCTGCGGCCAGACCGCGGGCGACACCGACGCGCTGCTGCTGACCGCCGGAGAGCTGACTGGGGTACCGGTCGGCCATGGCGGTGTCCAGGCCCACCGTGCCCATGAGTTCGAGGGCGCGGGCGCGCGCCGCCTTGCGGTTCTGCCCCTGCAGGACGGGAACGGTCGCGATGTTGTCGGCGACGGTGAAGTGCGGCAGCAGACCGGAGTTCTGCATGACATAGCCGATGCTGCGGCGCAGCTGCACCGGCGGGCGGGAGCCGATGTCCTCGCCGTCGATCGTGATGGTGCCCGACGACGGCTCCACCATGCGGTTGATCATGCGGAGGAGCGTCGTCTTGCCGCAGCCCGACGAGCCGACGAAGACCGTCGTCTTGCGGGAGGGGATGACCAGGTGGAAGTCGTCGACGGCCCGGGTGCCGTCGGGGAAGACCTTGGAGACGGCCGAGAACTCGATCATGCGCGTGTCCGAGCTCAGTCGGAGACCACGACCTTGCGGTCGAACGCGACGTATCCGGCGAAGTCGGTCCCTACGCGGTCGACGGCTCCGGGCCGCAGGTCGGGGTAGGACCAGGCGCCGTCGGTCAGCTCCGCGCCGTCGAGGGAGACGTTCCAGTACTGCGCCGCCCCCTTCCAGGGGCAGGTGTAGGGGGTCGGGCTCTGCTGCAGGGCCCCGTCGCGCACCGCCTGCGGCGGGAAGTACCAGTTGCCCTCGATCTTGACGAGGTCGTCGTTGTCGGCTTCGGCGATCACGACGCCGTCGAGCACTGCCTTCATGAGAACCTCCTCGGGCGCCCCCGCGGGCACGGCACCCAGCGGTGAGTCAACCACCTTGTCCCGAGGCTAGCGAGCCCCTCATTGCGCGAAGCGAACATTGCCCCGTGTGACGACCTCGGCTATGGTGCGCCGCGGTCAGAGGACGCGCGCCCCGGCGACCGGTCCGTGCACGTGGAGGGCCACGAGCCCCGCGGCGCTGAGGGTGACCTGGAGGTCGAGGGCCGAGGCCTCGTCGGCGGCGAGGAACGCCAGCGTGGGACCCGACCCGGAGACGAGCCCGGTCAGGGCGCCGGACCGCTCCCCGCGCTCGAGGGCGCGGCCGAGGTCGGGTCGCAGGTGGAGCGCCGGCGCCTGGAGGTCGTTGCGGACGGTGGCCGCGAGCATCTCCGCGTCCCCCTGGCGAAGGGCGTGCAGCACTGCCGGATCCACCGCGGGGACGCGCGGGGCCGGTCCGATGTCGACCGCGTGCCGCTCACGGTGGGCGTCCAGCTCGCCGTAGACCACGGGCGTGGACATCCCGAGGTCGCTGGTGACGAGGACCCAGTCGAACCGCCCGCGGGCGAGCGCCGGGCTGAGCTCGTCGCCGCGGCCGGTGCCCACGGCGGTGCCGCCCATCAGCGCGAACGGCACGTCTGCGCCGAGCTTCGCCGCCAGACGGCCGAGCTCGGCCGTCGGCATCCCGAGCCCCCAGAGCGCATCGCAGGCCACGAGCGCGGCCGCGGCATCGGCCGAGCCGCCGCCCATGCCGCCCGCGACGGGGACCGCCTTGTCGACGGAGAGGTGCACCCCGCCGTCGATCCCGGCGGTCTGCGCCAGCAGGCGCGCGGCGCGGAGGGCGAGATTGCGATCGTCGGTCGGCACGCCGTCGATGTCGATGTGCCGGCGACCGGTCACCGACAGCGAGAAGCCGTCGGACGGCGTGGCGACGATCTCCTCGTACAGCGAGACGGCCTGATAGGCGGTGGCCACGTCGTGGTAGCCGTCGTCCTGGACGTCGCCGACCTCGAGGAAGACGTTGATCTTGCCGGGCGCGCGGACGCGGACTGCGGGGGGAAGTGCGGGGTTCACGAGAGTGTCAATGCCCTCCCCCGACCGCAGCGCCGGCGGTCGAATCCGGGGATCGAGCGGTGTGCGACACTGAGACGTCGGGCATCCGTCGCACGAGACGACTCGTGCGCCTCAGGATCGCCTCGGCCGAAACGCGCGTCTTCCGTCACTCTTCGACAGTAGCGCGCCCACCCCCCTGCTTCGGTCCTGGCACCGAAACGCCCCCGAAACGCCGGAGACCTACGGTGAGCGGGACCCTTCCACCGACCCTCGAGGAGGCAGCATGCGACCGATCGTTCCCCTTTCGATCGAGAGCGATCCCTGGCGCGCGCTGCTGTCGCGCCCCGACATCCGCATGGTCGACGGCATCCTCCACGTGGTCGACGACGGCTCCACCCCGGCCGACGCCGAGCGCGACGACCTCCTCACCGTCGCCGCGGCGATCGAGGCCGCGGGCGTCCGCGTGCTGCTCGTGCGCGACGCGAACCGTCGCCCCAAGCTCGTCGTCGACACGGCGGACAGCATCGCGGCCCTCACGGCGCTGCGGGACCCGGAGCTCGGCCCCGTCTATCTGAAGGCCCGCGGCGAGGACCCCGTCCCGGCCCACAGCGTGGATGCCGCCCCCGGCGCGGTCGCCGCCTACGCGGTCTTCCGACCGCGCACCTCGACCGAGGGCTCGTACCGCTACGGCGCCCCACTGGCCCCGCGACTGGAGCTCTGGCGTTTCGGCAGCTCCGTCGTCGAGGCCCCCCGCCCGAGCGCGATGACCCGTCGCGTCTTCGCCACCGAGGACCTGGACCTCGCCGAGGTCGAGCGCTACGGACGCCGGTGGACGACGGTCGACGGCATGTTCGACCCGCACCCGAACGAGGTCGTCGACGAGATCGACATGGTCTTCTCCTGGGTGGACGGCTCGTCGAGCGAGTTCCAGCGCCAGCGCGCCGCCCGCATGAAGGGGTACGTGGTGGGCGACGGCGACGACAACGCCGCCCGGTACCGCCAGGTCGACGAGCTGCGCTACGCGTTGCGCAGCGTTCACATGTACGCGCCGTGGGTGCGCCGCATCTTCATCGCGACGGACTCGCCGCGCCCGGACTGGCTCGCCGACCACCCCAAGGTGACGATCGTGCGCAGCGAGGAGTTCTTCGCCGACCCGTCGGTGCTGCCGACCCACAACTCGCACGCGGTCGAGGCGCAGCTGCACCGCATCCCCGGACTCGCCGAGCACTTCCTCTACAGCAACGACGACATGTTCTTCGGCCGCCCGGTCGAGCCGGAGCTGTTCTTCAGCGGCGGCGGCGTCAGCCGCTTCGTCGAGAGCGGCGTGCGCATCGGCAGCGGCCCCGCCCACGTCGGCCGGTCCGGTCACGACAACGGCCTCCGCGTGAACCGCGCGCTGCTGCGCGAGAAGTTCGGACGCGTCATCACGCTCGACCTCGAGCACTGCGCCACACCGCTGCGCCGGTCGATCGCGGCGGAGCTCGAGCAGGAGTTCGCCGAGGACTACGCCCGCACGGCCGCGAGCCGGTTCCGCTCGGCCACCGACATTTCCGTGACCAACAGCCTGTACCACCACTACGCCCTGGCCACGGGCCGCGCCGTCATCACCACGCAGCCGCGCACCCGGTACGTGCAGACGACGCAGCTCGACTCGCTCCGCCGCATGGAGCGCCTCGTCACGCGTCGCGACATCGACATGTTCTGCCTGAACGACGGCAGCGTGCCCGAGATCCCCGAAGAGGTGCGCGTCCCCGCGCTGCGCGCCTGCCTCGAGCGCTACTTCCCCGTGGCCGCCCCGTGGGAGGTCGCGTCGGTCAGCGCAGGATCGGCAGGGGCGTCGTCGGCGGCGACACCCGCCCACTGAGATCGCGCGCGGTCGGGACGACGATCCCCGCGGCGCGCAGACGCTGCTGCGACTCGACGGCGTCGACGTACTGGAGCGCGTCCGCGCCGTCCAGGGGCACGACCGAGTGCACGACCGTCTCGTCGTAGACGTGCACGAGGTTGAACCCCTGGGCGCCGTCGCGGGGGCGCGTGCCCCCGGCGGGCACCGTGAGGTCCTGCGTGTAGCAGGTGGCCGACGCGACGGAGACGGGGATGCCGGCGAACGTCGCGAAGGTCGAGTAGTGCAGGTGGCCGGCGAGGATCGCGCGGACATCCGACCCGCGGAGGACCGCGGCGAGGCTCCGCTGGTCCCGCAGCTCGACCGACGCGGCCAGGTCCAGCACGCTCGGCACGGGCGGGTGGTGCATCGCCAGGATGGTGCCCAGCGGAGCGGGCGTGGCCAGCACCTCGCGCAGCCACTCGCGCTGCGCGGCGGTGACCTCGCCGTGGTGGTGCCCGGGGACGGTGCTGTCGAGCGTGATGATGCGCATGCCGTCGACCTCGTCGACGCGGTCCACGGGGGCGGTGGCGTCGCCGCCGTCGCCCGGCAGCAGGTGCGAGCGGAACGAGGCGCGCTCGTCGTGGTTGCCCATGACCCAGACGAGGCGGGCGCCCAGCCGCTCCGCGAGCGGCTCGACGAGCGCGCGGATGCGGACGTACGCGTCGTCCTCGCCGAAGTCGGCCAGGTCCCCCGTGAACACGAGGGCGTGCGGGCGGACCCCGGATGCCTCGATGCCGGCGATCGCGCGGGCGAGATACGCCTCGGAGTCGACGCGGTCGTACAGCGGCGCGCCGCCGGCACGCAGGTGGGTGTCGCTCAGGTGCAGGAGCACGCGCTCCGCGCGCGGGTACTCGGCGTAGCGCATCTCATCCCTCTCGGGTCGCCGGGTGCGACCACGTCACCGGCGCGATGCTCCCGGTCGGTTCGAAATGTTACCGGCATGTTTCCGGAACGCGGGGTGAACACGTTGAGAATTCGCCGCACGACCGCCCGGACGGCTCAGAGCGCGGCAATGCGGGCGTAGTCCTCGATCGAGAGCTGCTCCCCGCGCGCCGTCGGGTCGACCCCGGCGCGCTCGAGGGTCGCCGACGCCTCGGCGGCCGTGCCGCCGAGCACACCGGCCAACGCCTGTCGGAGCATCTTGCGCCGCTGCTGGAAGGCGGCATCCACGATCCGGAAGGTGCGGAGCCGGTGCTCCTCGCTGCCTCGCGGCTCGGCGTCGCGCCCGAAGGCGACGAGCACGCTGTCGACGTTCGGCACGGGCCAGAAGACCTGCCGCGACACGGTGCCGGCCAGCCGCCAGGCGCCGTACCAGGCGGCCTTGACGCTCGGGGCGCCGTACACCTTGGAGCCGGGCGGGGCGGCGAGGCGCTCCCCCACCTCCGCCTGAACCATCACGACCCCGCTGCGGAGGTACGCGAAGGTCTCGAGGAAGTGCAGCAGCACCGGCACCGAGACGTTGTAGGGGAGGTTCGCCACGAGCACCGTCGGCTCCCCCGGCAGCTCGGTCACGCGCAGCGCGTCGGCGTCGACCACGGTCAACCGGTCCGCCGGCACCCCGTGCGCGGCCGCGGTCGCGGGCAGCTGTGCGGCGAGACGGTGATCGATCTCGACCGCGACGACGGCGGCATCCGTCTCCAGGATCGCCAACGTGAGGGAGCCCAGGCCCGGGCCGATCTCGACGACCCGGTCGTCGGCGCCCACGCCGGCGACCTGCACGATCTTGCGGACCGTGTTGGCGTCGACGACGAAGTTCTGGCCCAGCTTCTTCGTCGGGGTGACGTCGAGGTCGGCGGCGAGCCGGCGGATCTCGGCGGCACCGAGCAGCGAAACGGGCATTGGACCAGTTTAGGTCGCGTCCTGCCGACCCCGTGGGACGGGAGTAGCGTGATCGGGTGAGCGACACGCAGTCCATCCCCGCCAACGCCTTCACCCTCCGCAGCCCCTACGGGCGACGAGCGATCGGCCTCTCGGTCGCCGCGGCGGTGGGAGGCTTCCTGTTCGGCTTCGACTCCTCCGTGATCAACGGCGCCGTCGACGCGGTGCAGGGGAACTTCGCCCTCTCCAGCGGCGTCACCGGTTTC
>Ga0194110_10008378_pt1 | contig 11760 bp, 9 predicted proteins | sample TA2Kig1200mmetaG_FD_146192 | JGI IMG/M metagenome (GOLD analysis project Ga0194110, IMG submission 146192) | Freshwater microbial communities from Lake Tanganyika, Tanzania - TA2015032 Kigoma Deep Cast 1200m | ecosystem: Environmental > Aquatic > Freshwater > Lake | place: Tanzania: Lake... | reverse complement strand
ACCGCCAGGCCGTCCACCGCGACAACCTCACTGACGAACGTCACATCCCACTCAACGAAATCGGTGCCCCGCAGAAGCTGCACATCCATGATTCGCCCCTTTCCGAGTATGCGGTTTTGGGCTTTGAGTATGGGTACTCGACGATTGCGAAGAATGGTATCACGCTCTGGGAAGCGCAGTTTGGCGACTTCGCCAATGGTGCGCAGATCATGTTTGACCAGTTCATTGCCAGTGCCGAAGAAAAGTGGATGCAATGCAGCAACATCACCTGCTTGTTGCCGCACGGCTACGACGGACAGGGTCCGGAGCACAGCAGCGCGCGCCTAGAGCGCTTCCTGCAATCGTGCGCGCAAGACAACATGATCGTTTGCAACTTCACGTCTCCGGCGAATTTCTTCCATGCAATTCGCAGGCAGGTAAAGGCAGCGTGGCGCAAGCCCCTTATCGTGATGTCACCCAAGGGCTACCTGCGCGTGTTCCAGTCAACCGTTCACGAGCTTGAGCACGGGGCTTACCAGGAAATCATCGACGATGCATCGATCAACGCATCGAACGTGCGTCGCGTGGTAATCTGCACAGGCAAGGTATACAACGAACTACTCAAGAAGCGCACCGACTCGGGCAAGACCGACGTAGCGCTTGTCCGTCTCGAGCAGATCTATCCGTTCCATGCATCACTCATGACGAGCATCCTTGCCCGTTACAGCAACGCCAAGGAAATTGTCTGGTGTCAGGAAGAGCCCAAGAACATGGGCGCATGGTTCTTTGTGCAGCCTCTGCTCCAAGAACTTCTCCAGAACGGACAAACCCTGCGCTACGTTGGCCGCGCCGCAGCAGCAAGCCCAGCAACGGGCTCGCCATCTGTGCACGAACAACAGCAAAACGCCCTCCTGGAAGAAGCAGTGAATTAAGGTACCTGTAGGGGCGACCCTACGTGGTCGCCCGCATGTACGTGGTCGCCCGCATCGTTCCCATTAACCATCACACCTCGAAAGCGGAGACGGGAAATCAAGCATGCTCGCTCGAATCAACCCATCAAGCATTCGTGGAGGCATTGGGCGGAGCAGGTTCTTCGAGGGATGGTTCCAGAAGGTGTTGGCATCGATTCGAACTGACCATGCAGATGCCGCAAACACGTGCGCTAAGACAAGCAGATAGACGAACTCAACGATGCCATCGGCATTATCGAAGTTCAGGAACTGTGCATGCCATGTCGTGGCGGCAACAGCCAAGGTTGCAAACGCCCAGTCGGTGATTGCATTGATTCTGCCCGAGCGATAGAGAACGGTTGAACCGATCGATATGGCAATGCCCAGTGTAAGCCCCATACCAGTTCGTATCGCATCCTGCTGCACTCCGTTCATTGGATCGGCAATGGCGATACTCAACGCAATAGACATCGCAAATGCGATGAGACTTTCTCGAAGATAGGCGCGGACCGTTTTGACGAGCACAGCACCAAGGCTGGTCCAGTACGAACCTGTACGTATCGAAGCCATTGAACACCTCTGTTTAAGCCGATAACATAGCGCCGTAACGTAAGCCCCGTGTTACGACAGTCATCTCCGTGCATCCAAGCACATGCATGGACTCTGACAAAATACACGCTCCCATAGGTACGATGTCCGCCCGACGCTCATGCAGTCCTGCGATGCTTCGCACACCTTCAAGCGATAGAGAGCACAAATACTCGGCAAGCTCATCCACACGACGACGCGAGAGATGATAGCCCTCTACAAGCTCTGCGCGATATTCACTGTGGCCAGCATCAATCATCGCAAGCGCAACAGGCGTGCCGGCAACGCCTATGCACGTTTCAGTTGCTCCACGGAGCTGCTCAACATCTCTGAGTGACTCGCGCACCCATGTGCGCGCATCAGCAACTGTCTGAGGTTGCAGGGGGCGAGCATTCGCAAACAGCTCGGTTGCTTTCACTGCTCCTATGAGAATGCTGCGCGAAAACGATAACGTACCATCAACACCAAAGGAGTATTCTGTGGAGCCCCCTCCAATGTCGATCACAAGCGTGGGGATGGGGGAGTTGCCAACAGCGCCAAGAAAGGTAAGCTCTGCTTCGCGCGTGCCGTCGATGATGGTGATATCGTAACCCAGCGCCGCTTCGAGTTGCTGCTGCACGTGGAGGCCATTTGATGCTTCGCGCATGGCACTTGTTGCAACTACGAGTATGCGATCGGGTTGCGATTGCTCGATGACGTTGCGAAAGGTCTGCATGGATTCACTGCCGCGAGCAATGGACTCATCGCTGATCGATCCATGCTGCAGAAGACCTTCACCAAGGCGTGGTAACGTGTGTACGTCATGCAGAACGCTATAGGTGCCGTCATCACGTACCTCGGCAATCACCATAAGCGCGGTGTTCGTGCCAATGTCGATGCCGGCTTTGATCACGTGTGAGCCCCTTGCCTAGGCCTGCTTGCGAAGCTGTTCAGCGATGGCGCGCACGACGTCGCGCGCTGCATGCAGGATGTGTGTTCCTGGACCAAAGATGGCCTCGACGCCTGCGTCGTAGAGCATGTCGTAGTCCTTTGGTGGGATCACACCTCCTGCGATCACAATGATGTCCTGGGCGTCTTCCTTAGCAAGGGCTGCGATAAGCTGAGGGATAAGGGTCTTGTGGCCAGCTGCCTGACTCGACACACCAACAACATGCACGTCGTTATCTGCTGCCTGACGTGCCGCTTCTCCTGGTGTGGCGAACATGGGGCCTATGTCTACATCAAATCCAATGTCGGCAAATGACGTTGCGATAACCTTTGCTCCGCGGTCGTGTCCGTCCTGACCCAGCTTAGCAATGAGGATTCGCGGACGCCGCCCGAACTCGCGTTCAAAGTCGTCAACTTCGCTGCGAACTGCAGCATACTCCGGATCGTGCGCATACTGCGCCCCATAGACTCCTTCTATAGCCACGGTTTGTGCCTCGTATCGTGTATAGACATCAGACAGTGCCTCAGAGATCTCACCAACGGTTGCACGAGCGCGCGCGGCGTTCACAGAGAGCTCGAGAAGATTACCGTCGTTATTATTTGCAGCCGTGCGAAGTGCGTCAAGACACGTCTGTACGTCTGCCGCATTGCGCGCTGCACGGATACGTGCAAGACGTTCTATCTGCGCATTGCGCACAGCCGTGTTGTCGATGTCGAGCACGTCAATGTCGGGTTCATCGGCTAGTTGATACTTGTTCACGCCGACGATGACTTCTGCTCCCCGATCAATGCGGGCCTGACGCTTTACGGCAGACTCTTCGATGCGCATCTTTGGAATGCCAGCAGTAATCGCCTTCGTCATACCGCCGTATGATTCAACTTCTGCGATGATCTTCGATGCCTCTTTCACGAGTGCATCAGTCAAGTACTCCACGTAGTATGAGCCGCCCATCGGATCGGCAACTTCCGTAACGTGTGACTCCTCGGCGATGATGAGCTGCGTGTTTCGTGCAATGCGTGATGACTGCTGTGTTGGCAACCCAAGTGCTTCATCAAAGGAATTGGTATGCAGGGACTGCGTGCCACCTAAGACGGCAGCGAGAGCTTCGATGGTTGTTCGTACTACGTTGTTGTATGGGCCCTGCGCCGTAAGCGACCAGCCAGACGTCTGACAGTGTGTGCGGAGCAGGAGAGATTCTTTCTTCGATGGTTCAAACTGCTGCATCGCTGTTGACCACAAAACGCGGGCTGCGCGCAGCTTTGCGATCTCCATGAAGAAGTTCATGCCGATGCCGAAGAAGAAGGACAAACGTGGCGCAAATGCGTCTACCGGCATGCCTTTGGCGATGGCCGTGCGCACGTATTCGAGTCCGTCTGCAATCGTATAGGCAAGTTCCTGCACAGCCGTTGCTCCGGCCTCGTGCATGTGATAGCCCGAGATGGAGATCGAGTTAAAGCGCGGCATGTGCTTGCTTGTGTACTCGATGATGTCGGCCACAATCCGCATCGACGCCTCGGGAGGGTAGATGTAGGTATTGCGGACCATAAACTCTTTGAGAATGTCGTTTTGGATGGTTCCGCTGAGTTGGGCCTGACTAGCCCCTTGCTCTTCACCGGCAACGATGAACATGGCAAGGATTGGCAGCACAGCTCCGTTCATCGTCATCGATACACTCATCTCCTGAAGCGGAATACCATCGAAAAGGATTTTCATATCCTCAACAGAATCGATGGCAACTCCGGCCTTGCCAACATCGCCCACAACGCGTGGGTGATCGCTATCGTAGCCGCGGTGCGTTGCTAAGTCAAATGCTACCGACAGACCTCTTTGACCGCCAGCGAGGGCCTTGCGATAGAAGGCATTCGATTCTTCAGCGGTAGAGAACCCTGCATACTGACGTATAGTCCACGGTCTGTTGGTATACATTGTGGCATAGGGTCCGCGCGTAAACGGAAACACGCCCGGCAACGTATGCTGCCACTCGAGCGACTCAAGATCTGCTTCTGTGTACAGGGGTTTTACAGGAATACCCTCTGCAGATGTGCGTGTGAGAGCTTCAAGGGGCTTACCGCGCAACTCTTGCGTTGCGAGCTCTTCCCAGACAGATACGTTCTGCTTCATAGCTGCAAAGATACGGGGAACTCAGCGCTTGTAGGGCGAGGCGAGGTACTTTGTGGCTGCTTCGTACGACTTTGTCGAGGAGTTGTCTATTGCTAACACTTGTTTATAAAACGCAATAGCTTCCTGGCGCTTACCCTGCATGTCATGTACCTGCCCGAGGCGCACTAATGCCCACGGGTACTGCCAACTGATCTTTTGCTTATCAATGACTTTGCTTTCTTTGACGCACCGATCGAGGTAGGCAATCGCCGTAGGAATCTCTTTGTTCTGGTGAAACAGCAGGCTTCCCATGTTATAGAGTGCCTCACGAACAATGTATCGGTTCATGTAGCCCGCTTTGCCCCGATAGTTGCAGTCAAGAATTTCGTCCCACGATTTGTAGGCATCTTCCACTCGCCAAAGGTATGTTAAGCTCCGTGCATACTCGATATGAAACTTCGGATTACCCGGATATGTGTTTCGCAGTTCGATGGCAAAGTCGAGGGCTTCGAGGTAGTTTTTCTCGAAGTACATGTAAGCATCGAGCAGCACAACCTTGGCCTCGACAGATGCATAGCGTGCCAATCTTCCCGCCGACTTTAACTGCGCTAGTCCAATTGTTTTGTCACCGCGGGGCAGAAACACCATCACGGGTTTTAGCGCAGGGTATTGTTCTGGTAGAACTGCAGCCCAATAGTTGTAGAGTCCAGTCCCAAGCAGGATATCGTGATTTGTGGGCGCTAGACGCTGGCAGTCTTGCAGGATGCTCAACGCAGTTCGGCCGTCTTCGGCGGCACTAAACATGTTTTGTTTTGTGGCGTGAAAACGTCCACGATAGCCCAGTGCGCCCCCTTTGAAAAACAACGCCAAGATATCCTTCGGCGTCTCATGAAGCTGTCTATCGCAGACCGCGATAACGCGATCAATTTTTGTAAGGAATGAAGCTTCGATAGCAGGGGAGCGTTGACCAATCGTTAGGCGCCACCAGTCGATCATTGCATCTACAAAGAAGCCCGCCGGCTGATTTGGGTAACGAGCAGTTACGTCGTTAAAGATGCGCTGGGCTTCATCAAACTCCACGTTATACACGTGGCGCGTACCTGCCTTGATCAATGAGTCGGCCGTTGGATCCATAACAATCCATTGCGCCGATGTTGAGGCAACAGCCAGGATAAGAGCTGCTGCAAAAGAGATGTACATCTTCATGACATTGTAGACGCAGAAGTTGAACGCTCATTATGCTTTGGATGCCAGATATCGATACGATATCGAGCCGCACGCGTAAAAGGATCGAGCTTGCAATACTTTGGTATGAACCAAAGTGCTAAAAGAGTTAGTGCCAGTGTTATCACACCTGATTCAATACCGTAGTTACCGCCAAACATCCAACTCGGCAATGGTATCGAGGTTGTGTCGATGTCGAGGATCTGAACAACGGGCGGCAATCCGCTCACTTCTCCGAAGAGGGCAGATGATAGGACGTTCCAGACAACATGGAACGTCATCGACATCCACAGCGACGAGGTCAGCACGGTCATCATTCCCAAGAGCAATCCCACTGCGAACGTTGAAGCGATGGCAAGGGGCTCCACATACGGATTACCAAGGTGCACTGATGCGAATAGTGCGCTGGTAATCACAACGGCCGCATACGTCCCAAACCGCTGCTGAAGTGCCTGCAGGACTGTTCCACGAAAGAGTACTTCTTCACCCATAGAGCTTATGATAAGCCCCATAAGGAAGATTGGCTGAATCGAAAACTCAACCATGTGGACCTGTGCTCCGGCGGCCAGAGTTGCAAGTGCTGTGATCGTTATCATGCCAGTGGCAACGAGCGCACCTATGCCTGTATGATGCGGTGTTTGTCGTGAGGTAAGAAGTCCACTTGCAACTGATGAGCCCCCTGGCAGCCGGGCAGCCTCGATGATCGTTGCTACGGCAAATGCCACGTAGAGGAGTGATTGTGCGACGATCGCTCTGATGTTCGAGAGCATGAGATTTTCATCATTCCACTCGTCGCCGGGTGTTTCGGTAATCAGCGGTGCGACAAGGATGATGAGCACAACCATCGGAGCACAATACACAAGCCACCGTCCGATACGCATGTACCACTGGGAGGGGGAGAAGTTGGGCATGTATCTGCCTAATGTGTTCGGCATCATTGGGTGGGATATGCAATCGACAGAATGATTCCAACAAGTGTCAGCAGCATCGCAATAATCATCGGTAGCATGTACGTCCAGTCTTCACGCCGAACACATGGGTACGCCGAAGCAAGACACAACACAAACACGATTGGTTGTGCCATGAGGGCCAGTCCAGGCTCGGCTCCGCTCGTTACCAGTGAGAACGCAGAAAGGGGCAGGAGAAACAGCCACGAAAGAACACCTGGAACAGCCGTTCGCATGGCAATTCCGAAGCCCATGCGCTTCATCCACCGGCTAAGCAGGCCCACGGAGATAGCGCCGAAAGAGGCAAAGGGGACAACGAGCTCCAGCCTACTAAAACCGTCGACAAAGACATAGTCTCTGCGCAGGGCGTTCATAAATCTTGTGCGCAGGATTGATGCAAACAGACTAAGTCCTGCAAAGAAGACAAATGCCCCGGTGCTATATGTTTTGTAGGAGACTGGAAGATCGCTCTTGTTGGTGATTGCCAGCACAATAAGTGGCATCAGAGACCAGAGAGCGCCAACAGCGATCAGGATGATCAACGTGATCATCAGACGCGTTTCCCACCGGCGAGTCGATAGGTAACGGATCTGTTGCTCTTGGGTTGGTCCACTCATCGAAAGCGACTCAATCTAGTTCGAGGAGACGTCAACCTGTGGTAGCGAAGCGATATAGGCTAGAACGTAGGCCTTCATCGCATCTTCTACTTCTTCGTGTGCCTGCCCCTTGATCATGTGTGCGAGTTGCGGACAGTACGAGGCATAGTCTGTCTCACCGCGACGGCGGATGAGAACTTCATAGTCTGTAGGGTTTGTGCTTGTTGGCTTATTCATGATGATACCAGATCGAATGATATTATTTCGTCAGAGATTCAAGTTCTTCGCGGACCCATTCTCTATCGGGGTCTAGCTCTAAGGATTGTTCAAACGCTTTTATCGCTTCCTTGCGTTCGCCAAGTGCTTTGAGGATTACACCATAATGTTCAAAATGCGTGGCGTTGCCACCATATCGAATTGCAAGAGTAATGTAATTCTTTGCAAAGCTGAACTCCTCCCGCTGGTAGAGTATCCATGCATAGGTATCCAGGAAGGCAGCGTTCGTTTCATCAGCCCTGACAGCCTTCGCAGCCATTGATTGAGCACGATCAAGATCTATGCGACGAAGTGAAAGTGAGTAGGCATAGTTGTTGTTGGCTAGCGCATTGCCTGAGTCAAGTTGCAATGCACGCTCGTAGGCTTGGTCAGACTCCTGAATTCGTTTACTTCTGTCGTAGAGCATGCCAAGCTGGACCCACACATCAACGACACTGGAATCCATGATCGATGCTGTTTCAAGCTCGATGATTGCTTGCCTGTCGTTTCCGAGGTCGGTATACATCGAGCTCATGATGATCGGAAAACGGACATCGTTTGGATACTTGAGACGTCCTCTTGACAGATAACCAAGCGCGTGGTCTTGCATCCCATTGACTGCATAGATGCGTCCTACCTCGAGAAAGCCCTCGGGAATCACCTGATCGTTTGAGGCTACGAGAGTAAAGCAGGTGGCTGCTCGAGTTGTATCCTGCAGACTCATGCTAATCGTTCCCGCCATTGCCATAACTGGCCATGCCGAAGGAATCACAGACGTTGCAAGATCTACCACCGAAGAAACTTCAGATGCATACAATCCAGTAATCAGCGAGTCTTCAAGAATGCGTGAGAGTGACACAAGCCACACATCGGTTACTGCTTCGGTATTTGCCAGCCCGTAATTCCACGTGGTGAGCAAGCTGCGCAGATCGTCAAATCTTGCCTGCTCAACATAGAGTTCAGTTTGTTCGGCAGCAATCTGAGGGTCCTTTGGTGCAAGTTTAGCCGCTGACTCCAGGACACGTGTACGTTCTTTTGTGTTCTTGACGCGTTCATACAGACTAGACAGACGCATGTACATCGCAACGTCTGGTGATGTAGCCACGATGCGCTCAAAAATCTCGATGGCACGCTGTGCGTTGCGTGGTTCGTAGAGCCGTGCTAGAGTGTAGAGCTGGCGTTTCGTTGGTTGCAACTCCAAGATGCGCTCATAGGCTGCCAAGCCTTCGTCGTAGCGACCGCGTAATATCTCGATCTCTGCCAACAGCTCCCATGCATCTCTTGAGGACTGATCTACTTGGAGAGCACGCTGAACAGTCTCAAACGCCAGATCTAACTTGTTGATTTCACGATAGCTTCGTGCCATTGCTGTGAGAGTTACCACGCTACTGTCGTATCGCAACGACTGTTGAAACTCCAGTATCGCCTCGGCATGACGATTACCTTGGATTTGCAATGTTGTTCCAGATATGAAATACTCTTTCGCCTTGCGAGCATTTGTGGAACTGTCTTGCTGCTGTGAGAACATCGACTGTGCACCCAAACCACTTGCAATGAAGAGGATGGTGATGCGCAAAAAGCGGATGTACGGCATGGGGTGTGGAGTCATCCCGTTTGTAGACGAACGAGTCGAACAGATATGACTGAATATTAACGAAAAAAGGCCGCTATGCGACCTTTCTCACGAGTTTTTGAGCAACTGCTTACTTAGCAGTGCGCTTTTTCATGGCTGTGTAGCCAATCTTGTCTAGCGTCTTGAGTGCGCTCGCAGTAACCTTAACAGTTACCCAACGACCTTCTTCTGGTACCCAGATACGCTTCTTTTGAATGTTTGGCAAAAAGCGACGGCGCGTCTTATTGTTCGCGTGCGACACGTTGTTGCCGTACATTACACCTACACCCGTGAGTTCACATCGACGAGCCATGGTTGGACTCCATTCCTGACATTATTGTTAAGCAAGACGACAAAATTACAGACTTATTCAAACAGAAGCAAGCACCGTGCCATGAATAGGGCAAAATGGGGTGGATTCCCGTATTTTTATTGTTCTAGCCTTACTCAACTGCGCCTACGAGCCCCCTGTGCCCAAAAAACGTCCTATAGAAGCCGAACAACTAAAGCGAGAGACTACCAGCAAGGTAATCTCCATCAAGGGCGCACGAGCAAACAATCTCAAAAATGTTAGTGTAGAGATACCAAGAAATGCACTCACTGTAGTTACTGGTCCGTCAGGTTCTGGCAAATCTTCGTTGGCATTCGATACGCTCTATGCCGAGGGGCAACGCAGGTTTGTTGAGTCATTGAGTGCCTATGCACGACAGTTTCTCGACAGGATGGCAAAACCCGATGTAGACAGTATCTCTGGTTTGCCGCCCGCTGTAGCGATACAGCAGCAGACGTTTACGAAGAATCCTCGGTCTACAGTTGGCACGACAACAGAGGTGTACGATTACCTCCGATTGCTCTATGGCAGAATTGGAATTGTAATCGACAAAGATACTGGTGAGGTGGTGCGCAAGGATACTCCAGAAAGCGTTGCAACTGACTTAACAGCCAAGCATCAAGACGCTAAACTGCTTCTCATGTTTGCTTTACCTGATGATCATGCCTCTGTTGACATGGTGCGCGACGGCCTGCGAGCAAAAGGATTTTCGCGAGTTGTATTTGGCCAGGGCACAGAGTTGCACAGTATAGATGATGTAACATCCTTACCAGAAGAGTCTACGACGGTATATGTGGTTGTTGACCGCCTAGTTGTGCGCACCGATGCTGAGTCTGTTGCAAGGCTAACAGACTCGCTGGAGCAGGCGTTTGCAAGTGGGGGAGGACGCATCGTACTGCGCAACATGACAACAGGCAGAGACCTTGTGTATTCCTCTCGATTTGAGAGCGCTACATCGCAAACTGTTTATGTAGAGCCAGAACCGCGCCTGTTCTCATTCAATTCACCGTTTGGGGCTTGTCCTACATGCCAGGGATTTGGGCGCAGTGTCGGCACAGACATGAACCTTGTCGTTCCTGATAAGGGGCTGTCCATTCGCAGAGGCGCAATCCATCCATTTCGTGGAGAGACGTTTGGCATTCACCTCAAACATCTTGTGGGCGAGGCTAAGTCCTACGATATTCCGCTTGATGCGCCATTCATGGACCTTTCCTCGGACCAGGTAGCAATGGTGATGAAAGGTGTAGGCTCGTACGTCGGTGTTGAAGGCTTCTTCCACATGCTCGAGGAAAAAAGTTATAAAACACATTATCGCGTTATGCTGAGTCGGTATCGTGGCTATACGACGTGTCAGAAGTGTGAAGGCTCTCGACTGCGAATGGCTGCACGCCAAGTTTTTGTTGGTGGTCTAGCAATCGCTGATGTGGTTCGAATGACGTTAGCCGAGGCACGAGAACACTTTCATAGGTTACAACTTACTCCGTACGAGGAATCGATAGTTGGACAAGTTCTGCTCGAGATTCAGCGTAGGCTAAGCCTGTTGTGTGAAATCGGACTCGAGTACCTTACACTCGATCGATTGTCGCACACACTTTCGGGTGGCGAATCGCAGCGTATCAATCTGGCATCTTCACTGGGGTCTGCCCTGGTCGGAACACTGTATGTTCTTGATGAGCCGAGCATTGGACTGCATCCGAGGGATACCGACAGATTGCTATCAGTCTTGCGTAAACTTCGTGGACTCGGCAACACCGTTGTTGTCGTAGAGCACGATATGGACGTTATGAGGACGTCCGACTACGTGATAGACATCGGCCCACGAGCAGGCGAGCATGGTGGAGAGGTTGTGTTTACGGGCACCTTTACCGAAATGGAGCAGCAGGGCTCTTCTCTAACGGCCGAATATCTCCAAGGCAAGCGGGCAATTGCGTTTAAGTCTACGCCTCGTAAGGGAAATGGTAAGAAGATCGTTGTGCATCGCCCCATTCATCACAATTTGAAGGGAGACAACGTCACCATTCCTCTTGGCACCATGACCGTTATCACCGGTGTATCGGGATCGGGTAAGAGTTCGCTCGTGCACGATGTGATCTACGGCAACATACAACGCATGTTTGGCGCATACAGCGGCGAAACAGGCCATGTAGATCGAATCGATGGTTTGGAGAATATCACTGGCATCGAGATGATTGATCAGAGTCCGATCGGACGATCAACCCGCTCTACTCCCACAACGTACATCAAGGTCTA
>Ga0194110_10008364_pt1 | contig 11769 bp, 12 predicted proteins | sample TA2Kig1200mmetaG_FD_146192 | JGI IMG/M metagenome (GOLD analysis project Ga0194110, IMG submission 146192) | Freshwater microbial communities from Lake Tanganyika, Tanzania - TA2015032 Kigoma Deep Cast 1200m | ecosystem: Environmental > Aquatic > Freshwater > Lake | place: Tanzania: Lake... | reverse complement strand
CCATGAGGCCCAATCCAACTTGCTCTTTCACCCTTACGTCAGCCCTCGCATGAAGATCGGCAATGGCGGCAGTAACGCGCTCTTTCCCAGCCGCTAATCCCGCGCCCAACCAATCAAACTTGTCGTCTTGCAGGGAGATGCCGGCCACAATGGTCTTTGCGACAGCGCGCGTCACGGGCTCTGGCAGAGCTCGATCCAGTTGTCTGTCCGCAACGTCTTTCGCCAGATAGAAACCGCCCTGGGCGAAAAACCCCGGCAAACCACCCTTCAGGCCCGCTTCGCCCATGGTCATATACCGTACCGCAACTTTCGTGCCTTCGATCGCCATGAGCTGATTGCCCAAGGCACCGACACCTGCCATGTACTTTTGCTGCATCCACTTGTTGTTCTCGTTCATCTTTCCCAGCAAGTCTTGTCGCTCGCGGATCAGCCTTTGACTCAACGCGAGAAAGCCTTCCTTTTCATACGCTGTTCGTAATGCCTTGTCGTCAAGAAGCTGCGATTGCGGACCGACCTTCCCTGTTTTCGTTTCCAGGGTTGCGCCGGGCTTATTCAGTAGGGCCGTTTTCTCATCTATCATCTTTGCGACCAAGGCTTCAACAAAGGACTGGTTGGCTTCGGCGATAACGAGAGCCTGGCAAAGCGTGGCGGCCATCTCGAAGTCCACGAACGCCTCGTCGGGTTTGCCCAAGCCATAGCGAGCACACCCGCGGCCGTTGTAAGCCAGCGCGGAGGTCGGATCTAGTTTCAGGGCGTCGTTGAAAGCGGCCAACGCGCCTTCGGCATTCTGTTGCATGACTTCGAAGCAGCCCAGGCTGGCGTGAGCATCGGCCAAGTCGGGCTGCACCTGAGTGGCCTGCATCAGGTCCAGATAGGCTGGGTCGTCTTTGCGCTGAAGCGCCCTCACCGCGCCACGGCCTACCAACGCCAACGCGAGTTTGGGATCGTGTTGGATAGATCGAGTGAATGCCTGTTCGGCGGCGGCAAGGTCGCCGGTGCGCGCTAAGGCGTCGGCTTGGAGGTAATGAGCGACGCCGCTTTGCGGCTGTTGCTCTGCCAACGTCTTCGTCCACGCCTTCCAGTTGTTTATCTCTTCGCGGTCAGAGCTCGTGAGAAACAGAATCAGTGCTTCGTTTCCTCGATTTCGCGCCAAGCACGCATGAGCCGCAACCATCCGGCATGGTGTGTCCGGATTCTTCAGGTCAGCCTTCTCAAGGACCGATAGAACCGTCGCCCAGTCGCCCTTGACCAGGGGCTTCTTTGCCTCTGCTGGCAAGGATTGACTCCATGCAGGCGGTGAGCCAAGCAGGAGGAGCGCGAATGCTGTCAGGACCAAGGAATACCTGGCGACAGCCCGATTCAATTTGGCGGTACTAGGGGTCAGCGCAACCATGATATACCCCTCTCACGATTCGATATCGCGGAGTGTATCAATGTCAACGAAGACGTCAAGAGCTTTTTGCTAGCTTCGTCAGTTTTCTTCGCAAGTTAGACCTGGGCCACTTCTCAGCTGGAAAGCGCCAAGGTCCTCTCAGTCAAGTTCAAACCGCGATCTTGATCCCCGGCGCCAAGGCCGACTTTCTCTTCCACATGGTGAGAAGAGAAATTCGGCACGATTCAAGATGCCGGGTTTCGGAGACAACAAAATGGCAGACCCCGAAAAGAACCTACCGTTTCGCAAGGCCCGAGTCGGACGGTTTCGAATATCGTTGTGGCGAAGAAGCAGGATTGTTCGCGCAAAGCGCGACTTCTAACCCGATCGCGAGATCACGCATGAGGCCGCCTGCGTCCAACACAGCCGCTACAATCCCAGAACCCGGCAGTGGCGGAACCAGTCCATCTGGTGCAGTCCTGACGAACTCCGTGACCTTGTGAACGCACTCGACCGGCTGAATGAAATTGAGGTCACGGTTCCCTGCGTGACGAAAGTCGTCTCAACGTTGTAGCGCGTCCGAGCACTCTGGATCGTCCGAGATTCGGGATTCAGAAAAGGCGATTGGAGAAGCGCAAATAGAGGGGATTTCACTGATTCCGCCACTATTCACACCGATTCCAGCCGGGTTGATTCTGTTCAGCCGATTCCATGATCGGATAAGAGAATCTTGTAATATGCGCATCTGAAGGAGCGATGCTCCTATTCCAAGATTCTCATGCCAATAGAACCATTGCGAAATGGTTCCAGACGTTGGCTGCGCCTTGTGAAAGATGGTTCTTCACAACAGCTCCGCGAGACCGAATGCGCCCTCGGCCCTTCCAAGTTCCACGAAAGATGGCCGCTTGGACACGAAAGATGTCCTAGCAATCGGCAATTCCCCAGTGATATAGTCTGTGTTGCGTTTTTCGATAGACGCACAGGAACCACCTCATTTTCTCATGGAGGAAAAAACATCATAGATCCACTCCAAACCTTCTACAACACAAACGCCGGACTCTGCAATGCTGCCATCGCGCTGCTCGTGTTCGGCGGCATGGCACGAATCGCCTTCTGGCGCGACAGCGACGGCGCAATCGTCATCATGGCACTGAACGCCAAACGAAAATCCGGAGAGATGTAACCGGGAACGGATTGGCAACTGTTGGCGGGGAGCCGGCGGCGAAAGGGGAGAATCCATCGGACGGTTGGGCATGTTCTATTGTCTGATTGGGTGCGGGCTTCGAATGTTGTGGGCTCGCAAGACGGGTGTCGCTTTGCAGCTGCTCGAAACCGCTCGAGACCGCAAAGTTTATATACTTGCTGTGTTTTCCCTCTGCCGTAACAAAACAAATTGCGAGACCCGGCGTATCTCATGCTCCCCCCGAATTGATGGATGACACGATATGCCGCGGTTCCCGCGACCCTAGCGCGACACAAAACGTGTCTCGATACCTGCTTCACTGTCGGCCGCAAAAGGCCTGATCGAAGCGGACGAACGAGAGACTGACTGTACGCAACGGATAGACGAATTACCCCGTCGTTTCTCGACGAGAAACGAGCCACACAACTGATTTCTGTAGTGCCAACTGCGTCTTCTCGAAACCCATCAATTGCCCTCCTTTGTAAGCAGCACAATGCAACCAATAGGCATCGCTGCGCGATCCCGCCGTATTGATAATGCGGCTGCAGCGCGTCACATCCCGCACTTCTCTTCATGCGCGAAAGAGGCCGAGGCACGTCCCGACAGGATCACAAAGCGACCTGTCGGGCCATGCCCCGAACGGGCAATCGGAGGTGGACCAAAATGAACAAGACGAGAAAGACGGGTGCGAAGAGAAAACCTGCTGACAAGATGCGCAACCTCATAGTGACCGTCAGTGACGGTATAGCGGACCACCTGACGGGCAACGAGATCCGCAAGGCTTTCATGGCTGTACTCGGGAAAATGCAGCGACCAAATCCCAAAGGAAACCAGTGGGAGTTCGAGACCGCAGGACACAAGATCCGGGCGATCTTGAACAAAGACTACGTGCTCCGAGGCGAGGACGTGGTCTGGCTCAGCCTATCAAAAGAAGAACCTGTGGAACACCAAGGTACCACCAATCAGAGGAAGTCTCAAAAGACACGAAGGAGGTGATGTCAGATGAACTTCGCAAAGTGGTTCGAACACGCCAAAGCAGGGCACCACTGCGTGATCTTTCGCGATCCCACCTACAACGCGAAAACCGGCGGTCTGCAAACCATCGAGATGCGCTTCCGCCTTCCCACCCAACCGGGCGAAGCGCCACAGTTCGAATACGTCTCGATATTCCGCTGGTTCAACGACTACGCCTATGACGTCGAGACCAACTGGGAGTTCGACGAAAAGGGCGAACTGTGTTCATACTCCCAAGCGCATTTCGTCCCGCCACACAATCCCGTCGGCCGCGAACGCCAGGGCGCCATGGCTGTCCTGCGCAATCTGTACGAAACTTGGAAAGCCTTCCAGACTTCCTACCGCATCGAGTATCCAGAAGAGGCAACTTCAGATGAAAGGAAGGTGATGCAAACGTCGAGAGACTGAAACCCACCCGAGCCAAAACTCGAAAATCCTACGCCTCTGCGAAGATTCACCCAGACCCAAACCATTTCACCCCAGAAGGAGGTACCGAAAATGGACGACACAAAGGAAAGCCTGCTCACGCAACTGGCAACGGACATGTACACGTTTGACCCGCGAGCGTGGGGACCGAAGGGGATCACGCCCGAAGAAATCAAGCGGCGATTCCGAAATCCGGAACGGTTCAACCTCGAGGTCGCCGCTCTGGAACTGGGGCCGAAGAAAGCACGGGAAGTCTCGCAACTGTGTTTCGGCCGACAGTTTACCGACTCGATCCCGCGCCTGAAGGAACTCGGCTGCAAAGAGCTGGAGTTCGTCGCGACGCTGATGAAGGCGCGCACACAGCGTCTCCGTGAAATGCGCGACTACGAAATGAAGGAGATGCACTGGTACGTCTACCGGCTGATCAGCGAGGAACGCACCCGGCCCGACGATCCCGCGCAACCCGGAAGCGGCTATCGGCGGACGCTCGAACGCGAGATCGAGCAGATTCGCCGCTGCCATGCGATGGTTGCGACTATCGAGAAGGAGCTTGGCGAACAGACGCTGAAGGCCTTGGACGAGTATCTCCCTCCCAAAGAGACGGCCGAGTTCAAGCCCGTCGGCCTTTTCGAACTCGACGGCACCGACCGCGTGACAATGGTTCGAAGCACAGATGGTTTCTACTCGTTCGATCTCGGCAAGGATTATCCTGAACCGAACATCACCCGCCGGGAGTTTGCCGAACTCATTCAGCCTATGCTGGTCTCCTCATTGTCTGGGAGCGCCGAAAGCGGCCAAGCATTCACGATCGCTCTCTACTTCAACTCAACGCGCTGGTGCGTGACCATCGAGGTTCACGTTCCGGCCTATCAGAAGAAACCCAAGACCGAGTTCCGCGCCATCGAAGCCCGCCCCGCAAGCCACACCGTGCTCCAATGGGAACTGACCTTCACCAAGACGTTCCTGAAATCCTACGGTCGCCTCGTCAACGACTGGGGCCGCGACAACGCCCAATCCCTCATCGAACGCCACCGGCGCTGGCTCAACACCCCAGCGCCGATAGTGACGGACCTCATGGCTTTGGCCACAGTGAACGAGGCGGCGGCGACGTCGAAACAAAGGTAGCTGTCACCAACTCTTCGCTACAAATTCGCCGTAAGAAAAGGGCGAATGACCTTTGGGGTGTGAGGTCGTTCTTGCAGGAGCCCACGCATCACACCCAAACACACAAAGGCCCGTAGCTGGCACAAACCGCCGGTCATGCGGGCCTCATCATTCTCATACGAAAGGAGAAACACCTATGCCACTCATCCCTGTTTCACAAATCCGAATGGGCGAATTCGTCCAGAACTGCCGCGACCGCCAGAGAGCCGAGGCGATTGACGACGGCCTGCTTCAGTCCATCCTCGCCAACGGCCTCATCCAACCGGTGGAGGTTCGCCCCCGCCGCGAAGTCCAGGACGGCCGCAAAATCATGGTCTATGACCTCACGGCCGGCGAGCGAAGGGTTCGCCACATCCTGCACATCCTCGAAGGCCAGCCCAAGGCGTTCCGTGACAAGTTCTCGGAGGACGGGGCGCCGCTGAAACTGTTTTGGGACGGCAAGCAGGCGTTCGTTGAGGCCACGTTCTTTCGCGGCTCGGACGTCGAAGCGCAGATTCGCAACCTCGAAGAAAACCGCCACCGCGAAGACCTCCTGCCCTCCGAGCTCGCGCGCGGCATCCAGTTGGTGCGCCAGAAGGGCGGCACGTATGCTGACGCTGCCGAGGTCGTTGGCCTGGGCCTGAAGAAGGTCGAGGAACTCCACCGCTGGTTCCAAAACGCAACCGCCGAGCTTCGCCAGGCGACTGACGAGGGTGCCGTGCCGATGGACGTGAGCAACGATGTCGCCGAAGCGCCGCCCGAAAAGCAGCGAGAGTTCGTCGAGGAAGCGAAGAAGATCGAGAAGGCCGAACCCCGCAAGCGCGAGGCCAAGAAGAAACTCAACGATGTCGCGCGGCGCGTGACGGGCCGGGAGAAGCCGGCGAAGCCGAAGAAGTCGCCGCCGAAGTTCACACCGGCCGCGGGCGTATCGGTGGCCAACGAAAAGGTCCAGGTCACCGCTCGTCTGGGCGGCCACACCGAGGACGAGATCAGGTCGCTCCTGGAGCAGGTCGAGGCGAAGATGCCCGAGGTCAAGAAGTCGCTTCGCAGCGCCAAGTCGGGAACGCCCGCCTGGACCCGCTGCCTCAAGGCCCAGGCCCGCCTGGAAGCCATCGCCGAAGCCCTTCGCTTCATCCTCGGCCAGGCCAAGGAACTCCCGCTCTGATTTACTTTGCGCGGACTTCGAGCCACCACCTGAAACTCAAAACCTGCAACTTGAAACACTGTTTCACCAACAGGGGCTGGTTGTGATTGCTGCCTTATCCTGCAAGGCGGCCTTCGCAGCCGGCCCCAACACGTTTTCCACGAATCCAAAAGAAAGGGGGTGATTGCTGTGGCTTACGAACTCATTGCTTGTGCGTATGTCCGCGACGACCACACCGAAAACACCATCAATGAGATAGAGATGTTTTTCCGGCGCTGGAATGAGGCGTTGGGGAATCCGTGGCCGGATTTGGTGTTCAAGCCAAATGGGAAGGACGGTAGGGCGCTTGTTTACAGGGCGCACTTGATTGGCCAGACAGAATGGTCGGTGGCGGCGCTAATTCAGGCGGTGCTTGTGTCCGGGAGGCGGTGGCCGCAAGTCAAGTGGGCGTTCCAGTCGCCGCTTTGGGGAGGACACGAGTTCGCGGCAGTCGCAGGCCATCTCGAGGGAACCCAAACCGACCATCCGGTATGGCAGCTTCTATTCGAATCGTGCCTCGAAGACCCCTGGGCGAATGAGCGCGATTCCACAGAGGGCGAAGTCCCGAGCTGCTTTGGATTGTTCCACTCAACAAGCGATACTTGCGTGGACTGCCCCGTTGCGGCGCGTTGTTTGGCTCGCCAGCACCAGGTTCACATCCGCCTTGGAAAGACAGCGAACACATCGGGCCAAACGATCCGTCCCCATCGCCGACCACGCTGTTGGCTCCCAGCGGTCGGTACGCGTCTTACCGCTGAACACAAGGGCAATTGCTACGAAGCCGTCGTGGTCGAATGCCCCGGTGTCCCACTCGGCCGCGCAATCCTTTTCCACGGCGAGATCTTCCGCTCCCTCACCGCCGCCTCCCGCAGCGTTGCCCCTCACCACAACACCGGCCTCACCTTTTGGCATTGGAACGGCAACAGCCGGGAGGTCTAATTGTTGTTGATCAGTGAACCCTTGTTTCGACTCTCAAACGCGACATTCACCAATCTCAACAGAAGGAGGTGATACGGCATGGCAAAAACAGAAAACACGCAACAAGTCACCTTGCACAAGAGCAAGGAGACCAAGACCACGGTGCGGTATGACGCGGCTACGGACAACGACATGGCTGCCGTCGGCTCGATCTACGTCCGCAAGTTCGCCCTCCAGGGCGCCCGCCCCGAAACCATCATGGTCACACTCACCTGGCAGTAGTCCGCTCCATGCTTTCCCGTAACACACAGCAACACCACAACGACACACAGCGCCTCTTGAAGGCGCAACAAAACCAAACATGAAGGGAGAAGAACCATGTCAAGCAAAGTCACCATCACCTACCTCAACCGCGACGGCGGCGGCTTTGCCGAACGCCACACACTCAACGCCGGCACCACAGTCGCCCAGTTCCTCGAAACCCGCGGCGTCCAAGCCGACAACTGCACAGTCCGCATCGTGCGAACCGGCCAGGGCGGCTTCACGCCAACCGCCGACGAAGCCTTCCAGGAGGGAGACCGCCTCTCCTGCGTCCCGCTCAAAATCGAAGGAGCCGGGGCGTAGTGGCCTCCAATGGCTCATTCATTCGGGAAGTGGCGCTCAGCGTCATCGAGCGCCACTCCCTCTCCTTGCAGGCCGAGAAGCGGCACATCCTGGGCGACATCAAAGAGGCGAAGCGGTCACGCCAACGCCGGGAGAAGCTGCTTCGGCTTGCCCGCGAGAAAGGCTTCCAGTTCTGCCTCGAGCAACTCAGCCGACCCGGAATGACGCTGGAGCGAAGCCCGTACTATGGCGTGTTTGTGGAGTATGATAGGCGGACCACGCTCGAACACCAAGCGCTGCTCGAAGAGCGACTACGCAACATCAGACGAGACATCCGGCAAGCACGCAGCGCCTCACCCGAGCCCGTCGAGGCCAACCTGCGCGGCCTCCTCGACGAAACCGAACTGACCTCGAAGAAACCGCCTGAAGTCCAGTGGACTGTGGAAAACGTTGAACTCGAAGGCGTCTGGATCGGCGACCTCGAAGTCAATCTCGCGCTCGACGAATTCCGCGTCGAGGTCTGGAACCGAAGCGTGGACACCGACGACAAGGGCGGCTACCAGCACCCACACGTCAGCAGCGAAGGCGCCATTTGCTGGGGTGACAACGAAACCGCGGCCCAGGCCTATCACCGCGCCGGAGATTTCCTCGCGCTTAAGGACCTCATCGGTAACCTGCTCCACACTTACAACTCCCGCAGCCCCTACATCAACCTGGACGACTGGGTCAACGGCATGGGCGAGTCATGTTATGAATGCGGCGAGCGCTATTCCGAAGACGATCTGGTATGGGCCGAAGACGTGGAAGGGTCGCTCTGCGAAAGCTGCCGATCCTACTGCCAGCGGTGCGAGCAATACGTCAGCTACCAACACTACGACCGAGACTTCGATGCCTGCCAGTACTGCGTCGAAGACCACGCCATCGAGTGCGGCGGCTGTGGCGAAAAGCATTGGGAAGACGACCTCGAAACCGTCGAGATCGCGTGGTTCGACCAACCAAGCGCGGTCTTGGTGTGCAAGGACTGCTTGGCCAAATTCCAAGAACAGGAGGAGAGCAATGAAGATCTGGATGACACCGCGCGCCTATTGGCGTCTGCAATGGATGGCGCAGCGAACGGACAGCGAAGTCTCTTCGATGGGCCTCTTGCAGCTTGATGAGAACAGAGGCTTCACCGTCGTTGACGTCGTCCTGGTCAAACAAGAGGTCTCGGTGGCCCACGTTGACCTCGACATGGATTGGTGGGCCGAAAAGCAAGTCGAACTGTTCGAGACGCAGGGAATTCAACCATGGCAGAGCAGCGCATGGATCCACACGCATCCCGCTGGCGTCGAGCGGCCTTCCTCGACGGACGAGCAGACCATGTGCGAGAGTTTCGGCGCATGGGACTTCGCCATAATGATCATTCTCACAAAGTCTGGCCGGTTCTATGCGCGCATGGACTTCAACCACGACTTCGGCCCGCCTGAGACGGGCTTCCAGCAACGCTACAAAGTAGAATGCGAAGTCGAAGTCCTCTGGACCGAAGCTGAAGAAGAACCGATCAGCCGAGAAACACTTCGGGCCTGGGAGAAGGAACTCAAAGAACTGGTGAAAGAAGCGGCTGCATCCTGGGCCACACCCGGAACTGTGCGACAGGCACCAGCAGACAGCCACAAGGAAGACAGCCGCACCGAACCCGACTTGTTCAACCTATACGACCCTGACGAGACAGAAAGCGAGGTGAATGACTATGTCCAAGCATGCCTTACTACCCCGAACTCTAAATAGGTGACAGTGGATTGGGTCATTCAATCCATCGCATATTGGACAGTGGGCGCGTGAAAGTAGCGTTGGACGATTTCCGGTTGTTTCTGGGTGCTGCGCAGGTAGCCACGAACATCGGCCATCATTTCCTCGCGGTCGGCGGGGCGTTGGCGTCCGACGGCGTTGGCCTTGACGTCGTTGTTGAGGTTCTCGTCGGGATTGAGCTCGGGGCTGTAGGCCGGCAGAAAGAACACGCGAATGTGCGCGGGGCGCTGGGCCAGCCACTTCTTGACCTTGGCCGCCTGGTGCACCGGATGGCGATCGAGGATCACGTAGACCTTGCGCGGAGTGCTTCGGAGGAGGCGGCGAAGGAACTCGATCAAGACCGTGGCGGAAAATCGGCCGTGGAATACCCGGAAACGCAGGGTGCCCCGATTGGTCACGGTCGAAATCAGGTTGCATCCGAACCGTTGGCCGGCGCCCGGAATTACGGGCGTTTGTCCCCGGCGTCCATACGACCGGCCCGCTTGATGGTCCGAGCGCATTCCCATCTCGTCGCCCCAATGGATTTCCGCGCCTTCGCGCTTGGCTTGCCGGCGAATCCGCGGATACTCCTCCTGCAGCCAGTGCTCGACCGCCTTGCGCTTTTGTTCCCACGCGCGGCGCAGCGGTTTCTGCGGCGTGAACCCCCAACGCTTCAACCACCGTCCGATCGTCATCAGCGAAACGCGCACCTGGAACTTCTCGGCGATCAAGTCGCGTACGGCCTCGCCCGTCCACAAGACAAACGGCATCTTCAGTTGATCGGGCGTGCGGTCCGTAATCGCGCGCACGACGACGGCCGCTTGCCAGCCTTTCAGCCGACTGGCTCCCTTTGGCCGTCCTCGCTGGCGCTTTGCCAACGCACGCACACCGCCCTGGCGAACCATCTTCATCCATCGCGCAACCGTCCCGCGAGCCACGCCAAACCGCTGCGCCGCCTCGGTCTGGCTCATGCCGTCGCGGACCGCCTGCACCGCCCGATAGCGAATGGCCTCCTGGGCGGCGGCGGAAAGAGTTCGAGCGTCTTGTTTGACCATAATGCAAAAGCATGTAACAACACCTTACAGGTGTCACCTATTATTCGTTCGGATTAGTAACTCCGGAATCGAGCCGGACACTCCTGATGTCTTTGAGCGCTACTTCGGGCGCAAACCAACCAGGGACGAACTCGAGTGGCTCAAAGCCGAGAAAGGGCTGTCGTATTGGTGACTCTCGCCGAGCGGTGAAGTCGCTCAAGCCGGTCTTCCGGTACAACCCACTTTACGACACCCCACGCGCTGGCCGGTATGATGTCCTTGTCAACAAGCAGGTTCTTGCAGAAGTCCAAGTCGAGATACACCAAGACGGCTCTGACCTGCTTGTCCACACATACCTCCGTGTTCCCTGCCACGATCACGAGGTCCAATACAAATTCCGCGTGCCCAAGGAGGTGATCCAACCATGACGACAACTGAGACCACCACTGATGAACGTTTTCTCCGCAACGCCTCCCTCATTGACCAACAGGCCATCAACCGCCAACCGGTCGCGATTGTCGGCGTCGGCGCCATAGGGTCGCACCTGGCCGAGATGCTGGCCAAACTAGGCGTCCGAAGTTTCACGCTGATTGACCCGGACGAAGTCGACACTGTGAATCTCGCCGTTCAAGGGTTCTACGAGAAGGAGGTTGGGCAGCGAAAGGTCAAGGCTGTCGCCGAAAGACTTACCGCCATAGACAGCATGGTTGCGGTGGCATGCCACGAAGCAGACTATGGCGCCAATCTTGTTCGGGCGGGGTCGGCTGTGTTTGCCTGCGTTGACTCGATGCGTGTGCGGCGCCAGATCTTCCGCGACTTCACCGAGCACGACTGGCCTGTCTTTTTCGATGGCCGCATGGCTGCGGAATCGCTGCGCGTCTTCTGCATTGACCGCAACAACCGCGAAGCCATTGACCTCTACCGCGCCTCTCTTTTCCCTTCCCACGAGGCTTACCGCGAAGGCTGCACAGGCCGCGCCACAATCTACTGCGCCGCCATGGCCGCCGCCATCCTCACCGCCCAATACAAACGCTGGGCTATGGGACAACTCACCGACCACCACAGCCACTTCGATCTTCTCGGCGTGGACTGCATACACTGACCTGCTTCCAAAGGCAAAGGGCAC
>Ga0194110_10008361_pt1 | contig 11772 bp, 7 predicted proteins | sample TA2Kig1200mmetaG_FD_146192 | JGI IMG/M metagenome (GOLD analysis project Ga0194110, IMG submission 146192) | Freshwater microbial communities from Lake Tanganyika, Tanzania - TA2015032 Kigoma Deep Cast 1200m | ecosystem: Environmental > Aquatic > Freshwater > Lake | place: Tanzania: Lake... | reverse complement strand
GCCGTCCGGCGAAGCCAGGCACGTCGAGCAGAAACGTCGCATCGCCCTTCGTGATGATGAGCAGGGAGATGCCCCGCTCGACGATGAGCCTCACAAGCCGTCTCACCTCGCGCCGCACCTCTGGCACCGCCTGGCAAGGGTCGGTCGTGTTCGAGATGGACACAGGCGGGCAGAGCGAGATGCGGTCCAGGTCGCGCGCCACCAGCTCGGGCAGGTTGTCGTAAACCTCCAGCACCCCGCCGCTCTCCTGCGCGAAGACGGCATCGCGGGCGTAGCAGTAGAGGCACTGGTGGATGCAGTGGCTGAAGCCCGGCGGCGTCACGTTCACAATCCAGTTGTGGATGCACTTTCGCTGAGGGCAGGTGTAGGGGAAGTCGTGGAAGGTCGAGGACTTCTTGTGGACGAGCCGCACGCAGAATGCGGAATGCGGAGTGCGGAATACGGAATGAGCAGGGAGGGATACGGAGGGAGCCTTGTCCATTGGGCGGTCTGCATTCCGCATTCCGAATTCCGCGTTCCGCACTTCCTACAGGCGGGTCCAGGTCTTCTTGAACTCGCGCGTGCTGAGGAGGGCGACGTGGTCGGTCTGGCCGGTGAGCCGGCACAGGTCGCGGATGACGGCCTCGCATCTGGCCTGGGTGCGGCCGTGGATCATGGCGTAGACGTTGTAGGGCCACTCGGGCGTGGCGGCACGCTCGTAGCAGTGGGTGATGGCGTCGAACCGCACGGCCTCGCGGGCGAAGGCGTCGAGTGCCTCGGGCGGCACTCGCCACACGCACATGACGTTGGCCTTGATGCCGGCCCTGCGATGGGCGATGGAGGCCCCGAAGCGCCGCACCTCGCCGCGCTGGATCATCGCTGCCAGGCGGCCCAGAAGCTCCTCCACGGACATGCCCAGCCGGGCAGCCGCCTCGGCGTAGGGCTCGGGCACAAAGGGCAGGCCGTCCTGAAGCTCCCCCAGAATCAGGCGATCGAGACCGTCGAAGTCCTGTGGGCGGGGCGTCTCTGCCCCGCGAGGTGCAGCGGCGCGGGGCGCGGAGGCCCCGCCCGCGCCGAAGTCGAAGCGGACGCCGATCTTGAACTTGCGGCGGACGGGCAGGACGTTGGCCGGCAGCCCCGTGGCTTTCTCGATAGAGGCGACGGCCTCTGCCAGCGCGTCGTGCGACGGGGCTGTGAGGGTGAACCAGAGGTTGTAGGGGCACGAGCCGGCCAGCGGCACGCGCTGGTAGTTGTGCGTGACGGTGGGGAAGGCGGAGACGGCGGCGGCCACCGCCTCGAGGCGGTCCTCGGGCACGCTCATCGCCACGAGCGCGCCCACGCGCCCCACCTTCTCGGGGTCGAGGACCGGCCCGATGCGGCGAATCAGCCCCTCGCGGTGGAGCCTGGCGACGCGCTGGAGCGCGTCACCGTCGGCCAGACCCAACTCCCCGCCGATCGCGGCGAATGGCCGGGGGACGAGGGGGAACGAGCCTTGAAGGCGGTCAAGGAGTTTTCGGTCTGTCTCGTGCATCGGCCTCTCGGGCCAGGGTGGCCTTGGCTCTTGCCGCGAGCTCCTCTCCGGGCCAACCCGCGAGCAGAGCGGCGAGGGTCTTCATGTCGAGGTAGTGGACCCAGCCCGAATGGGTCTGCTCCTCGCGGAAGCGCGGGGCGGCGAGCAGTTCGATGAGGGCAGGCTCGAGGCCCTTCCCCGGCCCGCCCGCTTCCGCAAGGACGGCCTGGTACTCCGCGGGGGCGCGCCGACGGAGCGCCACGAGGAGGAGTTGCTTGGCCGAGTCAGGGGGAAGCCTGGGGTTCTTCCGCAGGGCATCGAGGGCCAGGTGGCCGGTCTCGTCCGCCGGGTCCGCGCCCAGGTTGTTGAAGAAGTTGCCGAACCGGTTGGCATAGAGCGCGCTGTGAATCAGCCAGCTCCGAAAGGCGGTGCTGGCCCGGCTCGTGTTGTCACACCACCCTTTCTCTACCCGCTTCTTCAACTCCTCGTCAATCTGGTCCTGGGTGGGCTGCCGGTCGGGGGCGAGGCCCTCCAGCTTGGTCTCCTGGCGGAGGGAGAAGTTGGCCTCGAAGCAGCGCCATCGCGCGCGGCCCGTCAAGGTGAGAGCGACCGGGAGGTCGGTCCGCGCGTCCTCGGGGAGCGCCACGGAGAACAGCAGCGTGCGGCTTGCGAGCGGGGCAATGGTCAGTGTCTCGGCCTTTGCCTCCTTCGGCTTCACGGCCCACGCACTCTCGTGCTTGGCCTCGGGGAGCCGCTGAGCCATCTCGACCGCTATCGGGCCGGGGAAGCCACCCTCGGGCGGGCCCGGGGACCAATAATAGACCGCGCCGAGCAAGGGCGGCAGCGGCTGGCTGAGGACGACGGGGCACTCCACGAGGCTTGTGATGTCGAGCCGCAGCTCAAGGCGCCGCCCCTCCGCGTGCAGCTTCGCCGTGGCCAACCAGCGGAAGGGCGGCACCGACGTGCCCAGGCGGGCCGCTGTGAACTGCCGCAGTTCCCGCCACTCCCCCTTCTTGCGGTCCCACGTGTGGCACTGGAGCGGGTTCCCAACGAACTGGCACAGCTCGGGCTTCCCGTCGCCGTCGAGGTCCTCCAGCCAGGTGCGGTGGTGGTAGTCAATGGGATACGACGAAAAGCAACTGTAGGCCACCTCAAGCTCCTTGGGGCGCCCGTCCCTCAAGCCGACCAGGATAAGAGACGTCGTCGTGGTCTTGTCGGCGCACCACGAGGAGGTGAAGCCGAGGACACACCCGAGGGCTGGGAACAGGGTGGGATGCTCCAGGCATTGAGTGGGCAGTTCCTCCTCTCGGTTGCGGACCTTCCGCTCGTAGAGCCTGCGCCCGGCAGGGTCGAAGACCGCGATGCTCGCAACGCGGGGCGCGCCCCTCAGGTCCTTCGGGTTCCCCTCGACCGCATAGAGGACGGCATAGGTCGGCTCGCCATCGGCCCGCCACTCGATGGCCTCCGCCTTCGGGTGCTCCTGGACATACCGGTCCTTGTCGGTGGCGGCCGCGCAATGGCCAAGCAAGGCCAGCGCCAGGCAGCCAGTCGAGAGCACGCGCATGCGGCGTCCCGGGTGCAGGATTCGGCAGGAAAAGGCGAAGGCTTGGTCCGCTCTCATCGCGTCGTCCGCAGGAGCCGCACGCCGAAGGGGTGCAGCTCGATGGCCTCGGTGACGATGGCCCGCGCGAAAAGGTCCTCGCAGGCATCCTGGAGGTGGACGACCTGCTTGTGGGGTGTGAGGTTGGTGACGACGAGGATGCGGCCGCGGTCGCCCTGGCGCGCGGCCACCTCGACGCCCTTCGGGAGGTCCGGCACCATGCGCAGGCGTAACCCCTCCACGATCCCGCGCAGGAAGTGGCGGAAGAAGCGCTCCTCGGGCACCGTGCCCACGTACCAGGCCCGGCCCTTGCCGTGGTTGTGGACGGAGATGGCTGGGACGCCCTCATAGAAGTCGCGCATGTAGCGGGCGACCTGTTTCGCGCCCTCGAGGCGCAACAGGTCGCACCAGAGGCTCACCTTGAACCGCGCGCCGTCGGCCAGAGCGACGACGTTCGTCCCGCCTTGGCCAATGGCGTCGTAGTCCTCGACGGCGATGCCGAGCGTGCGTGCGAGCGGCCCTGGGAGCGTTTCCTCGCGGGCGCAGTTGTTCCCGTCCTTCACCCCCGTGCGGGCGCTGGCGACCAGGTGGCCGCCCTCGGCCACGTAGCGGTCGAGCCGCGCCGCTAGCGCGTCGTCCAGCAGGTACAGCGGCGGGGCGATGACCAGCTTGTAGGGGCTGAGGTCGGCCTCCGTGCTCACCACGTCGGCCCCCACCCCCAGGCGGTGCAGGGCCTGATGGTAGCGTTCGAGCCACAGGCCGAGGCTGAAGCCGGGCACCTGGGGCTGAATCTGGAGCGCCCAAATCTGATCGTAGGAATAGAGCAACGCCACGTCGTTTTCCGGACTGGTGCCCTCGAGGTCGGGGGCGAACTGGCGGAACTCCCTGCCCAGTTGCGCGATCTCGCGGTAGCGGCGGCCGGGCACGGCGTCGTGGTTCAGGATGCCCTGCCAGAACTGCTCCGTCCCCGAACGACAGCTCCGCCAGCGGAAGAACACCACTGCGTCGGCCCCGTGGCCCACCGCCTGCCAGGCCCAGGCCCGCACCTGGCCGGGGCGCGGGATCGGCCCCATCGTGTTCCAGCCCGCGTGGCCGCACTTCTCCTCCATCACCCAGAAGTTCTCGCCCTGGATGCCACGCATCACGTCGTGCGGCAAGGCCGCCGAGCCGCCGGGGTAGTTGTCCCACGACACGAAATCCAGGTCCCTTGCCAGGTCGTAGTAGTTGATGGCGTCGTGCAGGCCCATGAAATTGTGGGTGACGAAGTGCTCTGGGCAGTGCTCGCGGAGGATTTCCACCTGCTCGTGCTGGAACTCGACCGTGATGTCGGAGGCGAAGCGGCGGTAGTCGAGGAGCAGCGACGGGTTGTGGGCCATCGGGCCGCAGGTGGTCTGCCAGGGGAGCGGCACCTGGGTCCAGGCCGTGTACTCCTGGCTCCAGAAGGGCGTGCCCCAGGCGCGGTTCAGGGCGTCGAGGGAGCCGTACTTGCGCTCTAGCCACTCGCGGAAGCGCGCCGCGCACACGTCGCAGTAGCAGCGGTTGCCCGTCAATTCGTTGTCGGTCTGCCAGCCCAGGACGCTCGGATGGGCAGCATAGTGTTGGGCCATGGCGGCGGTGATGGCGCACGAGTAGTGGCGAAACGTGGGGTTGGCCAAGCAGCGGTGGAGGCGCGCGCCGAAGCCGAGGGGCCGGCGCCACTCGTCCACGGGCAGAACCTGGGGGTGCTTCTCGATGAGCCACGCGGGCGGGGCCGCCGTGGGCGTACCGAGGACGGCCTGGATGGCCCGCTCCCCCAGCACGCCGAGCGCCCGGTCGAGCCAGGCGAACTGGTAGTCGCCCTCGCGTGGCTCGAGCTTCGACCAGGCGAATTCGGCGAGGCGGACGACGCTGATGCCCGCCTCCTGCATGAGCTGCGCGTCCACCGGCCACCGGGCCTCGTCCCAGTGCTCCGGATAGTAATCTACTCCCAGGATCATCCTGTCTTCTCCTTTCGGGCCGCGGACGGGCGGCCCCTCGTATTGTATCTGCGATGCGTCTGGGTGCAAACCCGTCCCATAGCCGCAACCGGCCGTGCGTGGTTGGCGAGGAGGCAACCATCCCCCCTCTCCCCCGGGGCTGATCTTTGCCCACATCTCTGGGGATGAAGGCTCCCAGCCCCGCCAGGGGCGTCAGAAGGTAGCCACGGGCGTAAGCCCGTGGACTTGGCGGCCCCACGGTCCAGCCCCCGCAGGGGGCGGCAGAAGCGTCGGCCACCGGGGCATTCTACCGCCCCCTGCGGAGGCTGGCCCTTGTCCCCGCCCGGACCCACGGCTTACGCCGTGGGCTACCACCTGCCGCCCGCCGTGGGCGGGCTGCCGAGCCCGAGATGTGGGCAAAGATGAGCCCCCGGGGAGAGGGTAGGGGTGAGGGTGCCTGGCTCGGCGCGCACGACGCGCAAGACACCCTCACCCGCCCGCCTCTGGCGGGCGACCTCTCCCCAAGGGAGAGGTGTCCGCTCCCGATGCAAGGCCAAACCCACGCAGCCGTCCCGGTTGCGGTCGTCAGGGCGCCGAGGGCAGGAAGATGGGCGGCATCGCGCGCTTGTGGGCCGAGGCGGCCCTCATCCGCTGGACTCGACTGAGAATCTCGGGCGGGACGCCGCTCGTGTCGCCGCGGTCCATCGCCAGGATGGCCGCGTCCAGCTCGGGGTAGAGCAGCCCCATCTCGCCCTCATCGGTCTGGCCGGGCCACAGGCCGGCGGTGGGCGGACGGTCAATGATGGCCAGAGGCACGCCAAGCTGCTGCGCCAGCTCGCGCACCTGGCACTTGAGCAGCCCACCAATGGGCAACATGTCCACTCCCCCATCGCCGAACTTCGTGAAGTAGCCAATCGTCAGCTCGCTGCGGTTGCCCGCGCCACAAACGAGGTAGCGCCGCGCGGTCGCCAGGTAGTAGAGCGCGATCATCCGCAGGCGAGGCTTGACGTTGGCCCGAGCCAGCGCGGGAGCGGGCGGCAGGCCTGCGGTGAGCGCAAGGTAGGCCGCCGTCAAGTCCACCTCGATGGTCTCGGTCCCGAACTTCGCAGCGACGGCGCGCGCCAGCTCCGCATCGAGCGGCGCGCTCTCACACGGGAGGATCGCGCCGAGCACTCTCCCCGGCAGCGCCCGCACGGCCAGGCCCGCCACGACGGCCGAGTCGATCCCCCCGCTCAGGCCGATCACGACCCCCTGCGCGCCCGCATCGGCCACGACCTTCCCTATCCAAGCCGCAATCTCATCCGCGAGAGGCATTCTCACCCCCATTGCCCTCCCCTCCCCTCCAGAGGCCGTCGCGGAATATATCAGAAGGCCCACCGAGGCGCAAGGCCGAGCTCGGAGAACAGGGACGACCAGGGATGGCCCGGCAACAAGAGAGTCCCCGCGCCGCAACGTAGCAACAGGCGCCTGCCCGCCACACCGCCTTTCGGCATCGAGTCGGGCAACACCTGCATCAGCGTTTTCGGGTCCGCATCGAAGCTGAGCCACTGAGGAGGTGGTACGCCTCCTCTTCCTTCGCCTTCTCTTCATGCCCGCAGCCATCGCAACGCCACCCCCACAGCGGGCCTGGGTGGATATGGGGATGGCCGGGAAACCCGCCGATGGCCGTGTAGACCTCGATCATCTCCTTCTTGCACTTTGGGCAGACCTTCTTGCTGTCTCTTCTCATCGCCTCTTGCTCCTTTTCTGCTCCCCCGGCCATCCTACCGCGCGGGCCAGAGAACCTCAACTCGGAAATCAAGAGAGCGTGGCCCCCCTCGGGCACCGGCCCCGAGTGGGGCACGCCGCCTGACCGGCTCGTCGGGAAGCCCTGTCCCCGCCACGATGGCGTGCCGCGAGAAACGGCGGTTCGAGCGACGGATCGCCCACGGAAGCGAGGTTCCCACAGTTGTACAACTGTGGGGCAGCGCTCCGCCGCCAAGCGCGGACCCGCGCGCGGGCGACACGGCGTGCGAGACGGAGCGCTCCCAATCGCTGCCCGAGGCTGGCTCAAGGCGGCGCTGGCAGGGCCGGGGGCATGCGCCGAGAAAAGGGCATGTTGACATCGGCACGAACGCAGGCTACCATCGGGGCAGGGCAAGTGCGGCGTCGCCCACGCTCGCCGAAGCGAGCGCCCCCGTCTGCGAGGCAGCGAAAGGCGAGCCGGGCGTCCGCAATGCCGCTGAACTCATTCAGGGGGCCGAAGATGAACCCGATCTCGCTCATGGACAAGCTGTTGCGTGACCGCGAGTCCCTCTACGGTCGGGCTGCCCAGGGGGATGGACTCGGTGCGCTGTGCCTGAAGCTCCTTCTCGTCTTCGTCGTCACGTCGGCGCTCTACGGGGCGGCGATGGGCGCCTTCCGCTGGCTCCATCCCGAGTACCACTTCAGCGACTACGACGTGGTCGCGCCCGCCGCGGCCAAGGGCGGCCGCGTGGCCGGCCTGGACGCGGCTGCGAAGAAGGTCTATGTCGAAGAGAAGGGCGCGCCGGACCTGAGCAACGCCGAGGTGCGCTTCAACGTGACGCGGCCCACCGACCCCTACAAAGTCGTCTCGGTGGGCGAGGAGAAGGGCTACGGCTTCCTCGCTCTCGAGCCTACGGCCCGGCTCGAGGAGCCGGGCGCGTGGCGGCTGCCGCTGCTTGTTGCGCTGAAGACGCCGCTCCTCTTCCTCCTCTCGCTGCTGGTGTGCTGCCTCGTGCTCTACACGCTCAACCTGGCGTTCGGCGTGGGCCTGCATTTCTTGCCAACCATGACGCTGATGGCCTTTGCCCTGGCCGCCACGGGCGTGATGCTCGGGGTGTTCATCCCCGTCGTCGCCCTGTTCGCCATCGTCACCGAGAGCTACCACTTCATGAAGATCCTCCACGTCGCGATCTTCGCCATCGCTGGTCTGTTTGGGGTCACGGTGCTCTACCAGGGCCTGACGCGGCTCGCGCCCGAGGGCACCGCCCGCAGGAGGATCCGGTCTCTCCTCTTCTCCTGGCTGCTCCTATACGGCCTTGTGGGCGGCCAGCTCGCGTGGACGCTCAAGCCGTTCCTGGGCACGCCCTACCTGCCTGCCACGCCGCCCTTCCGCGTCGAGTCCGGCAACATCTACGTCAGCGTCTTCGAGTCCCTATCGAAGCTCAGCCGCTGACGGGGATGGCTGGGAAAGCCGTAGTTTCCGCTGGCTTTGCGCGGAAGAGCACTTGACATTAGGCGCGAATTAGTACATTATGTAGATTGGCTTAGTTACATATCACGGGGCCAAGGTTGGCGTTGTCGCGGCGCACGCGCGCCGGTTAGCGGGGCCGGAACAACCAAGGGGCATCCTTTCATGGAGGTTCCGGCCATGTGCAGCCCCCATCTCAGAGCCTGCGCGGCTCTCCTCACACTGTGCCTAGTCTGGTGCCTTGCGCCAGCGGCGACCTCGGCGGAGAAGCAGCCATCGGCCGGCCCCGATGCGGTGCGGCTGCCCGACGGCACGATCATTGACCGACGGCCCGGAGGCGGTTGGACGCTCCGACAGCCCGATGGGACGGTCGTGGAGTTCTACCCCGACGGCTCGCTCTCTGTGCGTCGCCCGAAGCCCCCCGTACCCCCCATCGTCACCGACCTCGTGAAGCCCCCCGACCTGATCGAGCGGCCCAAGGGCGCCCACCCACCCGCCGGGAAGGAGGGAGAGAAACCTCCCGCCGGGAAAGAGGGAGAGAGACCTCCTGAGAAGCATCCCCCAGACAAGGAAGGCACGCCGATCAAGCCGCCGCGGGTCCCGGTGGACCCGGGCATCAGGCTGCCGCAGCCACCGCCGCTGTGCGGGTTCTTCCAAGAGGAGCTCAAGAGGACAGTCTGGAGCGGGTGGCGCGCGAAGGGAGGGCGGACCGTCGCTCTGCCTGGCAGGGACCCCGCGTTCATCGTCCAGTGGGAAGCCACTATCGAGAACGAGTTCGAGGTCATCGGGAAATGCGGCTTGCCTCTGGGCCATGCGGGCGACCACAAGCCTCCGAAGCGGCTCGAATACCGAGGCCAGAAGACTGTCACGGAGGAAGAGAGCTATCCCGCGGGAACCAAGCGCCCCCAGCCTCCTCCTCCGCTCCCGCTGCCCCTCAAGGGGCAATGACGGGATATGGGGTCAGGGGGGATGGGGCCAGTTCGTAGACCGGAAGTCCACGTCGCCTTGCGCAGGTCGCAGGGACGTGTGCGTCGCTCACTCAAGGAGGAGCACCTCGGCTTCGTCGAGGCGGGGGAGAGCGACGGTGATGGCGTCGGGCGACTTGGTGATGGGGAGCTGCTTTTCGAGCCAAGCGGCGGTGACGCGGGAGACGTCGCCCGCCCCACGAATGGCGATGGTGAGGTTTTCGCAGGGGACGAGCTCGCGGCCCTTGTAGGCCCAGTTCACCAGGGCGACTGCCCGCTTGCCGGTGGCCTTGTTGCGGACGAGGATGCCCTCGACCAGAGGCTGCGAGGCGTCTACAACGGGCTTCACGGCCTCCAGCGCCGGAGCGGCAACCATGCGGCGCAGGACGGGGTCGAAGTCGAGCGACATATCGAATTCGTCGCGGTGCGCACGGGCCGCGTACTCCAGCCCGATGAACAGGCCAGCGACTATGGCCTGCCCCTTGCCGAACGGGTGGCGGGTGACGGCGGCGGCGCCGTCCGCAAACTTCGTGAGGGCCTCCGCGCCCTCCCCAGGCTGAAGCGCCTCGCGGCCAACGGCGAGCCCCCTCCCATCCAGCATCGCCCCGGCGGGCATGGGCTTCGGGTCCCTGAACGTGGCGAGCCCCGTTGCGCCATAGCGTCGGACCTCGCACCATAGCTCGGGGGCGTTGCGCTTCTTGAGGCCGAGGACGGGCGCGAGGGTATCCAGGGGCTGGTTGGCCTCGTCGAAGGCCAGGCCGCCGGCGCTGGTGTAGAGCGTGCCGCCGGCCTTCACCCAGTCGGCCAGCTTCGCCGCGGCCGAGCGCTTGAGGTGGCTGCCACTGACGTAGATGACCTTGTACTGGGAAAAGACTCCAGGAGTCTTTTCTCCGGAGAACCCTTCGGGCGCTGCGCGGAAAAGACTCCTGGTGTCTTTTCCCGCCAGCATCTCCTCGTCGAGCGGGTCAACGGGCACGTGGGCGTGCTGGAGCGCGGTGTAGACCCATTTGCCGTTCTCCCAGTCGGCGGCGCTCCCCCAATACTCGGATGACAGGGGCCGAACGACTGCGACCTCGGCGGGAACTGCCCACGTGCCGCCGTAGAGCACATCCTCGGCGGCGGCGATGATGCGAGCGGCCTTGCTCACGAGCACCAGGTCGTCGGGGCGCTGGGAGAAGCTGTCGCCCTTCGAGTAGTCGGGGCCGTAGGTGTACCAGAAGAGCATCGTCGCGCCGCGGCTGAGGGCGGCGAGGGCGCGCTGGATGGGCGCGCCGCGATGGGGCTTGACGTAGATGCCGAAGCACTTGCCCATCTTCTCCGAGACAACCCGCCCCACATCGCACAGATAGCTGTCCCACTGCCATACCCGGGGGTCGCGGTTCGAGGTTTCATACACGAAGGCGTTGTCGGCGTGGCGATAGAAGTCGAAGAAATCCAGGCTGTGCCCGCCCATGAGGAAGTTGTTGCCGCGGAGGGCGAAGGAGAAGACCCATGGCTGCTGTCCGGCGCCGGCCCCTGTCCCCTCAGCTCCACCCTCACCCTTCCCTCTCCCTGGAAGGGAGAGGGGTTCAGACGCGCCCTTCCCTTTGGGTGGGGCTTGCTCAGACACCCCCCTCCCTTTCAGGGAGGGGGTAGGGGGAGGGTTGGACTCCGCGAGAGCCTTGCGCTTGGCCTCGTTGGCCTTGTCGCAGGCGTCGCGGAGCGGAGTGAAGAGGCGGGCCGAGGCGATGCAGTTGAAGCGCCGCGAGAGATAAGTGAGGAGGCCCCAGCCGCGCTCGGGCAGCCAGGGCTCCTTGGGCAACTGCACGGGCCAGTCGGCGGGCGGGGCGTAGACGTTCGGGCGGACCTCCGACCAGTCCTTCGCCCCGAAATCGGCAAGCGTGAGGCCCTGGCCCTTGACAAACTCGCGGAAGCCCTCGATGCAGCGGGGGCAGACGGACTGGTGGCCCTTCCCCTCGGGCGCTCCGTCGAAGACGCTCCCAATCTCGTCCACGGTGAGGGGCCAGACCTCGTCCACGCGCGGCTTGAGCGCGACGTCGAGCGTGTGCTGAATCCCCTCGGCGATGCGCTTGGCCACGTCGGGATGATAGGGACAGCCGGCGCCCTCGGGCACACTGGTCGGGTTGCCGCCGCGCTCGGGCCGGCGCACGGCGGGCACGGGATAGCCCATGCCGTGCAGCTCGCGGATGCGGGCGAACTCGGCGGCGATGCCAACGCGATTGTCAATGCTCTCGAAGACGTAGGGTGCGGCGCCGCGGAGGCCGGTGAGGCCCAGTTGCCGCAAGGCGCGCAACTCAGCCTCCACGATAGCCCGATTCGTGTGGCGGATGCCGTAACCAACCCCCTCGCCGTAGCCCCCGCAGTCGGTGAGGATGCCGAAGCGCCTCGGCACCGGGCGCTTCGCCCACGGCAGGGCCTCGAGCAGTTCCACCCGCCGCCGCGCATACTCGCTCAGGCCGCACAACTCGTCGAGGAACTCCTTGCTTTCGGGCGTCACGTCGCCCCCGAGCCGATAGAGCGGCAGGACAAGGCCGACCGTTGGCCCCTCAGGCCCCGTCTCGGTGAGGCGC
>Ga0194110_10008360_pt1 | contig 11772 bp, 13 predicted proteins | sample TA2Kig1200mmetaG_FD_146192 | JGI IMG/M metagenome (GOLD analysis project Ga0194110, IMG submission 146192) | Freshwater microbial communities from Lake Tanganyika, Tanzania - TA2015032 Kigoma Deep Cast 1200m | ecosystem: Environmental > Aquatic > Freshwater > Lake | place: Tanzania: Lake... | reverse complement strand
CTTCTATAATAAGCAATCCAATAATCGGTGTGAAGATAAGGCTCAGTCCTGCCGTAAGCCTGGTGGGAACAGTTCGTATCCAGTAGGTTGCCCGCTGCGGGAGTTTTTTCAGAAACCAGTCACCAACACGCCACTCCCATTCGGAAATGGTACCGATGGGGCATATCCAGCCGCAAAAACCCCTCCTGAAGAATAATGCCGTTAAGAGCAGCGTCCCAAAGATAACAAAACCCGCAGGATGAATGGGATTAATCTTGCCCGTGCCGAAAAAGTATTTCGTGCCCATGAGTGCGCTGATGGGCAGGAAGGATTCGACTCCTGGCGGTCTCGGCATGTAAAACCCCTTTCCGCCTGCCTCGCAGTATTTCACAAAGGTATAGAATTGCCAGCCAATGACGAGCACGACAATAAAGAATGCTATTTGTACAGACCATCGCACTCTTTGAGAGTCAAACCAAGTTTTTTTGTTTGTTTTTTTAGTCTTTTGTTGTCTCGTTTCAACGAAAACTTCCTGAACGGAAGCAGATAATGAATTTTGTTTTATTTCTTCCAACTGATGTATCTCCGTGGTTTTAATGTGTGTTCGTCAAAAAGTTAAATTAGGTTTTGCTGGAATTTTTGTAATAATTTTTCCATTCCTGAAAAATACCCCGGTATTTTACCATAAATAATTTGAGCAACTTCTTCCTTATAAGTATGAGAAGTGTCGTTTCTTCGGTCTGTCATTTCCAGAAAGTTTATAGTTTCTTCTTCGGTCAAAAAACCCAATGAAAGCAATTCTCTGAAACAGGACTTTGGAGAATTTGAAATGATGCCTTCTCTTTCTTTCATATACTCTTTTATGAATTTCCATAAGGCTTCGAATGTGTATTCAAAACGTTGGATGGCAGCGTCTCGTACGATAATAGAGAACGGCTGTTTCAGAATTTCTTCTAACGTAGATAAAGCCTGTAAGGCATCTTTGTATTTAAGCGCTAATCTTTCCATACAACGGCGTCCTTCATTGCTTCTCTTTTGAATTCTTCTGAAACCTCTGAAAGGTTTACTATTTCAACCTTATACGGAATATTTATGTTTTCTATCTTTTCCTTTAAGAGCGTTATTTTTTCTTCACGAAACTTGCCGGCAGGTATAATTCCAATATCCACATCTGAGCATCGTTGATTATTTCCTCTGGCGCGCGAACCAAAAAGGATTATTTTTACTTTCTCATCCTTTAAAAAAGTTATTACAGCCTCTTTAACTGTCGATAAATATTCTTTTTCGATGTGCGGCGTTTTCATTTAAACACTCTCATTACTTTCATGAAAAACTGCTTAACAGAATAGCTGCATCTGATTGTATTTTGCAGAAATCGCTAAAACACTTGATTCAGTTCACGTTAAAGTTTAAAATGCTGTAAAGTATTGCAATAACCATCCAACCGTTAAAATATTATGATAATCGAAATTAACCTTTGTATGCAAGCAATTTTGGTATAGACATTTTATGGAATCGAACAAAAAAACCTTTAAGTCTGGCTATGTTGCCATTGTAGGCAAACCAAATGTGGGAAAATCGACCCTCATCAATGATTTTCTGGGGTGCAAACTATCCATCGTTACTCCCAAACCCCAGACGACACGAAAAAAAATCATGGGTGTATTGACCAAGGAAGAATATCAGATTGTATTTTACGATACCCCTGGCGTTATGGAACCAAGATACGAGTTGCAAAAATATATGGTGAAAGAAGCCTTTGACGCTATAGAAGATGCGGACGTGGTCTTGATGATGGCAGAGCCATTTGAACCGCCCACCGAGTGGGATAAAGAGATTCTTAAAAAATTATCTCAGGTAAATACTCCGGTAATTTTAGCCATTAATAAAATAGATCTCATAGAAAAAGACAGCCTGATACCGATTCTTTCTGCGTATGACCAGCAGTTCAAATTTGCCGAGATTGTGCCGATTTCTGCCTTAAAGGGAACCAATCTCGATTTAATGATCAATCTTATTGTAAAATATTTACCCGAGGGAGAGCCTTTCTATCCTGAGGATTACATGACCGATTACAACGAAAGATTCCTTGCCTCTGAAATCATTCGCGAGAAAGTCTTTGAGTTTTACGGAGAAGAAATCCCTTATTCTACAACCGTTGAAATCGAAGAGTTTAAGGAACGGGAAGCAGGCAAAGATTTCATCAAGGCCATTATCTATGTGGAACGTGACTCACAAAAGGGTATTATCATTGGCGAGAATGGCAAGGCTATCAAGCGGGTTGGCCGTCATCGCCAGAGAAGAGATCGAGAAGCAAATTGGCAGGAAGGTATTTCTCGAACTCTGGGTCAAGGTTATGGAGAAATGGCGGAAGGACAAAAAGAAGATGCATAAGCTGGGATATAAATAAGGGTGTTTGAAGGGATTTTAATTTTGCTATAAATGATAAATCCAGGTAATGTATTGAAAACATATTACATAAATAAAGGGAGATGAAATAAATATTTTGGAGGCCTATCATAAGGCAAAAGAGGAGGTTTGATATGGAAAAAGAGAAAATAACAATTGATATCCCTACTGAAATATTAGCCATAGTTGCAAAAAAAAGGCAAGACATACCCTCAAAGATTTTTGAATACTTGATACTTGAACTTTATAGGTTAGGAGAGATATCCAGTGGTAAGGCAGCACAATTACTCGATATGGAGCGATTTGAGTTTGTACGGTTTGCTTCACGGATGGGCATACCTTTTATTGACATGGACAAGGAAGAGCTTATAGAAGATTATAACCACGCATACAAGGCTGTAAAAAAATAATATGAAGGTGGTTTCAAATTCCAGTTGTTTAATAATTCTTGAACGGCTTGTCCAATTAGATATTCTTGAGAAACTTTATACAAAAATTGTAATACCCACTGCGGTAAAGAATGAAGTATTCGAAGGTAAAGAGATTCCCAATTGGATTGAAGTTGTTGAAATAACCCAACCTATTGCGCCAATAATATTAGAAAAGACCCTTGGTATGGGTGAGAGTGAAGCTATAAGTTTAAGTCTTGAATTAAATGCAGATTTGTTAATTGTCGATGACCTTGCAGCCAGAAAGGTTGCTCATGAATTGGAGATAAAGGTTACTGGTGTGATAGGGATACTTTTATTAGCAAAGAAAATGGGATATGTGCAAGAGATAAAGTACTTCCTGAACGAAATGCTCAAACATGACTTTAGAATCTCCAAAATTATTTACGAAGAGGCTTTAAAACTTGCAAAAGAGGCCGGAGAGAAAGAAAACACCTGATTATCAGGAAAGCTAAAATTCATGGCAGATGTCCACAATAAAAAAACCAGAAGTTATAATATGTCCATGATCCGGAGAAAAGACACAAAGCCGGAAATTATCGTCAGGAAATTCCTTTCCGGAAACGGTTTCAGATTTAAACTTCATGATAAAACGTTTCCTGGCAAACCAGACCTTGTTTTCCCAAAATATAATACAGTCATATTTATCCATGGCTGTTTCTGGCATGGTTAAGTATCTTTATTGAAAAAACAGGAGGAGACGGTGCGTAAGACAATGGAGTTTCATATAAGGGGGTTGGATTTATCCCCGAAGATACATCGATTATGAAGCGGGCATACTACTCTGAAACGATCTCCACTTTCCTGAAATCCACACCGGAAGAAATTCTTGCCACGCTGGTTCTGAGCAATGATTTTCAGTTGGAGCAAACTCAGCGTGATGCATGGCTTGCGGAAATCAAAATTTTGCGTACAGTTCTTTCAGATTATAACGGGGCGGTCTATTTTGAATACTCCATCCCACGCATGGGACGTCGCATTGATGTTGTACTTCTTATAGGACCGGTTATCTTTGTTCTTGAGTTTAAGATTGGTGAAAAGGAATTTTCGACATACGCGATTGACCAGGTATGCGATTATGCGTTGGATTTGAAAAACTTCCATGACGCAAGCCACGAGCAATACATGGCTCCAATCCTCATTGCTACAGAGGCGAAAAACGTAGAGCCAGTCGTTGCAGTTACACCACAAAACGACAAAATGCTTTTTCCAATCAGGACAAATGTCAAGCTACTCAGTAAAGTGATAGAGAATGTATTATATTTTGTTGAAGGCTGCGATATTGACCGAGAGCAGTGGGAGTCTGGACGTTACTGTCCCACCCCGACAATCATCGAAGCGGCAATGGCTCTTTACAATAACCATTCGGTTGCTGAGATCTCTCGAAGTGATGCAAACGCAATCAATTTGAGCCAAACATCCGAGGCGATTTCTGAAATTATCCGTCTATCGAGGGAAAAATCCTACAAGTCAATCTGTTTCGTTACAGGTGTTCCGGGTGCTGGGAAAACACTGGTTGGGCTCAATATCGCAACGAAACACATGGATAGATACGACGATCTTTACAGCGTTTTTTTATCGGGAAATGGTCCACTTGTCGCGATTTTACGTGAGGCGTTAGCTAGGGATAAAGTCAGACGAAAAAGTGAATGCGGGTATAAAATCAAAATAGGTGAGGCACGAAGCGAAGTCAAAGCGTTTATCCAGAATGTTCACCACTTCCGTGACGACTGCCTTAGCGATACGAATCCTCCCAAGGAGCATGTTGCCTTATTTGACGAGGCACAGCGCGCGTGGAATATGGCGCAAACTTCTTCATTCATGCGTCGGAAAAAGAACACTCCGAACTTCAACAATTCTGAGCCAGAGTTTCTGATTTCCTGTCTTGACCGCCATACTGATTGGGCAGTAATCGTGTGTCTTGTCGGTGGTGGACAAGAAATCAATACGGGTGAAGCGGGAATTGGCGAGTGGATAGAGTCGCTCAACCGATTGTTCCATAATTGGCATATATTCATCTCATCGCGTCTCATGGATAGCGAGTATGGTGCAGGCGAGGTATTGAAAAAATTGGTATCTCGCGCGAATGTCGAGTATATACAAGAACTGCACCTTGCGGTATCACTGCGCTCATTCCGTGCCGAGGATGTCTCGCTTTTGGTCAAGCAGTTGCTCGATCTTGATGTCGAAGAAGCTCGCAATACACTGGAAAAACTGAGAGCGAAATATCCGATTGTCATTACTCGAGAACTTAGCAGAGCCAAGGAGTGGTTGAAGCGTCAGGCAAGAGGTTCAGAGCGCTATGGTATTGTGGTTTCTTCGCAAGCAGAGCGTCTGAAGCCACATGCGATTGATGTAAAATCGCCAATGGATCCAATCCATTGGTTCCTCGACAGCAAAGAAGATGTTCGCTCCTCGTACTATCTTGAAGACGTTGCCACGGAATTTCATATTCAAGGGTTGGAACTTGACTGGGTATGTGTTACGTGGGATGCTGATTTTAGATACTCTTCGAATGGCTGGGAATATTGGTCTTTTTGTGGGAATTGCTGGCATCACATCAGAAAGGAAGAACGCAAGAAGTATCTCAAGAATGCATACCGAGTTCTTCTAACCCGTGATCGACAAGGCATGGTTATTGTGATTCCTCCAGGAGATGTTGGGGACCCAACACGTTCCCCTGCATTTTACGATGAAACTTTTAATTATCTAAAAAACATTGGGTTTTTGACAATTTAGCCTATTGGTTATTAAGTACCATAACATCAGAGCTTTGACAGAGCAGTACCATCTTAGAATAAATTTAAGAAATGGTATTTTAAAATAAAAATACAGAAAAACAAAATTCAATATTTATGATGGTAAATTTTTCACAGTAAATGAAAATTTCCCAAAACTGACATCTGATTACCTTAGACAACCGTTGGACAGCAGGGTTTCTGAAATCCGATACTCAATTAATCTGGAAGGATTACCCCGTGAAGTTTTTGAAAATATCTTATTAGGAAAGTATTTTTATTGAATACTGTCTGAATCCTGCAAAACAACTGAGATCAATCATCCGGCAACAATTGTCCATCAGAGATTTTGAGTATAAAAGCAGTTTGGCAAAAATAGAGGTTAAAGGATAATTTAATTTGCAGCGTGTAACTTATGAGTTACACCGGCTAGGGTGGCATTGCCTACATGAAAACACGGACAAACGAGTTTGTCCGTGCCACCCCAAATACCGCTTTAATAAAATGAAAATTTCTGTACAATGAAAATTATAAAAAACATAGTTAAGGAGATTGAGTCAACGAAGGTGATTATAGAAATAGAAAAAGATGAAGAACTAGAAATAGTTAAAAAAGCCTTTAAAGGAAAAAGCATCACAATTGTTAGAACGCAAAAAGAGAGAAGGAAGTTATTAGACGCTATTTTCAAAAAGTACAAAGTAAAACTCCACAAAAACTACAAATTTAACAGAGAAGAAATACATGCCAGATAAGGTCTTTGCACCGTAGCATGTTACCAGTTTGTCATAGAGAAAAGACTTTAGTTGTTTCCTCAAATACATTTGTATTCTAGCCAAAATACGGCTATAATTACCCTGTATTTTAGCCATATCGATGAGAAGGGTAACCATAATGCGCAGAGATATTGAAAAGGAACTGATTTTATGGAAATCACAAAAAGGGCGGTATCCGCTAATAGTCAGGGGCGCAAGACAGGTAGGCAAAAGCTATCTTGTTGAAGCATTTGGTAAAACCCACTTTCAAAACAATGTTGTGGTTAACTTTGAGTTTCAGCCACAATTAAAAGACTGTTTCCAATCTCTTGACCCATCAGAAATTATCAATAAACTTCAGTTGATTCTTGGTGTGCGGATTAAAGAAGGAAGCACCCTGCTGTTCCTTGACGAGATACAGGAATGTCCGCAGGCAATAATGTCTCTCCGTTACTTTAAGGAAAAGATGCCTAAGTTGGCTGTTATAGCCGCAGGCTCGCTTCTTGAATTCGCCCTGAGAAGCCCTGACTTTAAAATGCCGGTCGGCAGAATCCATTTCCTTTATTTAGAGCCGTTGTCTTTTTCTGAATATCTTGACGCCACCGACAACCAAAATTTAAGACAATTCCTTTCTGAAGTTACATTGACTGATTCCGTTGATGACGTTATCCACAAGAAACTTCTTGAGTTGCTTCGTCTCTACCTTATTGTTGGCGGAATGCCGGCGGCGCTTGAGGAATATTTATCCAGCAATGATTTGATGAATTGCCAGAGGATTCAGACCGCGCTTTTACAGACATACAGGAGTGATTTTGGAAAATATGCAAAGATTTCTCAACATAAATATTTGCAAAAGGTATTTGATGCTGCGCCCCGCATGGTAGGGCAAAGGATAAAATATTCAAACATTGACACGGATACCCGCTCAAGAGACTTGAAAAATGCCCTTAACTTGCTGGCACTCGCCGGCGTAGTTAAACCAATATATTTAACAAGGGCTTCAGGGCTGCCGCTTGGGGCGCACATAGACGAACAAAAATTCAAATTAAATTTTCTTGATGTTGGACTGATGCAAAATTCCTGCGGCTTACAGGGACGATTAAGCGTTGAAGAAGATTTTATGCAGATAAATGCAGGCGCTGTGGCTGAGCAGTTTGTTGGACAGGAACTGGCGGCATATTCCGACAAACATCAGCAAGGCAGTCTTTATTTTTGGGCAAGAGAAAAAAGGGGGAGTATGGCAGAGGTTGATTATGTTATAAATATTGGCTCAAATATCCTTCCTGTTGAAGTAAAATCAGGCAAAGAAGGCAAGCTTAAATCGTTAAGGATGTTCATTGATGAGAAGAAATCAAAATTAGGAATACGTTTTTCGCAGGACAGATTGTCTTATTATGATAAAATACTGTCTATTCCGCTTTATATGGCTGAACAAATGCCGAGGTTAGCAGGAAGTCTAATCCGTTAGAGGTTGATTACAATAATTTTACTTATGATTAATCTCAATAACTATACCACAAATTGTTTTTCACCTGTCTATCGGCAGATTGTAACCTCCTTTTGTAACAATGCAAAAGATGCAGGGGCAAACGGCCGTTCGCCCTTATTTGTCCTTGAAGGCACAGAAAAGCTGATTAAGGAAGAATTGGTTCGGTGTATCTGGTTTGGACAGCATATCAAAAAAGGCAAACTCTTTACCGATGACGGCTCACGCCTGGAAGTGCTATCCCCCGGATGGTGGAATTCTGAGGGTGGGCCTGATTTCAAACATGCGGAAATTCTCTTAGAGGGCAAGGGGCTTATAAAGGGAGATGTCGAGATTCATGTGTTTGCTTCAGATTGGATGAGACATCAGCACGATAAGCAAGACACATATAATGCTGTATGTTTACATGTTGTTATGTGGAATGATCATGAAGGTGTATATGTCAAAAATCTTATGGGACAATCCATCCCCCAGTTGACGCTATCAAAATATCTGGATGCCGAATTGGACGACCTGGTTGATTTGATTGATGTTGAATCATACCTGAAGGGTGGAAAGGTAAATCCGGGGCATTGCCAGACGGAAATGGAAAATCAGAGGGTGGATGAACTATGGATGGGTTATTTTCTCGATTACGCCGGCGACGAACGCATCCTTCAAAAGGTTAAGAGGTACGAAAAATGGGTAGAAAGAAGCCCCTTTGAGCAAACACTCTACGAAGGGATTATGGAGTCGCTGGGATATAAGAATAACAAGGAACCATTTCTTAAGTTGGCCTCTCTTACGCCATTGGAAGACATACGATGCTTGATTCCAGAGGACGTTCCAACTCAAGAGAAGAAAATAGATATGCAAGCCCTTTTGTTAGGCACGGCGGGATTATTGCCGCAACAGGCGGATTTAAGAATAATATATGACGATGAAACGGCGGAATATGTAAGCGCTATCGAACGTGCATGGGACGTAATCAAAACCAAAATAAGCAAAACCCTTATGACAAGAAATGACTGGAACTACGCAGGAATCAGGCCTGCAAATTTTCCTGAAAGGAGAATTGCGTCTATGGCGAATATCCTTGCAGAGTGTTCATCTTACGGCATTTTTCGACACATTTTATGTGTATTCGAAAAACTTGTCCCTGCCGATGAACAGGAGGGGGAAGGTTACAAAGAAGAACAAAAAATCATCAAGTCGTTAATTAATGATATTCAATCAATCTTCCTTAATGTGCAAGACTCATACTGGTCGTATCATTATACGTTGGGCGGGAAAAGGCTCAAAAAACCATTGAAATTGCTTGGGAAGGAGAGGACTTCCACGATCTTCATTAACGTCATTATTCCCATCTTTCTTGCCTATGCAAGGAGGCATAATGACATGAAACTGGAAAAAATTCTGCATCTCGTTTACAGAAACTACGTTCCTCTGCCTGCCACGAGTGTGACGAAATTCATGGGTAATCGTATTTTTGGGCAGGAAAAGATTTCACAGAAAATTGTAAATTCCGTCAGGCGGCAGCAGGGATTGTATCAAATCTACAAGGACTTTTGTGAGAATGACAATTTGAGTTGCAACAAATGCGCCTTGTATCTGTCAATGGTTAAAGACTGAGAGTTCATAGCAGAACGCAAAGAAGGAGGGAGTTGAGAACATGGGAGGTTGAAATTTTCCCTGGCTACCCATCTTCCTAACCGCAATTTTTTCTTTGCGTTCTCTGTGGTTGCATTTAAAATGAAAAAATTAAAATTCATACTTGTGGGGATTCTGGGCGCCTGGTTGATAAAATTGCTGGCCTCAACCATTCGTATCGATGACGAACCGAAAGGGTTTAACGAAAAGACGAAAACCTATCATGCCATCTATGCCTTCTGGCACTGCATGATGCTTATTCCTGCTTATGTAGGCCGTAACAGCAATATACAGGTGCTCATCAGCCAGCATTCTGACGGTGAATACATTACCCGTGTCATTCAGAGGCTTGGTTTTGGCGTGATACGCGGTTCGACAACACGGGGCGGTATGAGGGCAATCAAGGCGCTGGTTGATAAGATTCGGGAAGGGTATCCTGTGGCGATTACCCCTGACGGGCCGCGTGGCCCTCGTTTTGTCGTTCAGCCTGGAAGTATCTACCTCGGTAAAAAAACCCAATTGCCCATCATTCCGACGGCGGTCGGATTATCCAGCTACTGGACGCTTCCCAGTTGGGATAAGTTCCATATTCCCAAACCGTTTTCTCGTGCATTAATGCTGTACGGTGAACCTATCCATATTCCGCCAAACCTGAGCGATGAGGAGATGGAACACTACCGGCTCTTGTTGGAACAAACCATGATCAGCATGGCGGAAAGGGCGGATATATTAGTACGACAAAAAGATACATAAACTATTTCATTTGAATTTGCGATAACATGTAACCTGGCATATTTACTTTTTGAATATTTAAAATTAAATAGAAATGATATAATACTTACAAAAATAGTTAGTTTGTAATTACAGTCATTCGATTATTGTCGGATAGTAACTGTGATAAAGACCAGGCTGGGAGATGCAACTTTATGATTGATGTTAAAAAACTTGAGGATATATTTAAAAATTATCCTTTTATTGCTTCCGCATATCTCTTTGGTTCACATGCTTTAGGCAAATCTGGTCCTATGAGCGATGTGGACATTGCAGTATTATTGAAGGACGAAGCCCCGATAGGGCGTGAATTAATACACGAAGAAGATTTCCTTTCATATCGAATTGCAAAGATTTTAGGAAGAAAAGAGGTCGATTTGATCGGCTTGAATAGCCAGGGACTGGTCTTTCAGCATAATGTCTTAAGAACCGGCAGGCTTATATACGACGCTGATTCAGCTTTCAGGATAAAGTTTGAAACGCGGGTAATTGCTAACTTTTGTGACTTTGAGCCAACACTGAGATTTATAGAGAAATACCACCATCAGGGGCGAATTGAGAGGCTGGCAAAACTATGAATCTAAATGATGTCCAAACGAAGATCGATGTTGTCCTCGACAACCTTGAAAAACTGCATGTTTTAAAAGCGAAGACCTACGAGGATTTCATTTCGGACTTCAGAAATATAGACTCCGTTCTTCACAGACTGCAGACCTCAATACAATCGCTTTTAGATATAGGGAGTTACATAATTGCTTCCCTTGGTTTGAAAACACCAAACACAAACGCAGAGATTATAGAAATTTTAAGCGATGCCGGGCATATTCCAAAAGACAGGGCAGAAACCTACATAAAAATGAGTCAGTTCAGGAACAGGATAGTTCACCTTTATAATCACATTGATACCAGGACACTTTATGAAATTTTGGTAAATGAACTGGACGATATAAAAGACTTTTATACAAAATTACTCGAAATCATCGAAAAGTATAAATAATGATAAAACCTGAGATTTAGAGCAGAATGAGTAAAACGGCAAATCAAAATTACCCGCTCCGGCACATTTCCGTTCGCGTTCCATGGCATGATGACGAATGGAGGGGTACAGTTTGTAAGGCACCAAAATTGAATGGTGCTTGTTTGCGTTTACCGCGAATCGCTGAGTCACGAAACGATGATGCTGAGCAGACCGTTGCTGGTAAGTCTATTGAGAATCTCGATCAAAGCAAATGGCCTTGCTGTATATCGGACGTGCCATGTTTATGGCCCCGTTTGAGTATACAAGGTTGGCTAATCACCCTTATACAAAAACATCACCTGATACTCATAGTCATTTCGCCCAAACTCCATTGCGACATCCTGCTTACTCAGCACCGGCTGTTCCATTCTTGTGGATGCGTGCTGAGAATATGGAATTTTATCGTGATCGGTATGGAATTGATGTAGACAAAGAACGGGAACCTGAACTACCTTTTAAAACTGGATGGGTGCAAGATATTTGCAACCAAAAGGCACTCCTTGACTGCTTCTTTAGTCATATTCGACCAGAGAAATCTCTT
>Ga0194110_10008341_pt1 | contig 11784 bp, 9 predicted proteins | sample TA2Kig1200mmetaG_FD_146192 | JGI IMG/M metagenome (GOLD analysis project Ga0194110, IMG submission 146192) | Freshwater microbial communities from Lake Tanganyika, Tanzania - TA2015032 Kigoma Deep Cast 1200m | ecosystem: Environmental > Aquatic > Freshwater > Lake | place: Tanzania: Lake... | reverse complement strand
GTCCGTGAAGGTCGTTGACGTGACCGGCGCGTCGTTGAGCTTGACGTAGTCGAGATGGGACATGTTGGTCCGGTAGACGTTGTAGCCGGATGTCCCGGCCTGAGCGGCCCAGGACAGCCGTGCGCTCTTCACGGCGTTGAAGAGCGACCGGTACACGACGGGCGCGGCCGTCAGCCCGACGGGCGTCCGGGGGTAGCCTTCCCTGACCGGCTGGGCCAGCTCGGCGAGAAGGGCCAGGGAGGCCCGGACCGAGGCGGTGAAGAACTCGAAGTTGAGCTTATCGATGGTGTCCGTCGTCTGGTGATAGGTGGGGTTTCTGAGGGGGTTGTCCTCGATGGCCAGCAGGGCCCGGTAGCCGCGGTCCCAGAACGGCGAGTGGTCGGAATAGACGAAGGACGGATCGACCGTTTTCCGGGCCGTCAGGTCCGCATAGAGGTCCGCGGCGGCGATGAGCCGTTCGGCCAGCCACTCCGAGCGGCCGTCGACGATGACCTCGAGGTCCTCGGGCATGGCGTCGGCGTAGGCGATCATGTCCAGGTTGATGACGCCAATGATGCTCTCGCCGGCGGTCCGGGCTTTCCCCGCGTAGTCGCGGCTCCCCCAGAGGCCCCACTCCTCGGCCGAGAAAGCGATGAACCGGACCGTGAAGTCCAGCGGGTATGCGGCCAGGACCCGGGCGGCTTCGATGACCGCGGCCGTCCCGCTGGCGTTGTCGTCGGCGCCCGGGGCCAGGGTCTGACGGGTCGCCGACGGGGAGATCGAGTCGTAATGACCGCAGATGATGAGAACGTCGTCGGCGTAGGTCTCCCCGGTCTTCTCGGCGATGACATTGCGGGATTGATACCCGCTGGAGAATACGAACGGTTCGAACCAGACATCGTCGAGCCCCAGGGACGAGAACGTGTTGTAGATGAACTCGCCGGCCGCCTCACATTGGGTCGTCGAAGCGTACCGGGTCTGGAAGTCCTGGAGCGACTGGACGAGCGACCTCAAACCGGCTTCCGAGACCTGGGCCGCGAGGACTTCCACGACGGGGTCCTGGAAGGCCGCCGAGACGGGGGCGGCCCGCTTGATGTCCACCGGGGCCCTGAGGAACGGGAGCACGGAAGAGGAAGAGAGAGGCTTGCGCGGGAGTTCGGACGGGAGGACCTCCATCGGGAGGCCGGCCGTCGTCCAAAAAACCGCCGTCCGGGGCTCGACGGCCGCGGCCCGCCCTCTGGCTTTAAGCTCGTCGAGAGTTCCCGGAGCGCGCAGAGGGACGATGAAATAGTCCTCTATGCCCCCCGCCTCCCTGTCGATGATGGAAAAGGCGACGCGGTTCTTTCTGAGCGCCCTCAGGTCCTCCCGGTCCGCCAAGGCCAGGAAGCACGTTTCGAGCTCCTGGCGGACGTCGATCTGGAGACGCTCGAGGACCGCCCAGACCGGGCCGCGATCCTTGAGGACCTTGACCAGGCTGACCGGCTTGGACCGGGGAAGGGACAGGGCGAAAAGAAGACCGCACGCCATGAAGACCGGCAGGAACAACCTCGCGCGCTTCATGATCCCCTATTTATCAGAACATGGGCGGGTCGGTCAACCTGCCGGATCCGGCCGGACGGAGGCCCGTTCGGCGCCGGGGCCGTGGCCGTCAAGGGCGGGCATGTTTCGGCCAGCCCGGGAACCCGGCAACGCCTTTTTTCGTATATAGCGATATACGGAGGTCGAACCATGAAGCATCCCCGATGGAAGACAGCGGCGCTGGTCCTTGCCGTCTTCGCCGTCACCGCGGCCTGTGACGAGCCTCGGCGAGACAGCACGGAGACGACGACGGTAGCCCTCGAAGGGGCCCAGCGGGCCGAGGTTAAGCTGAGAATGGGGGCCGGCGAGCTCCGGGTCCGCGGGGCCGACCAAGAGGCTCTCCTCGAGGCCGAATTCCGTTTCAATCGCGAGCGCTTCCGGCCCGATGTGAATTACCGCCTGTTCGAAGATACGGGCATCCTCGAGATCGGCCACGTTCGCCGCCGGGGGATCCCTTTGGGCAACGTCCGCAATACCTGGGACCTCAGCCTGACCCGGGCCGTCCCTCTCGACCTCGACATCGATCTCGGGGCCGGGGAAAGCCGGCTCGACCTCAGGGGATTGGCCCTTTCGAACGTCGATATCGACATGGGCGTCGGGGAGATGCGCCTTGACCTCAGCGGACCCCACCGGCAAAGCTTTCGGGTCAAGATCGACGGCGGGATCGGCAGCGTCCGCCTGACCCTGCCGTCCGAGACCGGGGTGCGGATCAAGGTGGACAAAGGCCTCGGCTCCGTCGACACCCGCGGGCTCTCGAAGCAGGAGGGCTATTACGTCAACGAGGCTTTCGGCCGCGGCGAGATGACCATCGATATCGACATCGACGCCGGCATCGGCAGCGTCGACCTTCGCGTCGAGCCCGCCGGCCGGATCTGAGGGTAGGACTACACTTCTTCCAGTCGGGCCGTGAAGTGCCGCAGGAACGGCGATTCGCGGACGATCCGCAGCCCCCGGACCTTGTCGCGGTTCTTATGGAGCTCGATGATGGCCTCGGCGACATACTGGAGATGGGAGGCCGTGTACACCCGCCGCGGGATAGCCAGCCGGACCATCTCCAGCTCGGGATAGATCTCCTTGTTGCCCTGACCCGCCTTGGACCCGAACATCACGCCGCCGATCTCCACGGCCCGGATCCCGTATTCCCTGTAGAGGGAGACCGTCAGGGCCCACCCCGGGTACTTGCCGCGGGGGATGTGGGGCAGGAACCTGTCGGCCAGGATGTAGATGGCGTGGCCGCCGAAGGGCTTGAAGACCGGCACGCCGGCCTGGTCGAGCAGGCCGCCCAGATAAGCGACCTGGGCCGTCCGGTGCTCCAGGTAGGTCTCGTCAAGGGCCTCGTTGAGCCCCCGGGCCATGGCCTCCAGGTCCCGCCCGGCCAGTCCGCCGTAGGTCGGGAACCCTTCGCTGATGATGAGCAGGTTCTTGATCTTTTCGGCCAGCCCGTCGTCGTCGAGGGTCACGAACCCGCCGATGTTGACCAGGGCGTCCTTCTTGCCGCTCATCGTCGCCCCGTCGGCGTACGAGAACATCTCCTGGGCGATCTCCAGGACCGTTTTCTTGTCGTGGCCCTTTTCCCGCTTCTTGATGAAGTAGGCGTTCTCGGCGTACCGGCAGGCGTCGAAGAACAGCGGGATCCCGTAATGGGCGCAGACCCCGCTGACCTCCTTGATGTTCCGGAGGGACACGGGCTGTCCTCCGCCGCTGTTGTTGGTGACGGTCATTAAGACCAGGGGGATGCGCTTGGCGCCCTTGCTCTCGACGCATTTCTTGAGCTTGTCGGGGTCCATGTCGCCCTTGAAGGGCCGGTCCGAAACGGGATCGTAGGCCTCGGGGAGGACGAGGTTCTCGGCCCTGGCCCCGAGGAACTCGACATTGGCCCGGGTGGTGTCGAAATGGATGTTGTTGGGGACGATATCCCCTTTCTTGAGGACCGAGCCGAAGAGCACGCGCTCGGCCGCCCGGCCTTGATGCGTCGGGATGACGTGGGTGAAGCCGAAGATCGACTGCACGGACTTCTCGAGATGAAAATAGTTGCGCGCCCCGGCGTAGGATTCGTCCCCGGTCATCAGGCCCGCCCACTGGTCGTCGCTCATGGCCGTGGTCCCGGAGTCGGTCAGGAGGTCGATATAGACCTTGTCGGCGGGGATGCTGAAGACGTTGTAACCCGCTTGCTTGAGCAGCGCTTCCCGCTCCCGCCGGGTGACCGGGCGGATGGGCTCGACGACCTTGATCCGGAACGGCTCCAGGGGCATCTTGATCTCGGCCATGGGCTCTGTCTCCTAAAAAGACGATAGCTTCCTGAACTGGCGGTAGCGGCCTTCGACCTGACCGCTGTCAAGGGTCAGGAAGCGCGCTATCCCGAAATCCTCGATGGTGAACGACGCCAGGACCGTGCCGTAGACCGCGGCCCGGTGGACCTCTTTCGGCGTCCGCCTCGGGACCCGGTCGAGGTACCCGAGAAAGCCTCCGGCGAAGCTGTCCCCGGCCCCGGTCGGGTCGACGACGCGCTCGCAGGGATGGGCCAGGACGCCGAACGTGTCGTTCGGCCCGAAGACGAGGGCCCCGTGCTCCCCCTTCTTGACGACCGCGAGCGAGGGCCCCATCCTCAGCAGGGCCCGGCCCGCCGCGACGAGATTGGCCTCCCCCGTGATGAGCCGCGCTTCCTCGTCGTTGGCGAAAAAGATGTCGACGCGCCCGAGCTCCCGGAGGAGGTCCTCCCTCTTCGTGTCGATCCACAGGCGGATGGTGTCCATGGCCACCAGGTCCGGGCGGCGGAACTGCCTCAGGATGAGATCGTGATGCTCCGGGTTGAGGTTGGCCAGGTAGACGATGCGGGCCCGGCTGTAGGCCGCGGGGACTTCCGGGCGGAAATCGGCGAAGACGTTGAGCTCGGTCCGGACCGTCGTCCGCCGGTTGAGGTCGCTCTCGTAGCGTCCCTCCCAATGGAAGGTCTTGCCCGCCTTGACCTTGAGGCCGCCGAGGTCCACGCGCCGGGACCGGAGGAAAGCCAGGGTCTTTCTCGGGAAGTCCCGGCCGACCACGGCCACGATCCGGGGCCGGGTGAAGAAACTGGCCGCGAGCGAGCAGTAGGTCCCCGACCCCCCGACGATCCTCTCGCGGCGGCCGAGAGGCGTCTCGATGGTGTCGAAAGCGACGGAACCGACAATGACCAGACTCATCCTTGTCCTCGATGATCAGGGGGCGAGATATTTCCCGACGATGAGCCGGAGCTTCTCCCGGGTCGCCGGGGGAATGCGTTCGGGGTCCGTGACAATGGTGTTGGCCAGGGCCCGATGGCATTCGCAGCCCCCCGGGCCGTCCTCTCCCCCGAGCCCGGCCACGGCCCTCTTGACGACGGCCTTGGCATTCCCGATGTTGTGGGCCATGTTCTGGAAGACGAGCTCCACGGACACGGCCTCCTCCGACTCGTGCCAGACGTCGTAGTCGGTGACCAGACAAAGGGTCGCGTAACAGATCTCGGCCTCGCGCGACAGCTTGGCCTCCGTCGCCGCGGTCATGCCGATGACGTCGCATCCCCAGGACCGGTAGGCCAGGGACTCGGCCTTGGTGGAGAACCCCGGTCCTTCCATGCACAGGTACGTCCCGCCGTGGTGGGCCCTGACGCCCAGCCCGGAGGCGGCATGGTGGAGGAGCCGGACCAGGCCGGAACAGACGGGATGGCCGAGGCTGACGTGGGCCACGAGCCCCGCCCCGAAAAAAGTGGACAGCCGGGTCGTCCGGTCGAAGAACTGATCGGCCAGGACCACGTCGCGCGGCCGGATGTCCTCCCTGAGGGAGCCCACGGAATTCACGGCGATGATCCGCTCGACGCCGAGCTTCTTGAATCCGTAGATGTTGGCCCGATAGTTGACCTCGGACGGCAGGAGCCGGTGGCCCCGGCCATGCCGGCTCAGGAAGGCGACCTTGCGGCCTTCGAGCGTCGCGGTCACAAAGACGTCCGAGGGCTGGCCGAAGGGCGTATCGATCCGGGTTTCCCGGATGTCCGTGGCCCCGTCGATCTCGTAGAGCCCGGTGCCGCCCAGGATGCCGATCGAAGCGACGGTCTCGCGCCGCTCACGTTTCGTCGTCATGTTCCCTCCGCGGTTGATATATACTTTTCGTCGTCGGCAAGTCAAGCCGCCGCCGCGGCCCGATCTCGTCAACGGGTCCACCGTGGGAATTCCCGGGACACGATACGAAATCCAGAGATTTCGTTCATGTCCCCGAATTCCCCGCCAAGCTCCAGCAAGATCGGGCCGCGGCGGCGGCGTTGACCGCGGGCGGGGAAATGGATATCCTAAGGGCCGAGTTGGGAAAGCCATGAACGACAACCTCGCCTCTTCTGCCGCCGACCTCCTGGCCCGGGTCGACCGCGTGGCGGTGGTGACGGGCGCGGGCGTGTCGGCCGAGTCCGGAGTGCCCACCTTCCGGGGGCAGGACGGCCTCTGGAGGCGGTATCGGGCCGAGACCCTGGCGACCCCCGAGGCCTTCGAACGCGACCCGAAGCTCGTCTGGGAGTGGTACGATTGGCGGCGGGGCCTCATCGCTCCCGTCGAGCCCAATCCGGGCCATCAGGTGCTGGCCGTCTGGCAGGACCTCTTTGCCGGATTCTCGCTCATCACCCAGAACGTCGACGGTCTCCACGCGAAGGCCGGCTCACGGGACGTCGTCGAGCTCCATGGGAACATCTGGAAGCTCCGCTGCACCCGGGAAGGCACGGTCTCCGAGGTCCGCGAATCTCCCTTGCCTCAACTTCCCCCCGTCTGTCCGTCGTGCGGCGCCTTTCTCCGCCCTCACGTCGTCTGGTTCGGCGAGTCCCTCGACCCCGCCGTCCTCGAGCGGGCCTTCCGCCTGAGCGAGTCCTGCCAGGCCATGCTGGTCATCGGGACCTCGTCCGTCGTCCAGCCGGCCGCCTCGCTGCCTTTCGCCGCCGCCCGGGCCGGGGCCAAGATCGTCGAGATCAATCCGGAGCCCACGCCTCTCACGCCTCACACGGACGTCTTCCTCGCCGGAAGATCGGGCGAGATATTGCCCGCCCTGGACCGCCTTTTAAGGGAAACGCGATGACCATGAAATACGTGCACTTCGACGCTTCGTCGGGATTGAGCGGGGACATGATCCTGGGCGCCCTCCTCGACCTGGGCGTGCCCCCCGCCTTGTTCAAGGAAAAGATGGCCGGCCTCCGGCTGCCCGTGGAGATCGCCGTCCGGACGGTGCGGCGCGGCGGCTTCCGGGCGCTCAAGGTCGACGTCCGCGTCCGGAGAGGCCATCCCGTCGAGAGAAAATTCGCCGACGTCGAGCGCGTCATCGGCAAGAGCCGTCTGGCCCCGGCCGTCAAGGACCGGGCCCTGGCGATCTTCCGGCGCCTGTTCGAGGCCGAGGCCCGGGTCCACGGCCGCCGCTTTAGCGAAGCCCACCTCCACGAGGCCGGCGCGGACGACGCGCTCGTCGACATCGTCGGGGCCTCCTTTCTGCTCGAGGAGCTGAAGGCCGGCGCCGTCTCCTGCTCGCCCCTCAACGTCGGCTCCGGGTGGGTCAAGACCTCCCACGGCGTCCTGCCCGTGCCCCCTCCGGCCGTGGCCGAGATCCTCAGAGCGGCCCCGGTCTATTCGGCCTGGGTCGAGGCCGAGCTCGTCACTCCGACCGGAGCGTCCATCATCGCCACCCTCGCCGGACGGTACACGAAATTCCCCGAGATCGTCTACGACCGGGTCGGGTGCGGGGCCGGGACCCGGGAATTCCCAGAGATACCCAACGTCCTCAGGGCCTTCTATGGGGACGCCCGGGCCTTCGAACCGGCCCGGCGCGTCCACATCATCGAGGCCGCGATCGATGACGCCTCCCCCCAGCTCCTGGCCCATTTCCTGGACCGGGCCCTCGAGGAGGGCGCCCTGGACGCCACCCTGTCCCCGGTCGTGATGAAGAAGAACCGCCTGGGCACGAAATTGACCATGCTGGCCCCGGTCGATAGAATGGAGGGCTTGATCGAGGCCGTGTTCAGGGAAACCACCTCCATCGGGGTCCGCACCTATCCCGTCGAGCGCCGCGTCCTGGAACGGGGGACGCGGACCGTGCGCGTCGGCGGCCAGAAGATCGGCGTCAAGGTCGCCGCGTTCGCGGGACGGACGGTCAACGTCCAGCCCGAGTACGAGGACTGCCTGAAGGCCTCCCGGAAAACCCGGCGGCCTCTCAAGGAGATCGCCCACCGGGCCGTCTGCGAATACGCGAAGAAGAGCTGACGAGCGGCCGGCAAGGGCGGAGGAGCCATGAAGGACATCAAGAAGATCGAAAAGGGAGTGACCCTCATCCTCGAAGGCATCGGGGAAGACCCCGGCCGGCCCGGCATCCGGGCGACCCCGAAGCGGGTGGCCCGGATGCTCACCGAGATCCTCGGCGGCACCGACCGGGAGGCGACCCGCAACCTCAGGATCATCGAGGACGAGAAGCACGACGAGATGGTCCTCGTCAAGAACATCCCTCTCTACTCGATGTGCGAACATCACCTCCTGCCCTTCGCGGGAGTGGCCCACGTGGCCTATATCCCCAAAGCCGGGCGCATCGTCGGCTTGAGCAAGATCGCCCGGGTCGTGGAGGCTTATGCCAGGCGGCTTCAGGTCCAGGAGCGGTTGACGAAGCAGATCGCCGACCTCCTCGACTCCCACCTGAAGCCCCTGGGCGTCATGGTCGTCATCGAGGCCGAGCACATGTGCATGTCCATGCGCGGGGCGAAAAAGCCCAAGTCCATCACCGTGACTTCGGCCGTCCGCGGGTCCTTCCGCCGGAACCCGGCGACCCGGGCCGAGGCCATGATGCTCATCCGAGGAGGTTCGTTCAGTGGAAAAGAGCTCTGACAGCACGTTCTACGTCACGACACCGATCTATTACGTCAACGACGTGCCCCACATCGGGCACGCCTACACGACGATCATCGCCGACGCCCTGGCCCGCTTCCAGAAGCTGGCCGGCAAGGAGGTTTTCTTCCTGACGGGGACCGACGAGCACGGCCAGAAGATCGAGAAAGCGGCCGCGGAAAGAGGCCTGACGCCCATGGCCCTGGCCGACTCGGTTGTCGGCCGGACCCAGGATCTCTGGAAAGCCCTCGACATCTCGCACGACTTTTTCATCCGGACGACCATGGATTTCCACGAGAAGGGCGTCCAGAAGCTCTTCCGGGCGCTCGTCGAGAAGGGGGACATCTACAAGGGCGAGTACAAGGGATGGTATTGCGTCTCGGACGAGAATTTCCTGGCCGAGGACGTCCCCTTCGAGGCCGCGGGCCACAAGACCTGTCCGGACTGCGGCAAGGCCTGCTCGGCCGTCTCGGAGGAAACCTACTTCTTCCGCCTGTCGGCCTACCAGGACAGGCTCCTGGCCCACTACGCGGCCAACCCCGAGTTCGTCCGGCCGCCGAGCCGGATGAACGAGGTCGCCAGCTTCGTCCGCGGCGGGCTCAAGGACCTGAGCATCACCCGGACCACGGTCAAATGGGGCGTGCCGGTGCCGGACGACCCCCGGCACACGATCTACGTCTGGTTCGACGCCCTCCACAATTATGTCACCGGCGCCGGGTACGACTGGAACATGCCGCTGTTCCGCAAGTTCTGGCCGGCCACGGTCCACCTCGTCGGCAAGGACATCCTCAGGTTCCACGCCGTCTACTGGCCGGCCTTCCTGATGGCCTCCGGCCTGCCCCTGCCGAAAACCGTCTTCGGCCACGGCTGGTGGCTTCGCGATGACACCAAGATGTCCAAGTCCAAGGGCAACGTCCTCGATCCCCAGGTCCTGCTGCGCGTCTTCGGGCCCGACCCCATCAGATACTTCCTGCTCCGCGAGATCCCCATCGGCCAGGACGGCAATTTCTCCCACGAAGCGTTCATCCACCGGGTCAACTCCGACCTGGCCAACGATCTCGGGAACCTTGTCCACCGGACGCTGACCATGATCCGGAGCTACTTCGACGGACGGATCACCCACCCCGCGGAGGAGTCGGACGAGGACCGCCGGCTGCGGACCGACTTCGGGGACCTCAAGGCCAGGATCTTCGACCTCTACGGGGACGGCTTCATGAACAAGGCTCTCGAGGAGATCTGGGCCTACATCGGCGCCGTCAACAAGTACCTGGCTGGCAACGAGCCGTGGATGATGGCCAAGGACCCGGCCCGCCGGGGACGGCTGGCCCGCGTGCTTTTCCAGGCCGCCGCGGCCATCCGGGGCCTGAGCTACCTCGCTTTTCCCGTGATGCCGCGTTCGATGGAAAAGATATGGGGCTTCCTCGGGGAAGAAAGCAAGCCCGGAGAGGTGCCCTTTTCGCGGATGGGATTCGACGGCTTCGAGGCCGGCCGTGAGGTCGGGATGCCCGAGGCCCTTTTTCCGAGAGTCGCTCTCAAGGATTTCCTGGGCGTGGACGCGGCGGCCGCCCCGGCGGCGCCCGCGGCCGGGACCGGACCGAAAAAGGAGGGGAACGTGGATATCATCACCTACGACGAGTTCAGGCGAATGGACCTTCGGGTGGCCCGCATCCTCAAGGCCGAGCGGGTGGCCGGGGCCACCAAGATCCTCAAGCTCGACGTGGACATCGGCACGGAGACCCGCCAGATGGTGGCCGGGATCGCCGAGACCTACGCGCCCGAGGACATCGTCGGCAAGAGCCTCATCGTCATCGTCAACCTGAAGCCGGCCGTCATCCGGGGCATCGAGTCCCAAGCCATGCTGCTGGCCGCGGTCACCGGAGACAACAAGGCCCTCATCCCCTTCTTCGACCGGGACCTGCCGCCCGGCACCCCGGTCAAGTAGGCCTTTCGGCAGAGGGGGGCGGAAGGGACGCCTCGGGTCTGACCTCAGGCTTTGAGGGCGGCCAGGATCCGGTCCGTCGGGACCGCTCCCTCTCTGAGTATGCGCGGCCGCTCGCCGGTCAGGTCCGCGACGGTGGAGGGTTGCCCGCCGGGTGTCCGTCCTCCGTTCACGATGATGTCGACCTTCCCTGAGAAGAGATCGGTCACGTCCTCGGCATCGGACAGGGCCTTTTGCCCGGCCCGGTTCGCGCTCGTGGCCGTCAGGGGCTGGTTCATCTCGCCGACGAGGTCGCGGAGCCACGCGACAGGGGGGATGCGGAGGGCGATCGAACGGCCCGGGCCGGCGAGATGGTCGGGAAGCCGGGACGAGGCCTTGACGACGAGCGTCAGGGGCCCCGGCCAGAACTCCCCGGCCAGGGCCAGGAACGCAGGCGGCAGGTCCGCGGAAAGAGCCCGGACCATGTCCATGTCCGAAGCCAGGACGGGAAGGGACTTGGCCGCGTCCCGGCCTTTGATCCGGAAGATCTTCTTGACCGCCCGTCGCGAGAAGCCCGCGGCCCCCAGACCGTAGAAAGTCTCCGTGGGGTAGGCCATGATAGCGCCCCGGACAAGTCCGGCGGCGAGCTCCCGGACGAGGCCCCAGGGGACCGCGGAGGGTTCTATCGGCAGGATCCTCGTTTTCATGGGGGTGCCCGGCAGGCCCATGTTAGGGGCTCGGGGGCCGATTGTCAACCGGATGCCCGAGGACAGGGCCGGAGGACACCTGCCCTGTTTTGGGCACAGGGCCTCGGTCCCCCCCTCCCTGAAAGAAAGCGACGGGTCTTGGCATAATTTTTGCTATAATAGAGGGCGTTAGGAGGTCTGAAATGAAAAAACTGACCGTTCTCGCCATCGCTTTCCTTGTTCTGGTCCCCTCCCTGGCTTTCGCGGATATCTTCTCGCTCAGGATGGGGTACTTCTGGCCGCGGGCCAACACCGACATCCTGACCAATCCGGACAGTCTCTGGGCCATCGAGTTCGACCAGATGAGCTTCAAGATGTCCGATTACCAGGGCGGCCTCTACGGTCTGAGCTACGAATACTTCATCTCCAATCAGATCAGCATGGCCCTGACCGTCGAAACCTACAGCAAAAGCCGCCCCGGCTATTACCTGGACTATGTCCAGTTCGCCTTCGAGGAAGGCGACTTCGCGTTCCCTTACGAGTTTTACGACGGGGCCAGCATCACCCATGCCTTCGGCGTCTCCAGCATCCCTGTCCAGGTCTCCCTCAAGATCGCGCCCTTGGGCCGCAAAACACGGTTCATCCCCTATCTCGGGGGGGGCGTGGGGTTCAATTTCTGGAGCGTCAAGCTCTACGGCGAGATGGTCAATTTCGCCGACGACAGCTGGGTGTATGACGACCCGGTCCTTGGAGAAGTCCAGATCTATCCCAT
>Ga0194110_10008332_pt1 | contig 11791 bp, 9 predicted proteins | sample TA2Kig1200mmetaG_FD_146192 | JGI IMG/M metagenome (GOLD analysis project Ga0194110, IMG submission 146192) | Freshwater microbial communities from Lake Tanganyika, Tanzania - TA2015032 Kigoma Deep Cast 1200m | ecosystem: Environmental > Aquatic > Freshwater > Lake | place: Tanzania: Lake... | reverse complement strand
GGTCGGTCCCATTGAACACTGTCGTGAGGGCCTGCGCCTCGTCGGGGATCTCGCTCTTTCACATCGCCCAATTCAACGCTCCCGCCCGGGAGCTGGTGGACTTTAAAAAAGGACAGGGGCAGGTATTTCCGGATTTCACCTTCGGGACGCATGCCGCGGAAGTCGCCGTCGACGTGGAGACGGGAAAGATCGACGTCCTGAAGCTTGCAGCCTGTTTCGACGTCGGCAAGGCCATCAACCCCCAGGCCGTCGAAGGACAGTTGGAAGGAGGGACGATTCAGGGGATGGGCTATGCTCTCCTCGAGGACGTCATTTTGGACAAGGGGATCACTCTGACCCCATCCTTTTCGGAATACCTCATCCCCACTTCCCTGGACGCGGTCGATGTCCGTTGTATCCTGATCGAGTCGGGGGACGGGATCGGGCCGTTCGGGGCGAAGGGCGTGGGAGAGCCGTCTCTGGTCTCGGCCGCCCCCGCCCTGGCTAACGCGGTCCGGGATGCGATCGGAGCCGGGATTCCGGACTTGCCTCTGACTCCGGAACGCGTCCTGAACGCCCTGAAAAAACGATGAGAGCGGCGGTCTCCAGCTGGGCCGGGACGGAGGGCCGGCGGAGACGGGGATGAACTTACTGTCAAAAGGACGGGAAGCGCGGACGTCGATGAATCCGAAGCGAAAAAAAATCCTCGGCATCGTGACGATCGGGCAATCGCCTCGGCCGGATGTCGTCCAGGACATTTCGCCGTTTATAGGGGAGGATGTTCAGATCCTGGAACGGGGAGCCTTGGACGGACTGTCGGGGGATCGGATCAAGGCGCTGTCCCCGGAAAAGGGCATGCTGCCGTTGGTCGCGCGTCTTGCGGACGGCCGAGAAGTCATCCTGGCCGAGGAAAAAATTCTTTCCCTGATGGAGAGCGCCGTCGTGGAGTTGAACGACCGGGAGGCCTCCCTGATTCTCCTGCTCTGCGTCGGCTCGTTTCCGGCCTGGGCGTCAGGAAGCCTGGTGATCTCCCCCCATCGAATCGTGGAACGCTGCGTGGACGGCCTATTGGACAGGACCTCTCGTCTCGGCCTCGTCCTCCCCATCCCCGAACAGGAGGAGTGGGCCCGGCGGACGTTTGCGCCGATCACGCCCCATCTCACGGTGACGGCGGTCTCTCCCTATTCGGACGGGAGCCGGCTGTCTCTGGCCGCAAAAGCTCTGGTGGAGGCCGATTGCGACTTGATCGTCATGTATTGTCTGGGATTCACCCGCGCCTGGACGCGGGAGATCCGGGCGGCGACCGGAAAGCCCGTCCTTCTCCCCCGGACGCTCGTTGCCCGGACCATCGGCGAACTTCTGGAGTGAAAGAAGACAGAGAGCGGAGGCATCGGAACATGGCCAGAAAAATCATCGGCGTCCTGGGCGGAATGGGACCGGAGGCGACCCTGGATTTCTTCGGAAAGATCATCCGCGGGACGCCGGCCGCCCGGGACCAGGATCATCTGCGGATGATCATCGACAACAACCCTCAGATCCCCGACCGCATGGAAGCGATTATCGGCCGGGGAGAAAGCCCGGTGCCGATGATGGTCGAAAGCGGACGCGCTCTGGCCCGGGCGGGGGCGGATTTCATCGTTATCCCGTGCCTCTCGGCGCATGTCTTCATCGATGAATTGCGGGCCCAGCTCGCCCTGCCCATCCTGTCGGCGTTTGAGGTGATTCCGGAGGCGATCAAGAGCGGATATCCGGGCGTCCGGACGGTGGGGCTACTCGCCACCAAAGGGACAGTTCGCAGCGGGCGGTTCGAGAAGAAAATCCGGGAACGGGGTTTGAGCGTAATGACCCCCGAGATGGAGGACCTGGACCGGGTCAACGGGGCGATTTACAGGATTAAAAGCTCGCCGGCCGAATCGTCCCGGCGTGAATCCCGGGCCGATCTGATCGGCGTCGCCGAACGGTTGATCCAGAAAGGCGCCCAAGGGATGATCGCCGGGTGTACGGAAATCCCGCTCGTCCTCAAAGGCGAGGATCTCGCCGTCCCGTTTTTCGATTCCTTGATGATGCTGGCCGAGGCGGCCATTCGGGAAGCGGGCCCGCCGGCCGCCGTCCCCACCACGCCGACCCCATGAAATCCGGACTTGCCGATCTAGCGGTCAGAGGCGGCGTTCTGGTGAACGGCCGGGGTTTTCAAAAGGCCGATCTCTTTATTCGAGGCGGAACCATCGACAGCCTCGAATCCCCCGAGTCGCCTCGGCCGGCCGTCCGGACCATCGACGCGTCCGGTAAATACGTCCTTCCCGGAATCATCGACGCCCATCTTCATCCCGTCTACGCGGATCATATCGAGACCCTTTCTCAAGCCGCCGCCTTCGGGGGGACGACGACCCTGATTCCCTATATCGGCGCGGTCAAAGCCTGGAGTCATTCGGGAACCCTTTTTGATGTGGTCGGGGATTTCATCCGCCAGGGGGAAAAGGATTCGTTCCTCGATTTCGGAATTCACGGCTCTTTGATGCCGGATGATCTTGCGGGCCTCGCCGCCGCGATCCCCCGTCTGATCGATATGGGCGTGACTTCGTTCAAAGCCTTCATGGCCTATGAACGACGAGGCATGATGCTTTCGGACGGGGCGCTGATGACCTGCCTGGACATCCTCGCAAAAAGCGGGGCCCTTTTGGCCGTCCATGCGGAAAATGGAAGCATTCTGGACGGTTTGGAAGACCGTTTTCGGGCCGCCGGGAGGACCGCTCCGGAGGATTACCCCCCGACGCATCCCAATTTGGCCGAGGCCGAAGCCGTCTTTCGCATCTTGACGCTTTCGAGAATCGCGAAATGCCCGTTGTATCTGCCTCACATCAGCGCCCACGAATCCCTGGACGTGATCCGGCTTTTCAAGAAGTGGGGAGGGACGGAATTTTTCGCCGAGACATGCCCCCATTATCTCGTTCTCACCGAGGAGGAAATGATCCGGAGAGGGTCCTTGGCTAAAATGGCCCCGCCCCTCCGGAAGGCGGAGGATCTCGATGCTTTGTGGAAGTCCCTCGGCGAAGGATTGATCGACGTCGTCGGTTCGGACGCGGCCGGCCATCTGATCAAAACGAAAGAGCCTCTTTGGGAGAAGATCTTCGACAGCCCTTACGGGAGCCCAGGGGTGAATACCCTGTTTCCGGTCGTTTATGACGAAGGCGTCAACAGGGGGAGGATCACCCTTCCCCGGCTGGTCGCGTTGATGTGCGAGAATCCGGCCAGGATCTTCGGGCTTGCCCCTCGGAAAGGCTTCCTGAATCCGGGATCGGATGCGGATGTCCTGATTTTAGACCCGGGGATGCCCCATGAGATCAAGGGCGTGTCCCGTCCCCTGAAGGTCGATTACAGCCTCTTCGAGGGGCGGAGATGTCTTGGACTCCCCGTTCTCGTCATGCAACGGGGCGAGGTCCTGGTTGAGGATGGCGCGTGGAAAGCCGAGGCGGTCCGGGGCCGGTATCTGCCCCGCCGGAAATTCATGGGAGAGGAGGGCGCTTGAGGCCGAAGAGTCCGCCCCGGACCCGGCGGCCATCCCGGTCTTCGGACCCCGGAGAGCAATTTCGGAAGAGCTGACAATCGGGCCGCGGGCGGGATGCCCGTTGAGCCCGCGAGCGCCTTGTTCCCCAAGACCAAGGCGCCGCTTGGATTTGGAAAGGAGAATCGGATGATTGACCTCAGAGGACGTGATGTTCTGTCGACGCATGAATGGACAAAACAGGAGCTGGACCAGGTGCTCGACCTGGCCTTCCGGCTGAAGGCCCGGGGGGACCGGGCTAAAACGCTCGAGATCCTGAAAGGGAAAACCCTGCTGCTCTTGTTTTTCCGGGGTTCGACCCGAACTCGGATTTCCTTCACCGCGGCGATGGAGCATTTGGGGGGCATGGTTCAGGTCCCCGAACCCGAAGGCTTGCGCCTCAGCATCGAAGACAAGCCGGGGGTGGGGGAGTCGCTGAAGGACACGGCCAAGGTGTCGGACCGCTATGTCGATTGCGTCGGCATTCGTCTCAGCGGTCCCATTCCGGACAAAAACGGAGTCCTCCGGCCCGGGCTCGGCGACGCCATCACGAAGCAGTATGCGGACTTTTCCGCCAAGCCGGTCATCAATCTGGCCTGCGACATGCAGCATCCGACCCAGGCGATGGCCGATATCATGGTCATGAAGGAGAGCGTTGGCGAGCTGAAAGGGAGAAAACTGGTGGCCCATTGGGCCTATTCGCCCATCGTCCGGCACTACACGTCGACGCAGGCCGATGCCCTGATCGCAGCCACCTACGGAATGGACGTCACGGTGGCCTATCCTCCGGGATATGATTTCGATCCGGACATGGAAGCCTTGATCAGGGCCGAAGCCGCGAAAACCGGCTGCCGCTTCGAGATTTCCCATGATCTCCACAAGGCCGTCGAAGGCGCCGACTTCATTTTCCCCAGAACCTGGGTCTCGCCCGATTTCTACGTTCACTCCCGCGAGGAGGAGCTCAAGCGGGCGGCCCGGTATCGGGACTGGAGATTGACGGAAGATTTGCTCAAACGGACCAATCAAGCCCGCTTCATCCATGTCATGCCTTTCGATCGGGGCAACGAAGTGGATGACAGCATCGTGGACGGGCCGCATTCGCTCGTCTATGACCAAGCGGAAAATCTTCTCCATATCCGGAAGGCTTATCTGGCTTCGATCTTGGCCGAACCCAGCGTTCTGAATTCGATCTGATCCGGGGCCAGCCCGCGGGCTCGGCCGGGAGAAGATCACCCGAGGAGCGGCCGGCCGGAGTTCAGCCGGGGCGGCCGGCGCCGTCTTGGGGCCGGACGTCCCGGAATTTTCGCCGGAAATGAGAGGGCGGCATCCGCTCCGTTTGTTTGAACGTGCGGGTGAAGTGGCTTTGGTCGAAAAAGCCGAGTTCGACCGCCAGATCAGCCAGGCTCAAGTCGGAATTCATCAAGAGGTGTTTTCCCCGGTCAATTCTCAGTTTCCTTTGGTACTCCAGGAGGGACGATCCCGTTTCTTCGCGGAAGAGGTGGGAGGCGCGGCTTTTGCTCAAGCCGGCGGCCTTCGCGACCTCGCCGGCCCGCAGCTTTCCCTTGTAGTGATGCCGAAGATACTCTTTCATCCGCCCGACGGCGCCTTGGGTTTTTTTCGCTTTGATCAGATAGACTTTTTGTATGAAATTTTCCAGAATCTCGTTCAGGCGGGGGAGCAAGGCCTCGGTCTCCGTCACGCTGTTCAAATCCGTCAGGAACGAATAATTCAATCCGAGCAGTTCTTTGGCTTCGGCGCCCGCCTCAATCGCCGCCCGAGACAGGATGACGATGAGCTCAATGACCCGGACCTTGATGATTTCGAAGTTCATCCCGCTCATGAAGAAGATGGAGCCCAGAATCTCATTCAGGATTTCCCGCGCTCCCGTTTTGTCGCCGAATTTGACTTTCTCGATGATGGCCTCATGCTTGTTCAAAAAGCTTCGTTCCGCGTCCGAATTGCTTTTTTTGAGGTCTTCGAGAACATTGGCGATTTTATACTGCTGGATATAGCTCTCGTTTCTCGCCCTCAGAACGCCGAGGTCATTGAGACCGGACTTCTTGGTCATTGTCCACAGGAAGGCCACATCATCCCGGACCTCCTCCATCAAAATGACCTTGAATTTCAGGCGATCGAACCGGGATCGGCTGACCGCCTCTCCGAAGGCCCTCAGGTGGCCGGCCATTTCGTCCCGGATGTCTTTTTTCATTTCCGGAAAGACGGCGAAGCCGCTCAAGAAGCCGCCGAGCAGCGCATTGTCCCGGACGAGCGGAACGGCGAAGATGATCAATCCGAGAGGACAGGTCGTGATGTATCCTTCGCCGTAACGGAAGGCTTCTTCGATCGCCTGGATCCTCCTCAGCCGACAGGGCGCATCGAACGCCGACGCCCGGGATTTCAGCAACCGGCCGCAGATCTTGCAGGAACGGTTGAGACCGGAGACGATCTCCCCTTTAGCGTTCACGAGGATGAGCGGCAATCCCGTTTGGGCCGTATATTTTTCGGAGAGCGAGGCGAAAACGGTTCGGGGAACGAGCGGTTGAAGGGCCACGCCGTCGATCTTTCTCTCCTCATAAATTACCTGAATTTTAGCTGATTTTTCACACTACAAGGAAGGGACTCGATTTCCAGGGGAAAAAAGAACTGCGGGGTTGGCAAATCTATAATTGTAGTGCATAATATATGCACTATGAGCTTCATCAGAAAAATCAAAAAGGGTCCCCATGTCTACCTCGCCGAGGTCGAAAACCGTCGCGTCCAAGGCAAGGTCGTCCAAAAAGTCCTCCGTTATGTCGGCAAAGAGATCAACGGCCAGATCCAACGGCGGGTCGTCACGACCGACGTCCAGGTCGAGGCTGTCCGCCATTGCGCCGACGTCCTCGCCGTCCACCGCGTCGCCGAACGCTTGGGCCTGGCTGACCTCTTCGGCGAACACGGCTCCTACATTCTGTCGTTTGTCTACTCGCATCTTCTCGAACGGCCCAGCATCCGCAAACTGGAGGACTGGTTTGGAGGGACCGAGATTCCCGCGCTTCTGGGACTCCAGGAGATCTCGACGGGCCGGTTGTACGAAACGCTCGGCCATCTCAGCGGCCTGGAATTCGCCCGGGTGGAGGATGCGATTCTGGCCCGGCTGCGGAAATATGAGCCGGAATCGGACTCGGCGATCATCGATGTCACGGACACGTATTTTGAGGGAGGAAGCTTGGGGGAACGGACGAAACGAGGCAAGGACGGCAAAGTTCGCCAGCTCCTCCAAATCGGCCTGGGGGTCACCCAGAACCACGGTTTTCCCATCCTGATGAGGACGTATCCGGGGACCACCTCCAACATCATGATCTTCAAGGATATGTTCACCCGGGTTGTGGAGAAGGGGTATAGAGCCGTAATTGTTGACAGAGGAATGGGTTGCGAGGACAACATCCGACGGGTCCTCGAAGCCAAGATGGAACTTATCAGCGGCCTGCGTAAAAGCGAGGGGCTGCGGCGTCGGTTCATCTCGCGGATTCGTCGGGAGGCGATTTATCAAAAAGATCATCGGGTCAAACTCCAGAGTGCCGGAGTGTACGTCCAGGCTTTTCCGTATCTGCGGGGCCAGCTGATCGTCGTCTATAATCCGTCGATGGAAGTCGTTCGCCGGGAGATCGGCTATGAGGCGGGCCGGACAGACCGAGAGGTTCGGGACGAAGGCTACTCCCTGATCTATCACAATACCGGCTTATCATCCGAGGAAGTCACGCGGCAGTACTATGAAAAAGAGATCGTCGACCGGGCGTTCAAGAAGATGAAGGGGGCGTTGTCGTTACGTCCGATCCGGGTTTGGCAACGGGAGCACATCGAGGGACATGTCCGGGTTTGCTATTTGGCTTACGCGATCTTGGCGTATCTGGACTATCACCTTCGCAAGGCCGAATATTCCGCGATCGATTTTCTTTACAAACTCCGCCGCGGCTATCGGATCCACCTTAAAGATCGGAAATCGGGCTATAGTTGGAAGACCGACGTCATCTTAGAGAAGAAGTTGTCCAAACTTTTCGATTCCCTTCAGGCGGCCGCGTAGTGTATAAAAGGGGGGGTAAATTCAGGTAAATAAGAGCGGCCTGCCCGGGCGGAAGAGAAGGCCGCGCCGAATGAGCCTCCGAGAGGTCGGGATGAGGGGACCTGCAAGGAACCGGGGATGAACATCGCGGTGATTGGCAGCAGCGCGGCCGCGAACAGCGCTCTTGAGGCGTTTCGCGCCATCGATCAGAAGAGCCCGGTCGTCCTCATTTCCCGCGAAAAACACCCGCCCTATTCCAGAGTCCTCCTGCCCTATTTTCTCCAGGGGAAGATCGAATGTGATCAACTCTTCTATCGGCCGGCCGATTTTTTTGACCGCCTCAAGGTGAAAACCCGTCTCGGGCGGTCCGTCGTCAAAATCGATCTTCCCCTCAAAAGCCTTTCTCTGGATAACGGGGAGCAAATCCCGTTTGACAAACTCCTGATTGCTTCGGGTTCTTCTCCGGTCAAACCGCCGATTCCCGGGATCCGGGATGAGGAGATCGGACACCTCTGGACCATCGAGGATGCGGTCCGGGTGGACCCGCAGCTTCAGGAAAACAAACACCTGACGATCATCGGCGGGGGGAATATTGCCCTTATGCTGGCTTGGGTGGCCTTTCAGAGAAAGATGAAGGTCACGGTCATCGAATGGCTGCCTCAGGTTTTGCCTCAAATCCTGGACAGGACAGCCGCGGAGCGGCTGGAGGCCGAAATCCGCCGGACGGGGACTCGCGTCCTGACCGGAACGGCGATCAAAAAAATAGAAAAGCAGCCCCAAGGCCATTACCTCGTCTTTCCGGCGGATCAGGAGCCTTTGCGGGCGGATCGGATCATTATCGCGGCGGGGGTCCGGCCGAATACCGGCTTCGTGGATCCGGATCGGATCGAGACGGATATCGGAATTCTGGTGAATGACAGAATGGAAACCAGCGTGTCGGACATCTATGCCGCCGGCGACGTGGCCCAGGGCCCCTTGGCGTTCGGCGGGCCGTGCGGCGTTCAGGCCTTGTGGACGACGGCCGTGGAGCACGGACGGATCGCCGGGGCCAACATGGCCGGCCGGAAGATGTCCTATCCGGGGAGCCTCGGCGGCAGCGTCAGCGAGTTTTTCCACATGACGGTCGCCTCTCTGGGCCTGTGTCGAGAAACTCCTGACGTCATCGGGAGAGAGTCCATCGATTCCAAAAGGGGATTCTACGGCAAATTCTTTTGGCGGAAGGATGGCCCCGTAGGAGGCTGGATGCTCGGCTCCCCCGAGGATGTCTCGGCGTTCGGAATTCTCCGGGCCCGGATTTTAAAGACATTGGGGAGGCCGGAGGGAGAACGCGCGGTCCCTTCCCGGTTCGCACTCGGAGGAGACTTCGCCTCTGACTTGTATTATAATTTCTTGGCGAAAATCCCGGAGAGGGCCGTTCCGCCAAAATAGGGATGAACGGATGGACGCATGAAAATCATTTCGATTGAGCTGGATCGCTGTATCGGGTGTCGGAACTGCGAACAAGCCTGCTCCCTTTACGGGAGGGGCGGATTCCACCGGGAAGATTCCAGCATTCGGGTCAATATCTACCCCGGCGAGAGGTTCATCTCCACGCTCACCTGCACCCAGTGCGACGCGGCGGCGTGCCTGGACATCTGCCCCGCCGGCGCTCTCCGGCGGTCCGCCGAGACCAATGCCGTCGTCGTGGACGAGAACCGCTGCGTGGGCTGCAAAATGTGCCTGATGGCCTGTCCTTTCGGGAATATTCACTTCCTGGCCGACAAACACGTGATTCGGAAGTGCGACTTGTGCGATGGCGATCCCAAATGCGTGAAATTCTGCATGCCGGGGGCTCTCCATTATGTCGAGGTCGAGGACGTGCCCCAGTTGCGAAGACTCATCGTGGACAGCAAACTGATGAGATGCCTTGTGATTGAACCATGAGCGCGGGGGAGGCCATGGCGAAAACGGTCGTCAGGAACGGGACGGTTCAGACCCTCTGCCGGCAATGCGACATGCGTTGCGGCCAGAATATCCACATCACCGAAGGCCGGATATCGGACATCAGCGGAATGGACGCTCATCCTCAGAATCGAGGGCGGATTTGTCATAAGGGACGGGCGGCCGCGGATCTGGTCTACCACGGAGAGCGATTGCTGAAGCCGTTGAAGAAGATCCCGGACGGAACATTCGCCGAGATTTCCTATGACCAGGCCATGGACGAAATCGCCGAAAAAATGGCCGGTCTCAAGACCGCCTTCGAGAGCCGGGCGGTGGGCGTCTGGAAAGGGGAGGCCCTGGGCTTTTGTCAACAAGAGGAGTATGCCCGCCGGTTTATCCATGCGTTTGGATCTCCGAACTATTTCTCCAATGATTCCGAGTGTTACAACGGCCGCTATATCGGTTATGCCCTGGTGCAAGGTTATTGGAACGGCTGTCCGGATTTCGAGAATGCCGACCTCATCGTCTTGTGGGGGAGCAACCTTCCCTTTTCCCATCCCCCTTTTCAAAGACTAATCGCCGATGCCCGGGCCAAAGGAGCGAAGCTCGTCGTCATCGATCCCCGCTTGATCGCCGTCGCCTATAAAGCGGATATTTTTGCCCAGATCCTGCCCGGAACCGATGGGGCTTTGGCCTGGGGCCTGGTCCGTTATTTGATCGAGGCCGGGCGCTATGACCATCAATTCGTCCAGAAATACTCTCTCGGCTTCGAACCCTTCGCCCGGTACGCCCGGACCTTCACGCCCGAATATGTGGAGAAGGAAACAGGCCTGGACAGAAAGACGGTCGTGGACATTGCCCGGATGATCGTCCAGGGGATGCCCCGGGTCATCCATTATGTCGGAAACGGCCTGGAACACCACGAAAACGGAGTCAACAACATCAGGACGGTCGCCTGTTTAGGGGGGCTTTGCGGGGCCGTCGATATCAAGGGCGGCGACCCCTGGACGGAAGGGATGGGGGGGCGGACGCTGACCCTTTATCAGGAACTGCCGCTTTTAGATCAGAAGCCGGTCGGGGCCGACAAATACCCCGTGCTTTACCAATATCGGCAGGAATGCCACACCATGACGGCGATGGACTATATGCTCGGCAAGGGGGAATACCCCTTGAGGGGGCTGATCATTACCGGCGCGAATCCGGTGTTGACGAATCCCAATTCGAGTAAAGTGGCCGACGCTTTTGCCGCGCTGGACCTTCTCGTCGTGAGAGAACTGTTTCTAACCGAAACGGCGAAACAGGCCCATTATATTCTTCCGGCCGCCTCATTTCTGGAAAGATCGGAGCTTCATTTTCATTCGAATCGACATCTGGTGACGCTCACCACGAAGGTCCTCGATGTTCCGGGCGTTCAGGATGAATACACCTTCTGGAAGGATCTCGCCCATCGGCTCGGTTTCGGCGAAAGATATTTCCCCTGGGAGCGGGAAGAGGACGTGAATCGATGGCTCTTGGAACCGACCGGAATTTCCGTCGAGGAACTGCGGAAACACCCCGAGGGCTTTATGTATAAGCCGGTGACATATAAGAAGTACGAGAATCGGCCTTTCTCAACCGCGACCGGAAAATTCGAGTTCACCTCCTCATATTTGAAAGGATTGGGCTACCCCGAACTTCCAGAATACATCCCGCCCCGCTACAAGAGCCACCCCTCTCCGGCCTATCCGTTGATTTTAACCACGGGGGCGAGGAAGTACCTTTTGTACCATTCGAGGTACCGGAATATCGCCCGATTTTTGACCGCCGTTCCGGCGGCCGAAGTCGAGATTCATCCGGAGGACGCAAAAAAATGGGGGATTGAAGACGCCGACTGGGTGAAGGTCACCTCGGAGGTCGGTTCTCTGGAAATCCAAGCCAAGGTCATGCACGAGAGGGAGATCCTTCCCGGAGTCCTTCAAATCACCCACGGCTGGGACAAGGCCAACGTGAACCTCCTCACGTACGACGCCGTGAATGATCCGATCAGCGGCTTCCCTCTCCTCAAGGCCGTGCCGGTCCGGATAGAAAGAATCGACCCCCCTGAGCTGTCGAACTTGGGCTAATTCAAAGGCGCTTTGGTGATAGCTGGAATATTCTTGCCTTTCAGCACGTTGTTGAAAGCGGGAAGATCTTTATTGACGAGATCGTTGAATTGGTTCCGGCAGGCCGCAATTTCGGTCTTAAGCGCTTCATGGCGCTCGGTCTGCTGGGTCGTCGGCGGGAAGTCGGCCTTGGCGATGTTTCTGGACAGGTATAACAATTTAGCCTGAAAC
>Ga0194110_10008328_pt1 | contig 11795 bp, 12 predicted proteins | sample TA2Kig1200mmetaG_FD_146192 | JGI IMG/M metagenome (GOLD analysis project Ga0194110, IMG submission 146192) | Freshwater microbial communities from Lake Tanganyika, Tanzania - TA2015032 Kigoma Deep Cast 1200m | ecosystem: Environmental > Aquatic > Freshwater > Lake | place: Tanzania: Lake... | reverse complement strand
CTTCCGGCCCTGTCCCGGCGCGTCCTCCGGGAGTTCCTCCGGGAGGTCCGGGGCGACCTGCGCTCGATCTCCTACGAGGACGTGGCCTCCGTCCTCGGCTTGAAAGACGGCAAGGAAAGGGCCCTGCCCGGCGGCCCGACCCTGGTCCGGGAGAAAGGCTGGATAAAGGTCAAGGGCAAACGCGCCGCGCCCCGGCCCTTCCGCCTGTCGTGGAACGGCCAAGAGCGGCTGGACGTGGCCGTCGCGGGCATGGAGTTCGAAGGGTCCCGGAGAAAGCCTGCGGAGAGGGCGGCCTCGAGGAAGAGCGATCTCGAGACGGCCGTTCTCGACGCTTCGAAACTCGCCTTCCCTCTTGTCGTCCGCAACCGCCGGCCGGGGGACCTGTACCGGCCCCTCGGCGCCCCGGGCCGGAAAAAGCTCAAGGAGATCCTCCGGGCCAAGGGCGTTGCGCGCGAAGAGCGCGACCGGCTCCCCGTCTTCTGTTCCGGGGGAGAGATCGTCTGGGTGCCGGGCCTGCCGGTCGCCGGGAAGTTCAAGGTGACCCCGAAGACCAAGACGGTGTTCGTCATCGAAAAAAAATAGGTTCTTGTCTCGCTCCCAAGAAAGCCCATCGTTCGGCTTCGCGAAGGATATCCCCCTTAGCCCCCCAAGCCCCCGGGAACCTGTCCCGACGGTTCCCCCATCGCGGGGCGATGGGACCCCCTCCGCTATGGGGGTCTTCAGGGGGACATCCTTCGCCGCCTCACGACGGGCGTTCCCCTCAATGAGAGATGGATCGGAAAATGGCCCGCGTCAGCGGCCGTAGAGGCCGAGGTACCAGCGGACGATGCGCTCGCCCCAGAGCAGCGAGATGAAGGCCGCGGCGGCGAGGAAGGTCCCGAAGGGGAGGGCGAACTGGAAGTCCTTTCCCCGGCGGGCGATCATGAAGACCCCGACGACGGCCCCGAAGAACGATCCCAGGATGAGCGTCAGCAGGGTCCTCGCCAGGCCGAGATAGGCCCCGACCATGAGGAGCATGGTCACGTCGCCCATGCCGAGGCCCTCTTTCTTGCGGATCAGCCGGTAGGCCCCGTAGACGAGGAGCAGGAAGCCCGCTCCCGTGACGGCCCCGAGCAGAGCGCCCCGGAACGTCAGGTCGTCCCTGAAGAATGCGTAGACGAGGGCCAGGACAAGTCCCGGCAAGGTGATGGCGTCGGGCAGGATCTGGTGGAAATAGTCGATGAAGCCCAAGGCGATGAGGGCGCTCGTGAAGACACACCCGGCGACGAACTCCAGCCCCACGGCGCGCCCGGAGGCGGCGTAGACGAGGACGAAGCCGAGGGCCGTCAGGCCTTCGACCAGCGGATAGACGGGCGAGATCCCGCGGCCGCAGTTGCGGCATTTCCCGCCGAGCAGGATATAAGAAAGGATGGGGATGTTGTCGGCCGGCCTGACCCGCGAACCGCATCCCGGGCAGGAGGAAGGCGGGCGGGCGAGGCTCAGGTCCCGCGGCAGACGGTAGATGACGACGTTGAGGAAGCTCCCCCAGACGAGGCCGGCCAGGACGATCAGGAAGAGGGTCATCGTCTCCATGGGCTGATCCTTGTTCTCACGTCCCCCGTCTCCGGGTCATAGACGTAGTCCTCGCCGTCGAGGTCCCGGGGGACCTGGGTGACGAGGCCGGTCCGGACGAGGGCCTCGAGGCCCTCGGGCCACCGGCCGAAGCGCTCCCGGAAAGCCGCCAAGGCCTTCCGGATCTCGCCGAGGTCGATGGTCGACTTGACGTTGTAGAGGTGGTTCGAGGCGATCTTGCGGGTCCGATCGTCGGGAGCGGCGCGGTAGATCTCGAGCCAGGTCTCCCAGGAGGTCTGCAGGTCGCCTTTCCGGAAGATGGCGTTGGCGTGGAGCCGGGGGACGAACTCGGGCGAGCCGGGGATCTCCATGCAGATCCTGAAGTACTTCTCGGCCAGCTCGAAGTCCCGGAGGTTCATCATGGCGATGTGGCCGGCGTCGAAGCTGAAGACCCACATGTCGGGGTTTCTCTCGTGGCCCCGGTCGAGGATGCGGAAGGCGGCCTGCGGGTCCCGGGCCTCCTGGACGGCGATCATCGCGCCGACCTCGTAGGGGTCCGAATAGCGAGGGTCGAGGTCCGAGATGATGGAGAAGACGTGGTCGAGGTAGTCGAACCGGTCGTCGATCGTCGGCGTGCTGTAATACTGGATGGCCCACAGGTAGACCATGTCGGCGGCCAGGGCCGAGTAGCCGAAGGTCGCGTATTTCAGGAATTTCCCCGACGGAAGATAGATGACGGACGACCCCGGGACCTTCTGCCGGAGGATACGGTCGGTGTGGACCTTGAGGGCCGCGAACGCGGCGGCGCTGGCGACGAGGAAGACCGCCAGCAGGAAGGCCGCCGAACCCTTGGCCGAGGACGATGTCTTGCTCATGGCCCCTCGAGGCGCCTGTCGGCGCGCTCAGATGAAATCCCGCCTCCTGAAGATGAGAACGGCCAGGCCCAGAATGAAGGCCGTGTAGAAGGCCCCGTAAAGGAACGAGGACAGAAAGATGGCCGGGGGGATGGGCAGGCCGTGGACGACTTCCGTCTTGAAATTGAAGTTCTCGAGGTCCGGCAGGAAAACGTAGAGGGCCCGGACCAGGGTCCTGCCGGCCCCCGGCGCCATCTTCCGGATGATGAGCTCCAGGCCCCAGGACAAGTGGCCGATGAGGTAGAAGGCCAGGGAGAAGAGGGAGCTCAGGATGGGCGTCGAAAAGGACGAGAACAGGATGGCCACCGCGGTGATGAGGACGAGCTCGAGGAAGATGTAGGCGACGGCCACGAGCATCGCCCCCTCGAACCGCTGGGTGTGAAGGAAGAGCAGGGCCAGGAAGATCGCGGTCATGCAGGCGGTCATGACGAACAGGGTCAGGACCAGGCCCAGGAACTTGCCGAGGATGAACTGGGCCCGGTGGAGGGGCTTGGAGAGAAGGGTGAAGATGGTCTTTTTGTCGATCTCCTTGTAGACCAAGCCGGTCCCGATGAGGACGGCCATGAGGACGCCGAAGACGGAGATCGAGGCCAGCCCCACGTCCTTGATGATCTTGACCCGGTCGCCGACGGTCAGCAGGGCCAGGACCCTCGAGGCGGCGATGCCCGCCGCGGCGAAAAAGAACAGGAGGTAGAGGACGCGGTCGCGCTTGGCCTCCTTGAAGGTGATGCCGGCGATGGCCCTGATCTTCATTGTCCCGTCACCGTTTCGACGAAGATGTCCTCGAGCGTCTCGGTCCGCGGGCTGAGCGACAGGACCCGCCCCTTGCGGTCGTGGACCAGGGCCAGGACCTCTTCCACCTTGTTCTCCTCGAAGACCCTGAGGAGCAGCCGGTCGCCCTTGGCCGAGACGCTCTCTCCCAGCCCGCGGCAAGCCTCGGCCGGCAGGCCGGAAAGGACGACCTCGGTGAACAGGACCTTCTCCGAGACCAGGTCCTGGAGCGCGCCCTGCTTGACGATCCGCCCGCCGACGATGATGGCCACATGGTCGCAGATCATCTCGATGTCCTGGAGGATGTGCGAGGTGAAGAAGACGGTCTTGCCCTCCTGCTTGAAGCGGACGATGATGTCCCGGATCTCCTTGCGCCCGAGGGGGTCCATGCCGCCGAGGGGTTCGTCGAGGATGACGAGCTTGGGGTCGTTGATCAGGGCCTGGGCCAGCCCGACCCGCTGGAGCATGCCCCGCGAGAACTTGCGCAGCTGCAGGTCGCGGGCCCTCTCGAGGCCGACGAGGGCCAGGAGCCGCCCGATGCGGGCCTCCTTCTCGCGGCGGTCCAGGCCGAAAAGGTCGGCGTAGAAGGCCAGGAATTCCGAGGCCGTGAGGTAATCGTAGAAGTAGGGGTTCTCCGGGAGGAAGCCGAGCGTCTGACGGGCCCGCGGGGAGGCGTGGGGCTGGCCGAAGATGTCGATCGTCCCGGCGTCCGGGTAGATCAGCCCGAGGAGGCATTTGATGGTCGTCGTCTTCCCGGCGCCGTTCGGGCCCAGGTAGCCGAAGATCTCGCCTTCGCGGACCGCGAGCGAGATGCCCTTGAGGATCTCCCGGGGCTTGGGGATGAACCCGAGCCGGAACGTCTTCTTCAGGCTCTCGATGCGGATGGCTTCCGACATGGCTTTCAGACCTATTTTATGGAATGCCGCCCCGAAGTCAATCAGCCCAGGCCTTTGATCCTCCCGGCGTTGGCCAGGAGCTGGCCCTGGGTGAAGACGTGCTCCCGGGTCAGGGCCAGATGGACCTTGAGCTGGGCCAGGATGTCTTCGGGCAGGGCCATGGCGGTCGCCCGCTCGTATTCGGTTACCAGGAGCTCTTCGGAGGGCAGCAGGGATTGGAGGGCGGAGATCCGGTCGGTCCCGGGATACTCGGCCGGCATGGGCCGCAGGCTGCGTTCGACGCCGTCGGGCCCGGTCTCGGCGTTCTCGACGGCGATGACGTCGCCGAGCTTGACGAGGATCCCGGCCAGCTTGTCCCAGTGCCGCATGTGGTTGACCGAGTTCTTGAACAGGCGCTGGTGGAGGTCCTGATGCTCGCTGAACAGCATGACGTACTTGAGATAGCGGTGGGTCAGCTCGTTCTCCAGCCGGCAGATGCCGTGCAGGAGCTTGAGGTCGTCGCGCCGGTCCCGCTCGGGATGCGCCCGGAAGCAGAGGGCCTCGGCGTCAGGCGAGGCCTCGAGGGCCTCGATCATGGCCCCGAACTGCCGGATGTGGCGGACCTCGTCGGACGAGATGTTCCAGATCATGTTCTCGATCTTCGGGTGGGCCCCGGGCTCGACCTCGGCGGACTGATAGAGGTCGGTGACCGTCTCTTCGGTCATCTTGTCCCGCTTGAGATTGTCGAGAACGCGGGGGAAGCGCACCACCTCGTCGGTGCGAAAGCTGGGTTCGACGCCCATCTGCGTCAGGATGATGCCGAGCTGGAGGGCGTGATACATCTCGTCGATCCCGATCTGGATGGATTGGGCGCGGGCGTCCGTCCTCTGCCGCAGGACGGGGTCGTCGTACAGGAACCTGCCCTTGGGCATGGAATAGGCGTGGACGACGTACTCGAAGCTGACGGCCCACTCGTGTTCCAGGGCCGCCGACAGGAGCTTGACGACGTCCTCACGCGTCTTCACGGTCTTGATCTTTTCCATCGGTCCTCCTTCCGTCATGTCCCTTTCGCGAGGACCCATTATATCCGCGGGCCCGGCCAAATCAAAGGTCCTTCCCTGGGACCGGAAGAAGGGCCGGTGAGGGGCTAGTCGCGGGAGGGGAGAATAAGCCCTTTTTCCCACCCCGGGAACCGCCGCCGGGGGCGATTGACCCGGCCTCCGCGCCGTGTGATTCTGCTCCCGTCGCAGCCCGAAGCCGCGATCGCCTCGCATGAGGCGGCGCCAAGGTTGTGAAAAGGGAGAAGGCGGAGGATCTCTCTTCCCCTTTAGGCCCCCTCCCGACGGTCCTGCGGGAAGTCCGGAGGGGGATTTTTTTTGTGACGGGCGGCCCTTCGGCCCCTTGGGGAACCGGCCCCGTTTATGTATAATCGGTGGGCCGTTTTGCTGAGGAGGTGCGCGATGTCCGATTTCGGCGGGGCCGTCAAACCCCTTTCCGGGAACCCCGATTTCAAGATCGCCGTCCTCGGCGTCCCCTTCGACGAGAAATCCAGTTATCTGCGCGGAGCGGCGGGCGGCCCCGGGGCCATCCGCGCCGTGTCGACCGGGAAATGCTACTGCGGCTGGACGGAGCTCGGCGTCGACCTGGAGGAAGAAACGGTCATGGTCGACCTGGGCGACGTCGATACGTCGGGAGACCCCGACAAGACCTTCGGCCTGATCGAGAAGGCCGTGGCCGGCGTCCTGGCCAAGGGCGCCGTTCCCATCGTCCTCGGCGGCGACCACTCCATCACCTACCCCGTGCTCAAGGCCTTTGCCGCCGCCCACAAGCCTCTGGACGTCCTCCATTTCGATGCCCACCCGGACCTCTACGACGACCTCTACGGGGACAGGCTGTCCCACGCCTGTCCCTTCGCCCGGATCCTCGAGGACGGGCTGGCGGAGAGCGTCGTCCAGGTCGGGGTCCGGGCGGTGACCTCCGCGCACCGCTCCAAGGCCCTCAAGCACGGCGTCCGCATGGTCGAGATGAAGGAGATCCAGGAGCCCCTTCGCTTCAAGTTCTCGAACCCCCTTTACATCTCCTTCGACATGGACGCCCTCGATCCCGCCTTCGCCCCGGGGGTCTCCCATCATGAGCCCGGCGGGCTCTCGACCCGTCAGGCGGTCCAGATCATCCAGGCCCTCAAGGGCCGCATCGTGGGATTGGACATCGTCGAGCTCAATCCCGGCCGCGACGCTTCCGGCATTACCGCCGCCGCCGCTTTCAAGATCGTCAAAGAGGTCGCCGGCCGGATCGTCAGGCCCTGACGGGCGGGCCACGGACCCGCCGCCAGTGGAACCCCGGGAACGGGGCAAGGACCGATCATGAAGGAGGGATCCATGAAGCGTTCCGTCATTTTCCTCGTCCTGGCCGTCCTGGCCTGCGGGGGCCCGCGGGCCGCGGGCGGGCCCGGCTTCGACACGTATTTCGTCGATGCGACGATGCGCGTCGATTTCTTCCACATCGGGCACGCGACCGAGGACCTCGTCTCACTCGACCGCGTCTACCGGCAGGGCATCTGGGCCGGGAGCAAGACCGCGCTGATCGACCCCCTCAACCTCGGACGGTATCTCGTCAAGGTCACCGACGCGGCGACCGGCACCCTCATCTTCTCCAAGGGGTTCGACAGCTACTTCGGGGAGTACAAGACCTCGGACGCGGCCGCGCGGGGCGTCCGCCGGACCTACCACGAGACCGCCCTCGTCCCTTACCCCCGCAAGCCCGTCCTGTTCGCCGTGGAGATGAGGGACCGGCAGAACGTCTTCCGTCCCCTGTTCAGCCAGGAGATCGACCCCGAGGATTCGACCGTCCTGCGGGAGAGCCTCGTGCCGGGCGTCAAGGTCATCGAGGTCCTCAAGTCCGGCGACGCCCACCGGAAAGTCGATCTGGCGTTCGTGGCCGAAGGCTACACGGAGGGCGAAGAGGCCAAGGTCCGGGCCGACCTCGACCGCTTCGCGGCCATCCTGTTCAAGCTCGAGCCCTACAAGTCCAACCGGGACAAATTCAACATCTACGGCCTTTTCAAGCCCTCCGCCGAGAGCGGCCCCGACGAGCCGAGCCACGGCGTCTTCAAGTCCACGGCCGTCGGGACGGCCTTCGATTCGCTGGGTTCGGAACGCTACCTCCTGACCGAGGACAACCGGAGCCTCCGGGACATCGCCGCCCACGTGCCGTACGACGCCCTGGCCATCATGGTCAACCACGAGCGCTACGGAGGCGGCGGGATCTACAACCTGTACTGCACGTTCACGACCGACAACCAGTGGCACGAATACCTTTTCCTGCACGAGTTCGGGCACTCCTTCACCGGCCTCGCGGACGAGTATTACACCTCCGAGGTCGCCTACAACGAGTTCTATCCCCGCGGCGTCGAACCGGTCGAGCCCAACATCACGGCCCTGCTGGACCCGGCCCGTCTGAAATGGGCGGACCTGGTCAGCCCGGGGGTCGAGGTCCCGACCCTCTGGGAAAAGGCCGAGTTCGACCGGATGGACAACGCCTACCAGAGAACGCGCTCCGACATCAACGCCAAGATCGCCCGGATGAAGAGGGAAGGGGCCGGCGCGGCCGAAGTGGCCGAGGCCGAGGAGGAGTCGGAGCGCCTGTCGCGGGAACACGCCGCCAAGGTCGATGATTTCCTGCGCAAGAGCAGGTATTGGGAAAAGGTCGGGGCCTTCGAGGGCGCCGGCTACGCGTCCCAGGGCCTTTTCCGCCCTCAGCTGGACTGCCTGATGTTCACCAAAGGGACGAAACCGTTCTGCAAGGTGTGCGAGGCGGCCGTGCGGCGTACGATCGAGCGCTTCACGAACTGAGGCCTGATATTTCTAATCCCTGATATGAGGTGCGGGCTGTTGTCAGCAAAAGGGGGGTTGATGATGGGAACCAAAAAGGTGGGGGCTTTCTCCAGCCCGCACAAGAAAGCCATCGTCATTATAGCACCCGAAAAACAAATGTAAAGCGATATCTTCATTTCCGGGCACATTTTTTTTAGACCCGCTCAAGGTATTGATTTTCAGCGAGTTTCGCCTCACAATGGGAGCGGACCGGAACATCGGAGGGATCATGGACCAGAAAAAAGTGGAGATCAAGGTCGACGAAGCGATGGCGCTCGGCCAGTACGCCAGCATCGCCGCCATCCGTCATTCCCGCGAGGAGTTCATCTTCGATTTCGCCTTCCTGTTTCCCGACGGGCCGTTCGGGAAGCTCGTCGGCCGGATCATCGTCAGCCCGGCCCACGCCAAGCGGTTCCTCGAAGCCCTGCAGGCCAACATCAAGCGGTACGAGGACGCCTACGGAACGATCGTCCCGTCCGACATGCCGCCGCCCGTCGATTACATCCAATGAGCCCGCGTGTCGGCGCGGTCTTGACATCAGGCGGGAATATCTATATAAATTGAACCAAGCCGATATCGAGCGTCAAGGCGGCAATCTAATTCGGAGGTATATACGATGGCTTATGAGTTCAAGAATTCCAGGGGGGTCAGCTACTTCCTCCACTCCAAGCAGGTCAACCTGAAGGGCGGCCGGCTGCAGACGATCTATTACTTCGCCCGCGACGTCCGGCCCGAGGCGCTCAACGCCGTTCCCGCGGGCTACGTCGTCCAGGAGACGACGAAGACCGGGATGCCCATCCTCAAGAAGAAATAACCGCTTTTCTCCCGTCCGCTTTGACCGGGGGGTCCGTTCCCGTTATACTTGGGCCATGAGCTCCCCGGTGCGTACGTTCCTGGCGGGCTGCCTGAGCGCGGCCCTTGTTCTCGCCGCCTGCGGCCCGAAGTCCGCCGACCGTCCAAGCCCCGGCGGGGAGCGCAGGCTCAGCATCGCCGTCATCCCCAAGGGCACGACCCACGAGTTCTGGAAGTCCATCCGGGCCGGCGCCGAGCAGGCGGGCCGCGAGGCCGGCGTCGAGACGATCTGGAAGGGGCCCCAGAAGGAGGACGACCGCTCCCAGCAGATCACCGTGGTCGAGGATTTCATCAGCCGCGGCGTGGACGGCATCGTCCTGGCCCCGCTCGACGACCGGGCCCTCATGCGTCCCGTCCGGGACGCGGTCCGCGAGGGGATCCCCGTCGTCGTCATCGATTCCGGGCTCCAAGGCGACGACTACGTGAGCTACGTCGCGACGGACAACTACCGAGGCGGGGTCCTCGCGGCCCATCGCCTGGGCGGGCTCCTCGGCGGCCGCGGCCGGATCTTCCTCATCCGCTACCAGGAAGGGTCGGCCAGCACGATGCTCCGGGAGGCCGGCTTCCTCGACACCGTCAGGAAGGAATTCCCGGACCTCGTCCTTCTCGTCCAGGACCAGTACGCGGGGGCCACCACGGAGACCGCCTTCCAGCTGGCCGAGAATCTCATCAGCCGGTTCCCCGACGTCGAGGGCGTTTTCGCCCCCAACGAATCGAGCACGTTCGGCGCCCTCCGGGCCCTGCAATCGTCCGGCCTCGCGGGCCGGGTGAAGTTCGTCGGCTTCGACAGCTCTCCCAAGCTCATTCAGGGCCTGCGTGACGGCCATCTCCACGGGCTCGTCCTGCAGAACCCGATGAAGATGGGCTATCTGGGGGTCAAGACCATCGTCGCCCACTTGCGGGGCGAGCAGATCCCCAAGGTCATCGACACCGGCGTCACCGTGGCCACCGCGGAGAACATGGACGACCCGGAGATCAAGTCCCTCCTGGAGCCCGATCTCGCCACCATTCCCCGGTGATGAGGAACGCCCGCGAAAGCCCCATCGTCCTCCGGATGGCCGGGGTCACCAAGACCTTCGGCGCGACCCGGGCCCTCGACGACGTGACATTCGAGCTCAAGCGCGGGGAGGTCCACGCTCTTCTTGGGGAGAACGGCGCCGGTAAAAGCACCATGATGAAGATCCTGAGCGGGGCCGTCGCGCCCGACTCGGGACGGATGGAGATCGACGGCCGGCCCTACGCCCCGGCCGGGCCCCTCGACGGCTTCCGGGCGGGCATCTCGATCGTCTACCAGGAGCTCACCCTGGCTCCCCACCTGACGGTCGAGGAGAACGTCATGCTGGGCCGCGAAGTCCATTCGGCGGGTTGGCTCGACAGAAAGGCCATGAAGGACAAGGTCCGGGAAGCCCTGGAGTTCGTCCGCCATCCCGAGATCTCGGCCGATGTCCCGGTCCGGAGGCTGAGCGTGGGCGCCAGGCAGATCGTCGAGATCGCCCGGGCCCTGATGAGCCGGTCCCGCATCCTGGTCATGGACGAGCCCACCAGCTCCCTGTCCCAGGAAGACAGCCTCAGGTTGTTCGAGATCGTTCGCAAGCTCAAGGAGCAGGACGTCAGCGTCATCTACATCAGTCACTTCCTGGAGGAGGTCCGGAAGGTGGCCGATACCTACACCGTCCTGCGCGACGGCCGGGCCGCCGGCTCCGGGCCCATGGCCGGCGCCGGTCTCGAGGACATCATCCAGCTCATGGTCGGGCGTAAGGTCGCCCAGATGTTCCCCCGGGTGGAACACGGGATCGGCGGCCCCGCGCTGGAGCTGAAGGACATCCGGGGCCGGCGGATGGCGGCCCCCGTCAGCCTGACCCTGGCCAAGGGCGAGATCCTGGGCATCGCCGGCCTCATCGGGTCGGGCCGCACGGAAACGCTGCGGACGGTCTTCGGCTTGGATAAGGTCGAGGGCGGATGCCTGGTCGTCTCGGGGGTCGAAACGGCGGACGGGAGGCCGTGGGCCAGGATCGGCCAGGGATTCGGGCTGCTCAGCGAGGACCGGCAGGGGGAGGGCCTGGCCCTCGGCCTGTCCGTCGCCGACAACATGACCCTGAGCGATTTTTCCCCCTATCTCAAGGCCGGCCTGATCCAGACCGGGCGGCAGAGGCGGGCCGTGGAGGAATGGGCTGTAAGGATGAACCTCCGGACCGCGGGCCCCGATCAGAAGGTCCTCAGCCTCTCGGGCGGCAACCAGCAGAAGGTGGCCCTGGCCCGGCTCCTCCATCAGAAGGCCGGGATCCTCCTCCTCGACGAGCCGACGCGGGGCATCGACGTCGTCAGCAAGGCCCAGATCTATGAGTGGATCGGGGCCCTGGCCCGGGAAGGCAAGTCCCTGCTCTTCGTCAGCTCTTACCTGCCCGAGCTTCTCGGGGTTTGCGACAGGATCGCCGTCTTCCACCGCGGCGCTCTGGTCGAGTCCCGGCCGGCCGCGGACTGGGACGAGCGCAGCCTGATGTCGGCGGCCACGGTCGGCCGGGCCTCCGAAGGGCCGAACAGGGATGAAGAAGAAAGGATACCGGGATGAACCGACCCAACCCTGAACGCGTCCGCAAAGCCCTCGGCGTCCTCGGCCCGTTCGCCGGACTCGTTCTCGTCATCGTTCTCTTCTCCCTGATCCCCGAGGTCCAGGCCCGTTTCCTGCGGGTCGCGAATTTCACGAGCGTCGCCACCCAGTCGGTCATCGTGGCCCTCGGGGCCCTCGGCATGACCCTGGTCATCATCAGCGGCGGCATCGACCTGTCCGCGGCCTCCAACATCGCGCTCTCGAGCGTCATCACGGCCTACGCCGTCAATGCCGGAGCGCCTCCTTTGGCCGCCGTGGCCCTGGGGGTCCTCACGGGAGCGGCCGTCGGCCTGGTCAACGGCGCCCTGATCACGAGACTGCGGCTCATCCCGTTCATCGTCACGCTGGGCAT
>Ga0194110_10008318_pt1 | contig 11804 bp, 10 predicted proteins | sample TA2Kig1200mmetaG_FD_146192 | JGI IMG/M metagenome (GOLD analysis project Ga0194110, IMG submission 146192) | Freshwater microbial communities from Lake Tanganyika, Tanzania - TA2015032 Kigoma Deep Cast 1200m | ecosystem: Environmental > Aquatic > Freshwater > Lake | place: Tanzania: Lake... | reverse complement strand
CCCCTTGCCGTCGACCGCCTGGCGACGCAACGTCTCGTCGAGCGTCTTTTCGACGCCGGCGATGCCCTGGTTGTCGATGTCCGTGTAGCCCAGCACGTGGGCCAGCAGCGATCCCTGCGGGTAGACCCGCCGTTCCTCGTCGACGAAGGCGATGCCGGGCAGGCCCAGCGCGTGGACCCCCGCCTGCTGCGCCGGCGCCAGACCGCGCTCGAGCCACACGAAGCTGCGCGGGCTCGCCAGCTTGCGGCGCAGGTGGTCGACGTCCAGGCCGGGCAACGCGCCGGCCAACGCGCGCGCCGTCTCGTCCACGTCGATCACGGCGCGTGGATCGGCGTAGAGCGACGCGGTCGGCAGGTTCGTGGCGATCAGCGCGCCGTTGCGATCGACGATGTCGGCACGGCCCACCGTGTGCTCGGCCGCCTCGCGCGCGCCCACGGGCGCATCCGCGCCGCCCAGCAGCGCGATCTCGGCGATGCGGCCCGCCAGCACGATGAACGAGAACGCGAACAGCACGGCCGCGAACGCCATGCGGCGGCGCGCCAGTTCGACCGCGCGCTTGACCTCGCCCTCGACGTTGACGCGTGGTCGGCCGGCCGCCTCGAGCGAGAGGGACAGTCGCATGGCCGGGGAGGTCGACGTCATGGCAGGGCGGCCCCGGTCTCGGCACCGACGTCGCCGGCCGCGAGAGCGGCGAGCGTCGGCACGGCGTCGAACGCCACGGCCTGGCCGACGCCGACGGCGCCGAGCTCCAGGTGGCGGGACACCAGGTCGCTCAACCGGTCGGGCCGGGTCAGGAAGCTCCATTCGGCGCGCAGCACGTGAATCGTGCTTTCGCTCTCGACGCGCGCGCGCTCGACGGCGACGAGGTCCTCCTCCAGCCCCTTGACGCGGTAGCTGACCGCGAACATCAGAAACGCGGTCAACGCGGCGAGGATCGCCATGATGGCGTTGGTCGGGATCATGCGGCCTCGGACCAGGCGGGCGCCGTGGTGCGCCGGGCTGCGCGCAGCCGCGCCGAGCGGGCGCGCGGGTTGACGGCCAGTTCGGCGGCGTCCGGGCGCAGCGGCTTGCGCGTGATCGCCTCGAAGCTGGCGGGACGCCGGTCGGGGCGCGGCGGCGCGTGCCGGCTGGCCTCGGGGTCGTGGCCCGTGCGGCCGACGAGGAAGCGCTTGACCACGCCGTCCTCGAGCGAATGGAACGCGACCACGACCAAACGGCCGCCCGCCGCCAGCCGGCGTTCGGCCGCGATCAGCGCGCGCTCGAGTTCGCCCAGCTCGTCGTTGACCACGATGCGCAGCGCCTGGAACGTGCGCGTCGCCGGGTCGATGCCGTTGGGCGAGCGGCGCACGACCGTGCGCACGATGTCGGCCAGCGTGGCGGTGCGCTCGATCGGGGCCGCGGCGCGGGCGCGCACGATCGCGCGCGCGATGGCGCCGGCGCGCCGTTCCTCGCCGAAGCGGCGAACGATGGCGGCGAGCTCGGCCTCGGAGGCCTCGTTGACGATGGCGCCGGCGGTGCGGCCCGCGGCGCCCATGCGCATGTCGAGCGGCCCATCCGCCTGGAACGAGAAGCCGCGCGCCGGATCGTCGATCTGGAACGACGAGACGCCGAGATCGAGCACCACACCGTGGACCATGGCGGCGCCGGCGGCGTCGAGCAGCGTCCCGAACGCGCCGAAGCTCCCCTCAATCAGGGTGAGCCGGCCGCCGTACGCCGCCTCGAGCGCGCGCCCGCGCTGGATCGCCGCAGGGTCGCGGTCGATCGCCCACACCCGGCACGGCGCCGCGTCGAGGATCGCGCGGCTGTAGCCGCCGCCGCCGAACGTGGCGTCGACATAGATTTCGCCCGCCGCTGGCGCCAGTGTCGCGACCACGGCCTCAACCATGACCGGCTGGTGGCAGAGCGCTGTGGTCTCAGGCGCCATGGCCGGATCCCTTGAGCGACAGGGCGAGGCGCGCGCGCTCGGCGCGCAGTTGGCGGAACATCTGCTCGCGGTAGGCGGTGCCCGCCGCGGGCGCCCAGATGTGGAAGTACGGGCCGCGGCCCAGGAACATCGCTTCCTCGTCGATGGCGGCGAAAGCGCGCAGCGCCTCGGGCAGCACGATGCGGCCCTCGCCGTCGAACGGCACCTCGACCGCCTCGGTGAACAGGCCGCCGGCCATGTCGCCGGCCGGCGCGAAGGGTTCGGTCAGGCTGGACGCCAGCTTGGCCATGGCGTCCGCGTCGAAGGCTTCGATGGCGTCCACGCCATCGCGGATCGAGCGCATGGCGACGATGCCCTGGTGGCCCTGGGCCGCGATCTGGGCGCGGAATGGCGCCGGAACGGAAACCCGCCCCTTGCGGTCCACCCGGTTGGTGAAGGCTCCCATGAAGGTCGCCGCCAAGTGCCACTCCCCAGACGCCTGGTCACCGGGCATCCCCGCGCCGGCCAGCGCCATGTCACGGTCTCCCAAACCAGTCCGAGCTTGGGTTGGATTGGGATACCATGGGACTGAATGGGCGTCAACGACATCATACGTTTTTTTTGTTGTGCCTTAATAACTTATTAACCGCGCGGGCACGTTCGGCTGGTCTCCACGGCGCCCCCGCAAATGACCGACGCAGGTTTTCCTTCACGCAGGGTGGTCGCCAATTGTGTCAGGACTTTGTTCATCTAATGTTCTCCTTGAGACGATCGCGGCACCCGCGCGATACCGGCGTCGCCGATCGAGACCCAAGGCTCAGATTTTATTGACAAAAACGGTCAGTCGGCCTGTAAGCCGGGTTCTGTCCCCTGACGGGGGATGGCCATTCCTCTGGGACGCCCGTCGCCGGACGCCTCGCGCGACCAACCCGGGCGGCGGGGCTCGGAAACCCGCCTGCCGGGCCGAAACCCGGCGTGCCGCCCCTATTCGGTCTTGCTCCCGGTGGGGTTTGCCGTGCCGCCGCTGTTACCAGCGGCGCGGTGCGCTCTTACCGCACCCTTTCACCCTTGCCGGTCGCGGTTGCCCGGTCCCGGCGGTCTGCTCTCTGTTGCACTGTCCCTGGGGTCGCCCCCGCCGGGTGTTACCCGGCACCGTGTCTCCGTGGAGCCCGGACTTTCCTCCGCCCCCGAAGGGACGGCGGCCATCCGGCCGACTGACCTAAACCTTAGGTAAGGGCCGGGACGGGCGGCGTCAACCGATCATCGCCTGGAGCGCGAAGGCGAGCTGGGCGGTCTCCGGGTCGGCGCGGCCGTCCACGCGGGCCGGACGGAAGTGGCGCTGGAAGGCGCGCACCACGGCCTCGGTGTCGGTGTCGTAGCCGCCGTGGGTCGGCACGTCGTAGCCGAAGTCCGCCAATGCGCCCTGCAGCGCGGCGGCCGCGCCGTCGCCGTCGCCCGGACCGAGCGCCAGGCCCAGCTCGCCTGTCACGGGGCGCTGGCGCGGCCACAGGCCGAGGCCGTGGTCCGCCAGGCGCCGCCAGTCGAACAGCTCGCCCGGGTCCTCCTTGCGTCGCGGCGCCACGTCGGCGTGGCCCACCACGTTGCGCGCCGGGATGGGATGGCGCCCCACTAACGCTAGGCCGAGGTCGATCACGGCCCGCACCTGCACCTCGGGGAACGGCCGGTAGCCGAACGCGTGGCCCGGGTTGACCAGTTCGATGCCGATCGAGCGGCCGTTGATGTCGGTCGCGCCACGCCAGCACGCGTCGCCAGCGTGCCAGGCCCGCCGATCCTCAGCGACCAGGCGATGGATCGTGCCGTCCTCGTCGATCACGTAATGCGCGCTGACCTTGGCAGCCGGGTCGGTCAGGCGGGCAAGGGCGGACGCGGCATCGATCATGCCCGTGTAGTGCAGCACCAGCATGTCGACGGGCCCGGGCGCTCGCGCGTCGTGGTTGGGCGATGGCCACTCGACCACGGGCGCGGTCAAGGCTTGGACCCGCGCTCGCGCCGGATGCGGTCGTAGGCGTCGTTGATGCGCGCGACCCGTTCGGTCGCCTCGGCCACCGCCTGGGCTCCGTGCGCCGCCACCTGATCGGGGTGGTGCTTGCGCACCAGGGCGCGATGCGCCGCCTTGACGTCCTCATCGGTCGCGCGCCGACCGACGCCCAGCACCTTGTACGGATCGGCCAGCCCAAGATCGTGCTGGCGGCGCAGCCGTTCCACCACCGCGTCGTCGAGCCCGAAGATGCGCGCGACGCGCTTCATGTAGTCGAGTTCGGCGGCGTCGATTGCGCCGTCGGCGGCGGCGATGCGTGCCAGAGCGCCGAGCAGCTCCTCGAGCCGCGCCGGCGTCGCCTTGAACAGCTCGGCCACCTGGCGCGCGTAGGGCTCGAACCCGGTGGCGTCGCGCCTCGCCTCGTTGAACAGGCGGGCGACATTGGCCAGCTCCTGCTTCGGCACCTTGAACAGCGACTTGAAGACCGCGATCTCGTCGTCGGTGACCACGCCGTCCGCCTTGGCCATCTTGGCGCCCAGCACGATCACGGCGACCGCAAAGGTCCGGTTGTCGGTGCCGGCGGTGGCGGCGGCGCCGGGCGTGCCCTGATCGATCAGCACCTTGCCGGCCAGGTGCCCGGCGATGGCGCCCAGAAGGGCGCCCAGCGGCCCGCCGACCGCGAAGCCGGCGGCGCCGCCGATGACCTTGTCCCAGATGCTCACCGCGCCCCGATCCGCTGCCATCGGGCAGACTCGCGTTTCCCGGCACCATGCGTCAAGATGCCTCGGCCGGGAACGGCGCGAATCCGGCCGGGCCCGCAACACGGCGTGCGAACGCAACGCCTAACGTGTGGGAGAATCCATGACCGGCAGGAGGACCATCGCGCTCGTCGGGCCGTCGCTCAGCGGCAAGACGAGCCTTCTCGAAAGTATGCTGTCGATCGGCAAGGCGATCCAGCGCAAGGGCAGCACCAAGGAAGGCAACACGGTTGGCGACCATTCGCCCGAGGCGCGCGCGCGCCAGTCCTCGGTCGAGGTCACGTTCGCCAGCGCGCGCTTCGGCGACGCGGAGTTCAACCTGATCGACTGCCCGGGCGCCATCGACTTCCTGGCCGAGAGCCACAACGCGGTGCTGGGCGCCGACGCGGCGATCGTGGTGGCCGAACCGGTGGCCGAGCGGGTGCTGCCGCTGGCCCCTCTATTCCACCTGCTGAACCAGCACCAGATCCCGCACCTGCTTTTCATCAACAAGGTCGACCGCGCCGCCGCCATGCTGCGCGACGTGCTGCCCGCCATCCAGGCGGTGTCGGGCCGGCCGCTGGTGCTGCACGAGGTGCCGATCCGCAACGGCGACACGGTGACCGGCTACGTCGATCTGGTCAGCGGGCAGGCCTACGCCTTCCGCCCCGACGCACCGTCGGACCAGATCGCCCTGCCCGCATCCGTCAAGGAGCGCGAACGGTCGGCGCGCACCGAGATGCTCGAGAAGCTGGCGGATCACGACGATCACCTGCTCGAGAAGCTGCTCGAGGACCAGGTACCGAGCCCGGACGAGATCGAGCAGAGCTTCCGCCACGAAGTCGCCGACAACCAGATCGTCCCGGTGTTCCTGGGCGCGGCCGAGCACGACAACGGCGTGCGGCGCTTGATCCAGCACATGACCGCCATGGCCCCTGGCCCGGCGGCGACAGCTAAGCGCCGCGGCATCGCGGACGCAAGCCCGGCCCTGGCGCAGGCGATCAAGACCTTCACCGGCGGCCAGGGCGGCCGGTTGACCGTGGTGCGGGTCTGGCGCGGCGCCTTCGCCGACGGCGACACCGTGAACGGCCAGCGCATCGGCGGCATCTACCGCCTGCTGGGCGCGACCCAGACCAAGATCGACCGGGCCGAGGCGGGCGATGTGGTGGCGTTCGGACGGCTCGACGCCGTCCACACCGGCGAGACGCTGGTCGCGGGAGACGCGGCGCCCGGCCAGCCGCTGCCGCGCGCCGCGCTGCCGCCGCCCACCTACGCGCTCGCGATCCACGCCCAGCGGCGCGACGACGACGTCAAGCTGACGCCGGCGCTCGCCAAGCTGGTCGAGGAGGATCCCTCGCTCAGGGTCGAGCAGGACGCGGCCACCAACCAGCTCGTGCTGCACGGCTACGGCGACATCCACCTGCTGATCGCGTTCGAGCGTCTGAAGAACCGCTTCAAGCTGCCGGTCGCCTCGGAACGGCCCAAGGTTCCGTACAAGGAGGCGATCCGCAAGCCGGTGACCCAGCACGGCCGGTTCAAGCGCCAGACCGGCGGCCACGGCATGTTCGGCGACGTGCACATCGAGATCAAACCGCTGCCGCGCGGCACCGGCTTCGAGTTCGCCGAACGCGTGGTCGGCGGCTCGGTGCCGCGCAACTTCATTCCGGCGGTCGAGGCGGGCGTGCGCGAATTCCTGGTCAAGGGCCCGCTCGGCTTCCCGGTGGTCGACCTGTCGGTGACGCTGTTCGACGGCTCGTACCATTCGGTCGACAGCAACGAAATGTCGTTCAAGCTGGCGGCGCGCACGGCCATGGCCGAGGGCATGCCCAAGTGCAGCCCAATTCTGCTGGAGCCAATCAACCACGTGGAGATCTCGGTGCCCAGCAGCGCCACGTCCAAGGTCAACCAGCTGATCAGCGGCCGGCGCGGCCAGGTGCTCGGCTTCGAATCGAAGGCCGACTGGGAAGGCTGGGACGTGGTCGCCGCCAACATCCCGGCGGCCGAGATGCAGGACCTGATCCTCGAGCTCCGTTCGCTCAGCCAGGGCGTCGGTACGTTCGAGAGCCGCTTCGACCATCTGGCCGAACTGTCGGGTCGCGTCGCCGACCAGATCGTCCAGGCTCACGCCGAGGCCGCCGCGAAAGCGTCGTAGGCGCTCGCTTGCGGTTCGGCCGCGCTCGCGGTTGTCGTCGCCGCAACATTAGCCCAGGCCGCGCCCGCCGCGGCGCGCACGATCACGGTCGGGCCCGAGGGCGAATTCGCCACCATCCGCGCGGCGGCGGCGGCGCGCGACGGCGACGAGGTCGCGATCGCCGCCGGCACCTACACCGGCGATGTGGCGACGTGGCGCGCGAGCGACCTGACGATCGGTGGCGTGGGCGCCGTGATCCTCGAGGCGAACGGAGCGTCGGCCGAGGGCAAGGCCATCTGGGTCGTCAAGGGAGACCGCGTGGTCGTCGAAGGCATCACCTTCCGCCACGCCCGCGTCGCGGACCTGAACGGCGCCGGAATCCGTAACGAAGGCGGCACCCTGATCGTGCGCGACAGCACCTTCAAGGACAACGAGATGGGCATCCTGACACGCAACGGTGCGCCGCAGGTGCTGATCGTCGAGGCTTCGCGCTTCATCAACAACGGCCGCGCGGGCGCGGGCGGCGGCCGCCAGGGCCACGCGATCTACGCCGGCATTATCTCCGAACTGGTGGTGGTGGGCTCCTCGTTCGAGGGTATCCGTATCGGCCACCACGTCAAGAGCCGGGCCGCGCGAACGACCGTGACGTGCAACCGGTTCGTCGACGGCGCGCACGGCACCGCCAGCTACGCCATCGACATCGCGAACGGCGGCGACGTGACGATCGCGGGCAACGTCTTCCACAAGGGTCGCTACGCCGACAACCCGCACACCATCGCGTTCGGCGCCAAGGGGCTGCGCAACGAGGGCCGCGATCTGGCGATCGCGTTCGACACGTTTGTCGACGCCCAGCAGGCGGCGGCCTTCGTGCGCGCGGCCGACGGTGCTAGGCCCCGCATCGTCGGCAATCTGTTCATCGGCGCGGCGCCGGTCCTGGAGGGCGATCCCCTGCCGCCCGGCAACGTGCGCGGCCACGCGCGCGACCTGGTCGCGATTCTGGACGGCGACTACCGGCTCGCCGCTGGCTCGGCCGCCATCGACGCCGCTTCGGTCGGGGACGCGCCGCCGGGTTGCGAGTTCGACGCGCCGGCGGGCACGCGGTCCCGCATTTCGGTCGGCCCGCCCGACTTGAGCGCCTACGAGGCCCCCGGCCCCTGAACACCGCGGCGTTGCGCTGGGTGCCAAGCGACGCTCGCGGCAGCGACGTCAGCCGATCAGGATGAACACCCGCGCGCTGCCGCGCAGCACGGCCAGGCTGAGGCGGCCGCGGCTCGCGCGCAGGGCCGCCACCAATTCGTCCGTCGACCCCACGGCCGTACGGTTGATCGCCACGACGATGTCGCCGGCGCGCAGGCCCGCCGTGTAGGCCGGGCTGTCCGGCTCGACCTCGACCACGCGCACGCCCGCCGGTTCGGTCGCCGGGTCGGTGGCCGCGAACACCGCGCCCGCCAAGCGCTGCTCGGCGCCCGCGTCCGGCTCGTCGACGCGCTCGGCGATGGTCACGGTCAGGGTGATCGGCTGGCCGGCCCGCAGCACGTCGAGCGTGATGGGTTCGCCGACGCGCGTCATGCCGACGGCGTTGCGCAGATCGAAGCTGCGCTCGACCGGCGTGCCGTTGGCCGCCGTGACAACGTCGCCGGGTTGCAGCCCGGCGACGTCCGCGGGCGACTGCGCCATGACGTCGACCACCAGCACGCCGCGCGCGTCCGCGTCGAGGCCGAGACCCTCGGCCAAGTCGGGGGTCAGGTCCTGGGTCCGCACGCCGAGCTGGCCGCGCGCCACCGCGCCGTGCTCGGCGATCTGCCCGACGATGCGGCGCACGATCGCGGTGGGGATGGCGAAGCCGATGCCGATGTTGCCGCCGCGCCCCAGGATCGCCGTGTTGATACCGACGAGCTCGCCGTTCATGTCGACCAGGGCGCCGCCCGAGTTGCCCGGGTTGATCGAGGCATCGGTCTGGATGAAGTCCTCGTACGCCTCGATGCCCAGCCCGCGCCCCAGCGCGCTGACGATGCCGAGCGTCACGGTCTGGCCGATGCCGAACGGGTTGCCGATGGCGACCACGAAGTCGCCCACCTCGAGCGCGTCGGAATCGCCGAGCCCGATCGCGGTCAGGTTCCTGGCCGGGATTTCCAAAAGGGCGATGTCGGTCTCCGGGTCGGCGCCCACGAGACGCGCCTCGAGCACGCGGCGATCGCGCAGGGTGATCTCGATCGCCTCGGCGTTGGCGATGACGTGGAAGTTGGTCACCGCCAGGCCGCGTTCGGCGTCGATGATGACGCCCGATCCGGCGCTGACCGTCTCCTTGTTGCGGCGCAGGCCCGGCACGTCGAAGAAGTTGCGGAACAGTGGATCGCGTAACAGGGGGTTGGCGAACAGCGGGTGATCGGCCGCCTGGACCCGCACCTTCACCGCGACGTTGACCACGGCGGGCGTCACCGCCTTGATCATCGGCGCGAGCGAGGGCAGCGCGGTCGGCGCGGTGGTCGCGGCGCGCGCGTCGGCCGGCGCCGCCAGGACGGCCAGCACCGCCAGCATCAGGGCCATCATCGCTCGCACGGCACGGTCTCCGTTCATCGCGTGCCTAGTGTGGTCGGACGCGGCGCCCTGGGCAATGTCCGACGGGCACGCCACGCGGCGCCTCGCCTTGAAGTGGCGGGCGAATCGGGCGAAGCTCCGCCCGGACCGCACCGCCCGAGCCCGCCAGCCCAATGGCCAGCCGCGCGCCCACCGCGCCCCGACCCGGCATCGCCGTCTATCTGGAGCGGCGCGCGCTCGTCATGCTGGCGCTGGGCTTCGCCTCGGGCCTGCCGTTCCTGCTGATCTTCGACACGCTCTCGGCGTGGCTGCGCGAATCCGGCTCCAGCCTCGCCGTCATCGGCTTCTTCAGCCTGGCAACGCTGGCCTACTCGTTCAAGTTCCTGTGGGCGCCGCTGGTCGACCGCGCCCACGTGCCGATCCTCGGCCGCCTGCTCGGTCACCGCCGGTCGTGGATGCTGGCGTGCCAGGGCGTCGTCATCGCGGGCCTGTGGCTGATCGCCGGGTTCGACCCGGCCGGCGGCCTGGGCGCCATGGCGGCGCTGGCCGTCATGGTCGGGTTCGCCGGCGCCACCCAGGACATCGTCATGGACGCCTGGCGCATCGAGGTGGCCGACACGGCGCGCCAGGGCGCCATGGCCGCCGCGTACCAGTGGGGCTACCGCATCGCCATGGTGGTGGCCGGGGCGGCGCCGCTGATCCTGGCCGAGCGCATCGGCTGGGGGCCGTCCTACGCTGTGATGGCGGCGCTGATGGCGGTCGGCGTCCTGGGTGTGCTGGCCGCGCCGCGCGAGACGGCGCACACGCCGCGCGCCATCGCGGCGCCGCCGGTCGCGCGCGGCGTCGTCGCGACCCTGGCCGAGTGGGCGGCGCGCCTGGCCGTGCTGGTTGCCGGCGCGGTGGTGCTGGGCTGCGGCCTGGCCGGCGACGCCGGCCTGATCGCGCGCGCGGCCGGCGCGTTGGGCGCCCCCGCGACCGGCGCGGCCCTGGCCGAGGCGTGGCGCGATCCAACCTTCGGCGTCTGGCTGCAGCTCGGTGCCGTGGTGGCGGGTCTGGGCCTGGTCGTGCTGGCGGCGTGCCCGATACCCGGCGTACCCAGCGCGCCGGGCGCTTACTTGAGCGGCGCGTTCGGTGCGCCCATCGCCGACTTCTTCCGCCGCTTCGCGACCCGCGCGGCGCCGATCCTGGCGCTGATCTGCCTCTACCGCCTGTCGGACTTCGTGCTGAACATCATGAACCCGTTCTACCTGGACCTCGGGTTCGACAAGATCGCCATCGCCGAGGTGCGCAAGGTGTTCGGCGTCGTCATGTCCATGGCGGGCATCTTCGTCGGCGGCTTGGCGGTGGCGCGGCTCGGCCTGATGCGCACCCTGGTGATCGGCGCCTTCGCGGTCCCGCTGTCGAACCTGGTGTTCGCCTGGCTGGCCACGCGCGGCCCCGCGATCGAAGCGCTCTACGTGGCGATCGGCATCGACAACCTGGCGTCGGGATTCGCCGGCACGGCGCTGATCGCCTACATGTCGAGCCTGACCAGCGCCGGCTTCACGGCGACCCAGTACGCGCTGTTCTCGTCGCTCTACGCCCTGCCGGGCCGGCTGATCGCCTCGCAGTCCGGACGCATCGTCGAAGGCGCGGCGCGCTCGGCCGAGGCGGGCGGCGGCTTCGCCCCGCTCGAGCGCCTGTTCGCCGGCCTGCCCGCCGGCGCGCTCGCCGAGGGCGCGGCCAAGGTGGGCGTCGCGCCGGCGGCGCTGGGCGCCGGCTACGTCGCGTTCTTCCTCTACTCCACCATCCTCGGCGTCGCGGCCATCGCGCTCGCCTTCGTGGTCGCGCGCGCCGCCCGTGTCGAGGCGCGGCGCGCGGCTGCCGACACGGGTCTTTAAGTCGCGCCGCCGATCGGCCATGCTAGGGGCGCCCGGGAGGTGACCAATGGACAACGCCGTCCTCGTCTCGATCGTCTGCCGTGACCGCCCCGGGCTGGTGGCCGCGATCAGCGGCCGGCTTTACGACATGGGCGCCAACCTGGCGGACACCACGTTCGCCGTGCTGGGCGAGGGCGCCGAGTTCACCGCCGTGGTCATCCCACCCGCAGGCCAGGGTGCCCAGGACATCCGGTGGGAACTGGCCGCCCTGCCTGAGATCGGCGACGGCACGGTGGACGTGCGGGACTGGCGTCTGGCCACCCATCACGGGCCGTCGGGGCGAATCACGCACCGCATCGAGGTGGCCGGCGGCGACCAGCCGGGCCTGATAGCGCGGCTGTCCGAGGTGTTCGGCCAGTTCGGCGCCAACATCGTGCGCCTGAATGCCGAGACCATTCCCGGCACCGGCGGTGCCCAGTACGTGACCCGCTTCGCCGTGTGGATTCCGGCCGAACGGGCCGATGCCTGCCTCGCCACGGTCGGCAACACGGCGGGCGAGCTGCGCCTGGTGTACCGCTGGAACCGAGCGTAGATTTTCTTTTTGAATCAATGATTTGAATCATATTTGAGCGAGCCG
>Ga0194110_10008314_pt1 | contig 11807 bp, 9 predicted proteins | sample TA2Kig1200mmetaG_FD_146192 | JGI IMG/M metagenome (GOLD analysis project Ga0194110, IMG submission 146192) | Freshwater microbial communities from Lake Tanganyika, Tanzania - TA2015032 Kigoma Deep Cast 1200m | ecosystem: Environmental > Aquatic > Freshwater > Lake | place: Tanzania: Lake... | reverse complement strand
GGACCCCCGGTAATCTCAGCAACTCCAACTGGTTATTCAAAAATCCGGAGGTCACGCCATGAATCCTTTTATTGTCATGGTGATTGGCGCCATCCTGGGGTTAAAACGCGTCTGTCCCAAATGTAAGAAGGTTCAAATTGTCTCTTCGGACAAAAGGCGGGATACAGTGCCCTGCAAGTTCTGCGGCGCTGATCTTCCGCCGAAAAACTGAACAGAGAGGTCAAGGCAAGCACGGGATATTCAAAGACCGGCGGACATACTCCGGGATACCGCCTGCGAGAAATAGCCGATAGTTTGTCGGTTTGGGAACTAACCGGGTTGAAACCATTCCCTTGTAGCATTACCAGGAGGGTTGATCATGATGACGCGGCCTTATCCTTTTACCCGCATTCTTATCCCCTATGACGGCAGCCCGTCGGCAAAAAAGGCTCTGGAGTGGGCGGCCCACCTGGCCCGAGCCGGAGGGGATGACGTTGGGCAGGTCGCTCTGCTGCGGGTCATCGGCGGCGGCTATATGGCCCGGCACATTAAAAATGTGGACCTGCGCGTGACCCGGATGGACCAGGTGGCGGCCTGGCGCCGGATGCGACAGCACCATCTCGACCACGAGATCCTGCCGCTGTTGGAGGAAGGCAAGCGGTTCCTGCAAGAAAAAGGCATCGTGGCTCCCATAGAGACCAGGGTCGCCGAAGGCAAGATCGGGGAAGAGATCATTCGTCTGGCCGACGAGGGCGGATATGACTCCATCGTCATGGGGCGCCGGGGATTGTCCCCGGTAAAGGGACTGCTCCTGGGAAGCGTGACCCGCCAGGTATTATCGCTGGCTCAGAGAATGACCGTTTTCGTGGTAAGCCAGGAAGCAGTCTTCAACCCCGACTGCCCCATTTCTCCGCTGCTGCTGCCGGTGGACGGCTCGGAGCCAAGCCTGGCGGCGGTCCGCCAGGGAGCAACCCTGGCAAGAAGATGGGAACACTGTCAACCCAACCTGACCCTACTGCACGTTGTCGATTTTGTCAAAGTCGGCGCCTCACTCAATACCGGAACTACTCAATTAGTAAAAGAGGGCGAGGCAGTTCTGGCCTCCGGCCGCCAAATACTGCAAGAGGCAGGTCTGAAAGGGCCGCTGGCGGATAAATTGCTAGTGGGGCATCCCTCCCGCATTATCGCCGAGGAAGCGGAGGAGGGCCATTATGCCCTGATCCTGATGGGGGCCCGGGGGTTATCTTCCCTGAAACAACTGCTCCTGGGCAGCGTCTCCAGTGATGTTTTGTACCGGGCCTCGAGAGCCATCGTGGGGATTGTTTATCTCTAAGAAAAGAAAACAGATGGGTGAAACCTTTCGGAGGACGGATGAACTGGTATCAGCTTGACATTAATCGGATTTTTGCGGACCTGAACACCTCGGAGCACGGTCTTGCCGACACCGAAATCAGAGAGCGCCTGGAAAAATTCGGACCCAACAAACTGGCGGAAGAGGGAAAGATCAGCAAACTGAAAATTCTCCTCCACCAGTTCACGAGTCCCTTGATCTATATTCTGCTCATCGCCGCGGTGGTGACTGCCTTTCTCCAGGAATACAAGGATACCGGAGTAATCGTGGCAATTTTACTTCTGAATGCCATAGTCGGCTACATCCAGGAGTATAAGGCAGAGAAAAACGTCCGGGCCTTGAAGACCATGGTAGTGGCCCGGGCTCGGGTCCTGCGGGACGGGAAAGAGCTGGAAATCAACAGCGAAGACCTGGTTCCGGGGGACATCGTGTTTTTGGCTTCCGGCTCCCGGGTGCCGGCGGATTTGCGGCTCATCAAGACCATTGAGCTTAAAGCCGATGAGTCCATGCTCACCGGGGAGTCCATCCCGGCCGAGAAAATTACGACGGTCATCCCGGAGGACAACCTCACCCCCGGCGACCAGAAAAACATGGCCTTTATGGGCACCGTGGTGGTGAACGGCCGGGCCAAAGGGGTGGCGGTGGCCACGGGGGCCAGGACGGTCCTGGGCCAGATCGCCAGGGACGTCCAGGAACTGGGGGTGACGAAGTCCCCCCTCCAGGAGAAGATCGACCGGTTTGCCCACACCATAGGCATCATTGTCTTGGTGGCTTCGGCTTTGCTCTTTCTCATCGGTATTCTCGTCGGGGTGAGCGCCAAAGACATGTTCATGACCGCGGTGGCCGCGGCGGTGGCCACCATCCCCGAGGGCCTGCCCATCGTGGTGACCATCACCCTGGCCATCGGCGTGGCCCGCATGGCCAAGCGGAACGCCATTATCCGCAAACTGCCGGCGGTGGAAACTCTGGGCAGCACCACCGTCATCTGCTCCGATAAGACCGGCACCCTTACCAAGAACGAAATGACCGTGCAGCGGGCCTATGACGGAAGCCATATCTACGAACTTACCGGAAGCGGCTACGAACCCCAGGGCGACATCCTGGAAGAAGGACGGCACATCAAACCTGCCGCCGATGCCGATCTGCTCATGCTTTTCCGGATCGGCCTCCTGTGCAACGAATCGGACATCTACCTGGAGGATGAGCACTACAAGGTGGACGGAGACCCGACGGAGGGCGCTCTGATCGTGTCCGCCATGAAGGCCGGTTTGAATCCTGATGAGGAGCGGGAGCGCTATCCGCAACTCTTCATCATTCCCTTTGAGTCCGAGCGGGGTTATATGGCTACCCTGCACCGGCACGGAGACCGCCACCTGGTGTTCGTCAAAGGGGCGCCGGAAAAACTGCTGGAGATCTGCGCGGAGTGCCGCCTGGATGCGTGGACGGACGTACCCCGGGTGGCCGACCACTTTGCGAGGGAGGGCTTGCGGGTGTTGGGTATGGCCTATAAGGAGGTCCCGGCCGACCAGACGGAAATCACCATGGCCGACCTGCAAACCGGGCTGATCTTCGCCGGGCTGCAAGGCATGATCGATCCCCCCCGTCCCGAGGCCATCGACGCGGTGGCCGGGTGTAAAAAGGCGGGCATCCGGGTGGTGATGATTACCGGAGACCACGCCGTCACCGCGGTGGCCATCGCCAAAAAACTGGGCATCGAGGCGGAAGAGGAGGTGGTGGAAGACCTGGCGGCCAAGCCCCTGGAAGCCATGACTGATGAAGAACTGTTGGTGGTCACCCAAGAGGCCGCCAGGGTGTTGGCCCGGCGCGCCGATCTGGACGGTGCGCCGCCCGCCAGCCTTACCGGCAAGCACATCCAGGCATTGACCGACATGGAATTCTTCGCCTTCGTGAAAGACGTCCTGGCGGCGCTGGTCAAACGAGCCGGGCCCGAGGGCGCGGTGCGCAAGGTCCTGGCCGGCAAGGAAATCGAGACCATGAGCGATGCCACCCTGTTCCATCTGGTGCAGAAAGTCTCGGTTTACGCCCGGGTGGCTCCGAACCATAAGCTCCGCATCACGCAACAATTGCTGAAACATGGAGAGATTGTCGCCATGACCGGGGACGGGGTGAACGACGCGCCGGCCCTGAAGGCGGCCCATATTGGCATAGCCATGGGCAAAACCGGCACCGATGTGGCCAAAGAGGCCTCGGACATGGTCATCGCCGACGACAATTTCGCCAGCATCTACCGGGCCGTGGGACTGGGCCGCGTCGTCTTCGACAACATCCGCAAGGTCACCGTCTTTCTCATCCCCACCGGCATCGCCGCCATTGTCTCCATCCTGGCCACCGTGATGCTGGGTCTGCCGCTGCCCTATTTGCCGGCCCAACTGCTGTGGATCAACCTGGTGACCAACGGCTTGCAGGATGTGGCCCTGGCCTTCGAACCGGGGGAAAAGGACGTGCTGGACCGGCCGCCCCGGCCTCCCAGAGAAGGGATCATGTCCCGTCTGCTCATCGAGCGCACCATTCTTGTGGCCCTGATCATCTCCGCCGGGATCGTCTATGAATTCGTCCATGCCCTGAACCAAGGGGCGTCCCTGGAAAAGGCCCGGACCATAGCCGTCACCACCATGGTCTTTTTCCAGTTCTTCCAAGCATATAACAGTCGTTCCGAGGTGCATTCCCTGTTCATCATGAACCCCCTGGGCAACCCCTTCCTCTTTTTCGGCACCATCGCCGCCTTTATCGCCCATCTGGCCGCCATCTACGTGCCAGCCATGCAGTGGATTTTCCGCCTGGAGCCCATCGGGGCCCTGGAGTGGCTGAGGATCGGGCTGGTGTCGGTAACCGTGGTCATTGCCGTAGAGATCGACAAGTGGGTGAGGCGAATGAAGATTCTGGCCTCAACCTGAGTAGTGAACAAAAAGCCGAACCATAGGGAAGATATGACCGACTTTTACGCACCCCTCAGGTCTGAAATACAGGCAAGGCGTCGGGGACAGCCTCTGCTCCTTTTATTGGACTATGACGGCACCCTGGTGGAGATCGCTCCCCGCCCGGAGCTGGCCCGGCCCACTCCGGAGATGCTGGAGTTGCTGAGCCGGCTGACGGCTCAGGTGGACCTGAAGGTAATGGTGGTTTCGGGTCGCCCCCTGAGAGACTTACAGGAAATCCTGCCCGTCTCAGGCCTGGACTTTCTGGGGTCCCACGGCGGGGAGGCCTTGATCGGCGGTCGCCTTCACCCCATGACGGTTGCCGCCGCAGACAATGAAGAACTTTCCCGATGGCGAAATCGGCTGGTGGTTAGGCTGCAGCCCTTTCAGGGATGGTGGCTTGAGGACAAGCCTCAGGGGTTTGCTCTCCACTATCGACAGGTGTCCGCAGAGCATGCTTATGAATTCATTGGAATATTAGGAAGATGGCGGGAGCAGCTACGGCAGGAGGGACGCCTTCAGCTCCTGGCGGGGAAAAAAGTTCTGGAAATACTGCCGCGGGGAATCAGTAAGGGTGCGGCAATACAGGAAATATTGCTAATTCCTGGATTTATCGGGTTTTTTCCGATATATTTTGGTGACGATATAACCGACGAAAGCGCCTTCCAAATCTTGCAAGGCCAGGGGCTGACCATCAAAGTGGGCCGCCCCGGCAGCGACACCGCGGCGTCCCATTTCCTTCCCGATCCCGAAGCAGTGCGGCATTTTCTGGCTCTTCTCGTTGCGCCCCTGGAGGATTCTTCATGTCCACTAAATTAGATCAGGTGGCCCCAAATCCCTTCTTGTTCCATGAATGCTTCCTGATGTCCATGCCCTTGGGCAAAAAGGTGGTGAACCTGAGGGAATTGCTGGAAGGTTTGCGGGAGATAGACGAATCGGTGCTTTTCTATCATCTGATCCAATCCCGTCTCACCCTGGGCCAACCCGCGGTGGAATATCCCAACGACTTCGCCCTGTGGGCGGCCAGCGCCCTGCAGGACAGCAAGCTGGCGGAGAAGCTCAGCTCCTTCGACCCCTTCGAGTATCAGAACCTGCGACAGGTGCGCCAGGCGGTGGTGGATAACCTGGAGGAGTACCTCTGGGACCTGCCCTTCGTCCCCTGGGCCCGGTCCGGGTTCGAGTTTCATTTCTGCCAGGCCTCGGTGGTGGTGATGCATTCCCTGATTTCCGCCCACACCTTGAAGGAATTTTGCGGCGCCCTCAACCAGGTGGGTCTGGATTCCATTTATTACCATTTCTTTGAAGCCCGTTGGCGCCTGGGGGAGTTGAAAAGCGACGATTTTTCTTTCTGGATTGAGACCAACTTCGGCTTGCCGGAGTTGGTCAAGGCCATCCGCGACGTTGATATCTATTTCTACAGCCTGAAAGAATTGCGGGAGACCCTCTTGGGGTTAATCCACCAGCACCTGGGAGAACTCTGTGATCACCCTGGATGATTACGCACCCATCGTGGGAGAGGAAGTGGTGGGCCAGCTGCATCGTCTGGCCGAACACCTGCAGGGCCGGCGTTTTGTCCACATCAACTCCACCGCCGTGGGCGGGGGAGTGGCGGAGATTCTCTCTTGGGCTGTGCCGCTGTTGAACCAACTGGGTCTTAAGACCACCTGGGAAGTCATCATGGGTGATCCAGCCTTTTTTGAAGTCACCAAGGCTTTCCACAACGGCCTGCAAGGCTTCAAAGTCCACCTGACTAACACCATGCTGGAGCATTACCGTCAGGTCAATCTGGAGAACGCCCGGCGGTTTTCCTGGGAGGCGGATGTGGTGCTGGTGCATGACCCCCAGCCGGCCTGCTTGATTGAGGTGTTGCGGCCTCAAGCCCGGCGTTGGGTCTGGCGCTGTCACGTGGACGCGTCCCGCCCCCACCTGGCGGTGTGGCGGTTTTTGCGGGAGATCGTGAAACAATACGACGCCTCGGTCTTTTCCATGTCCCAGTTCGCTCAGAACCTGCCTCACCCCCAGTATCTCATCCGCCCTTCTATTGACCCTTTGAGTGAGAAAAACCGGGATTTGACGGCAGAAGAAATCCAGGCGGTGCTGCACCGTCTGGAAATAGAGAAAGACAAGCCCCTGATCCTGCAAGTATCACGGTTTGACTCCTTCAAGGACCCGGTAGGGGTGATTCAGGCCTTCCGCCTGGTGCGGCGCCATACGCCCTGTAAACTGGTGCTGGCCGGAGGCGAAGCCACGGACGACCCTGAAGGCCCCGAGATTCTGGCCCAGGTGCAGGAGGCCGCCCAGGGCGAACCGGACATCCAGGTCCTGTTGCTGCCCCCGGATGCGCACCATGAGGTCAACGCCCTGCAACGGGCCGCCGACATCATCGTGCAAAAATCCACCCGGGAGGGCTTCGGCCTCACGGTCACCGAGGCCATGTGGAAGGGCAAACCGGTCATCGGCGGCGCGGTGGGGGGTATTGTCCTGCAACTGCGAGATTACCAAACCGGGTTTCTGGTAAGTTCCCCCGAAGGTTGCGCCTTCCGCATCCGCTACCTGCTGCACCGCCCAGAAATGGCCCGCCGTATGGGCCAGACGGCCCGGGAGTTCGTTCGGTCCCACTTTCTCATCACCCGTCATATCCGGGACTATCTCACCCTGATGATCTTGCTGGACAACCCCGACAGCCGTCTCATCGAACTATAGGAATCAGAGGAGGTCGTGATGTTTTGGGACCATGACAGTTTAAAGCGTTTGATCAAAGAGAGGCTGAGCGACTTCCAGATCATCCTGGTGTCTAACCGGGAGCCTTATATGCATATCTACCGGGGCGGGGAGGTGGAGACCATCATGCCCGCCAGCGGCATGGCCATCGCCCTGGACTCCATGATGCAGGCCTGCGGCGGCACCTGGGTGGCCGCGGGCAGCGGCGAAGCCGACCGGGAGGCCGTCAGCAGCGGAGACGCGCTCATGGTCCCCCCCCAGGACTCCAAGTACAGATTGCGCCGCCTGTGGCTGACCCGCCAGGAAGAGAGAGATTATTACTACGGCTTCGCCAATTCAGCCCTGTGGCCCCTGTGCCACGTGGCCTACAGCCGCCCGCGCTTTGACCCCGGACAGTGGGAGACTTACAAGACGGTCAACCGCAAATTTGCCGAGGTGGTCCTTTCCGAGGTGACCGATCCCCGGCGCACCATCGTCTTCATCCAGGACTATCATTTCGCCCTGTTGCCCCGGATGCTCAAAGACGCGGACCCCAACCTGATGGTGTCCCAATTCTGGCATATTCCCTGGCCCAACTATGAGATCTTCCGCATCTGCCCCTGGGGGCCGGAAATACTGGATGGCCTCTTGGGGAATGATCTGTTGGGCTTCCACCTGCAATATCACTGCAACAATTTCTTCGACACCGTGGACCGCACCCTGGAAGCCCGGGTGGACCTGGAGAAATTTTCCATCTTCCGCCAGGAAAGAGAGACCCGGGTGCGGCCTTTCCCCATTAGCATCGACTTTGATCGCTTCGAGGCCTGGGCTAAATCGCTTAACACCGAACGGCGCTTGCGGGAACTGCAACATAGCCTCAACCTGAGCGGCCTAAAAGTGGGATTGGGAGTGGACCGCCTGGACTATACCAAGGGGATTCCGGAGCGTCTGGAAGCCATCGACATCTTTTTCCGCAAATACCCGCAATATCACCAGCGCTTCACCTTTATTCAACTGGGCCCCCAATCCCGCCTCCATATTCAAAGCTATAAACAGCTCAATGCCCTGGTGGATTCCTGGGAAGAGGAGATCAATTCCAAATACGGCCAGGGGCGCTGGAAGCCGGTAATCGTCTTGAAGGGCCACTATTCCCAGGAGGAGGTGGTGGCCTTCTACCGCCTGGCGGACGTCATGGTGATCAGTGCTCTCCATGACGGCATGAACCTGGTGGCCAAGGAATACGTGGCCAGCCGGGTGGAGGGAGAGGGCGCTCTGCTTCTGAGCCCTTTCACCGGGGCATCTCGGGAACTGACCGGGGCTTATACCATCAACCCTTATAATCCCGAAGAGACTGCCGATGCCATCTTCCAGACCCTGGAAGACCCGCTCGAGCAAAAGGCGGCGCGGCTGGCCGCCATGCGCGCTTGGGTCCAAGAGCACAATATCTTTAAATGGTCCGCGAATTTTCTCCAGGCTCTGATTCATCTTCCCAAGGAAGACTGACGAACCGCGATCGTCCGGACAAATCCAGGGGGCAAGGTTTTACCATGCACCAGAGATCGGGACCACCTTTTAAAACTGTAGCTTATTTTTCCATGGAAGTTGGCTTGGAATCCGGCATTCCAACGTATAGCGGTGGATTGGGCATCCTGGCCGGGGACACCCTGCGCTCCGCCGCCGACCTGGGGGTGTCCATGGTGGGAGTAACCCTCCTGCACCGCAAGGGATATTTCCGGCAGCGTCTGGATGCCCAGGGAAATCAGAGGGAAAACCCGGACGCCTGGAACCCGGAAGAGATCCTTAAGCCTCTGGACCCCCAGGTGGCCATTACCATTGAGGGTAGGGAAGTTAAGTTGCGGGCCTGGCGCTATGAGATTCAGGGCCTCTCCGGCCACCAGGTGCCGGTATATTTTCTGGATACGGCCCTGCCGGAAAACTCTCCCTGGGATCAAACTCTTACCGATCACCTCTATGGTGGTGATGCCCATTACCGCTTATGCCAGGAAGTGGTTTTGGGGATGGGCGGGATAGCACTACTCTCCGCTTTGGCCCCGCAGGATAGGATAATCTACCATATGAATGAGGGGCATTCCGCCCTTCTGACTCTGTCCTTGTTGGACTCCGGGAGTCAAAGCGGCGTGTCCCCGGCCCCCACCGAGGCCGACGTGGAGGCCGTGCGGCAGCAGTGCGTATTTACCACCCACACCCCGGTGCCGGCGGGCCACGACAAGTTTCATTGGGATCTGGTGAGCAAGGTCCTGGGGCCGGAACAGGCCGACCTCCTGAAAGCCTCCAACTGCTGTTTCGACGGCAGCCTCAACATGACCTACTTGGCGCTTCGGTTCGCCAGATACATCAACGGGGTGGCCATGCGGCACAGTGAAATTTCCACCGGGATGTTTCCCGATTACCCCATTGACGCCATTACTAACGGGGTGCACGCCGTCACCTGGACCTCCCCGCCTTTTGCCGACCTCTTTGACCGGCGCATCCCGGAGTGGCGCCAGGACAATTTCTACCTGCGTTACGCCGTGGGCATTGCCCTGTATGAAATCGTCGAAGCCCACTCCCAGGCCAAACGGGCCCTGCTGGCCGAGGTGGAGAGACAGAGAGGGGTGCGGTTGCCCGAGCATCCTTTGACCATCGGCTTTGCCCGCCGGGCCACCGCCTACAAGCGGCCGGACCTTCTGTTTTCCGACCTGGAACGTTTGCGGACCATGGCCCAGCGGGTGGGGCCGATTCAGGTGATTTACGGCGGCAAGGCCCACCCCCGGGATGAGGGGGGCAAGGAGATGATCCGGCGGACCTTTCAGGCCGCCGCAGCCCTGGGCGAAGCCGTGCGGGTGGTCTACCTGGAGAACTACGACATGGCCCTGGGGAAGCTGCTCTGCGCCGGGGTTGATCTATGGCTAAACACCCCTTTGCGTCCACAGGAGGCCTCGGGCACCAGCGGCATGAAGGCCGCCTTAAACGGCGTCCCCAGCCTCAGTGTCCTGGACGGCTGGTGGGTGGAGGGGCATGTGGAGCATGTGACCGGCTGGGCCATCGGTGATGACTCCGAGAGCCCGGGAGATTCCTTCCAGGACGCCGCCTCTCTGTACGACAAACTGGAGAGGGTGATCCTCCCATTATATTACGGCAAACCCGAGAGTTACGCCAAGGTCAGGCGCGCCGCCATTGCTCTGAACGGCTCGTTTTTCAACACCCAGCGCATGGTTTCCCAGTATGTTACGAACGCCTACTCCTTTTAAAGGGAATTGTCCGAACTAAAGAGTATTGCCATCTTGCATAAGCCAAAGATCTGTATGTATACCTGCCCTTTATGCGCTCCCAAAGATAATTTCGGAGGGTTTTACTATGCATATCACAACTTCAACTTATTGGAGTCATTGAGAAAATAGGATACTTGGCAAGTGATCAATTATGCGCCACCCCTACAGATGGCCTTTTGCAGCATGTATTGCAAGCTGCCTTCGCAATTATTAAACTTAACACTACTACGTTAGATAATACCTCCCATATCGCCCATGATAGGACAACCATTGGATATTACTGACAATCAGTTATGTCACCCTGAGCCGCAGGCGAAGGGTCTAGATTCTTCGCTGCGCTCAGAATGACAATAAATACAAAGGGTTGTACTGAAGCAGGCGGGTAATTAACGTTGTAGTACTAACTGCTCACTGTTAAGGAGGGTGTATGGACCTTTACGAGGCAATGCTAAACCGCCGCAGCCATCGTTTTTATAAGCCCGATATGCCGCCCCGGGAAGCCCTGGAGCGGGTGGTCAACGCCGGGCTATGGGCGCCTTCGGGCACCAATGCCCAGGCCTGGGAAATTACGGTGCTGGCCGGCAAGGCCCGGGATGAGTTCGTGGCTTTGTGCAGCAAGTCTTTCCCTTACCTGGAACCCCTTCTGGAAAAGGCCGGGGTCCCGGAAAAGGGGCGCCAGATGGTGAAGGGATTCTTCAAGGACCTGGGGGGCGCGCCGGTGGTTATGGCCGTAACCATCTATAAAGCCCCGGACCCGGAGATGCAGATGGCCAATATCCAGAGCGGCGCGGCCCTCATGCAGAACCTGCTCCTGGCGGCCCACGCCGAGGGCCTGGGAACTTGCTGGATGACCGGGGTGCTGTACGTGGAACAGGAACTCCTGGAATTCCTGGGGAAACCCCACCAGCAGCTCCTGGCCATCACCCCCATAGGCTATTCCGCCAAGGAACCTCCGGTTCCCCCCCGGAAAGACCGGGAAGTGAAGTGGTTGGGGTTTTGATCAATAGCGGTCAGCTATCAGCTTTCAGCAGTCAGCTTAAAAAAATCTTCTCTTAAAACCTGAAAGCTGGCGGCTGACGGCTGATAGCTTTAAACGGTAATTGCATGAAGACTTTTTAAAAGAGGCAGCATTGAAACAGGAAAAGAGTCAAATCCCCCTAGTGGAACAGGTCCGGGCCGCGGGGTGAGCTTCCAAGATACCTCCGGGGGTCCTGGAGGACATCTTGAAAAGCCTGCCCTTTCATCGCCATCCCGATCTGCTGGTGGGGCTGGAGCAGGCCGACGACGCCGGGGTGTACCGCCTCAGCCCCGAGTTGGCCCTTATCCAGACGGTGGATTTTTTCACCCCCATCGTCAACGACCCCTACCAGTTCGGGCAGATAGCCGCGGCCAACGCCTTGAGCGACGTTTACGCCATGGGGGGGCGGCCCTTGACGGCCCTGAATATCGCCTGTTTCCCGTTGAAGACCACGCCGCCGGAAGTCCTCAAAGACATCTTAAGGGGCGGCATGGACAAGGTCCACGAGGCCGGGGCGCTGCTGGTGGGCGGCCACAGCGTGAAAGACCCGG
>Ga0194110_10008307_pt1 | contig 11812 bp, 5 predicted proteins | sample TA2Kig1200mmetaG_FD_146192 | JGI IMG/M metagenome (GOLD analysis project Ga0194110, IMG submission 146192) | Freshwater microbial communities from Lake Tanganyika, Tanzania - TA2015032 Kigoma Deep Cast 1200m | ecosystem: Environmental > Aquatic > Freshwater > Lake | place: Tanzania: Lake... | reverse complement strand
CAGCGAAATCCCCCTGCACGCCCGGCGCGTAGAAGACCTTCATGTCGTTGCCTGCAGCGACGATGATTCCCTCGAGCGCACTCACGGAACGGTAGGGTTGTACGCGGGAGCTACCACCTCCCCCGGCCGCCGCCGGGTGTGCATTTGGCCCAACGACGGCTATTGTTCGGATTTTTTTTCGGTCAAGCGGCAACATATTGGCTTCATTCTTGAGCAACACGATCCCTTCACGTGCCGCTTCGAGGGCGACGAGCCTCGAGTCTGGATTGTAGAGAGGAAGTGAAGTATCAGTCTGCGAACGATCGAAAAAACCGAACCGGAACATCACCCTGAGCATGCGGCGCACCTTGTCGTCGATGGTAGCAACACTGACCTTAGCTGCCTGAATCGCTGGAAGCAACGTGTCACGATTCAGATAGCGGCCGGATGGCATTTCAAGATCCAGGCCGGCATTGGCAGCTGCCACCGCATCATACGTCGAGACCCAGTCGGACATCGCCAGCCCATCGAATTTCCAATCGCCTTTCAGGACATCTTTGATCAAATGGTTGTGTTGTGAAGCGTGGACGCCGTTGATGAGATTGTACGACGTCATCAGCGCTCCGATGTGCGCCTCCTCCACCGCAGCCCTGAACGTGGGCAGGTAGATCTCGCGGAGCGTTCGTTCATCGACATCCGAGCTGACGTTGTGCCGGTCATACTCCTGGTTGTTTGCGGCATAGTGCTTCACAGTCGCAACAACGCCCTGGTTCTGCACCCCGTTCACATACGCGACGACCATTCTGCTTGCCAGGTACGGATCTTCACCGAGGTACTCGAAGTTGCGCCCGCACATCGGCGCTCGATAGATGTTCACACCGGGCGACAGCATAATGTGCACCCCCTTGGAGCGCGCTTCCTTCCCCACCATCTCGCCGAACCGTTTTGTGAGATCTTTGTTCCAGGTCGCAGCGAAGGCGATCCCTGCCGGGAATGCTGTTGCCGGTCCGTAGTTCCTGACACCCAACGGACCGTCGGCCATCTTGATCTTCGGAATGCCGAGCCTCTCGCTCGGCCGAATGTAGAAGCCTTCAACCCCGCCTATCATATCGATTTTTTCTTCGAGGGTCATGCGAGCGAGGAGATCCTCAACCCGGGATTCCACCGGGACCTTTGGATCTTTGTAGCGGGGGATTTCTTGAGCAGGGAGGCTTTCGGGTAAGAGAAATCCCATCATCAGGAGAATCAGGGCATGTTTCTTCATGGCATGGGCTCCACAAGACTTAGGGAACATTAGGACAATAAGCAAATTCGATGCGACAGCCGGACAGCCCATTTCTCAAAATACAGTCACACCATGTCTACCGTCTTGCCAGACAGCCTGCTCTCCTCGGCCTTGAACGCCATCAGATGGCTTTCCATCGATTCCTGAATCGCGGTGGCCATGAGCTTGTAATCCTTCCGGCCCACTGCCCGCACGAAATCGTGCACCAGCCCATAGTCACCTCCGCCGTGGCCGGACTGTAGCTCCTGTCGGGCTTGAGATGCATCCCAGACCGTCTGTTCTCGTGTCTTGAACTCAAAAACCGTGAGTGTCTTTTCGTCTCCGACGACGTCCCCCGCGGTCCCCATGATGCGCGTCCGCCGTCCTGCGTACGATGTCAGTGCTTCCATGGAGAAAGCCGCTGTGACTTCATTCTCGAATTCAAAGAGCGTGACCTGGTGATCGACAACGTCGTTGTCACAATGGTACACGCATCTGCCGTACGGACCCTCCTGAAGGTGTTTCATGATTGCCGGCCCCTGATCTCCCTCCAGCGGCAGATCGAAATGGTGCAGCCACGTCCGGTTGCGGTAGTAGATCTTCAGAGCGGAAAAAGGACAGACGGATTCAACCGCGCAGCCACCCGTGCAGCGTAAAGTGCTGCCCGGTGGGGCATTTTCCTTCCTGAAGTGTTTGAGTGATCCGAACGACGAGACACGTACGCATGGCTTGCCTACAACCCACCGGAGAACGTCGAGGTCATGACACGACTTCGCAAGGATCATCGGATTTGATTCCTTCGTGTTCCTCCAGTTGCCTCTGACGAAGGAATGCGACATGTGAATGTGCTCGACCGGCTCAAGGTGCTGGATGCTCACGATATCGCCAAGCACACCCGAGCTTGCCACCTCCTTCATCTTGCGGAAGTACGGGGAATAGCGAAGAACGTGGCAAATCGCAACCACACGTTTGTTCTTGTCAGCAAGTTGAAAAATCTCTTTACACTGGCTCCACGTTTGCGCAATCGGCTTCTCCAGGAGCAGGTCGTACCCCAGCGGAAGCCCGTCCATCGCAGGGCCGTAGTGCAGGTGGTCTGGTGTAGTGATGATCAGGACGTCCGCGAACTTTGGAATCTGCAGAGCATGCTCCCAGGTCACCCATTGATATTTCTCGGGAATCTGGTACTTCTCCGAGAACCTCTTGCGACGCAGTTCAATCGGCTCAGCAACGCCGACGATCTTGAGCTCATCAGGGAACCTCTGGCTGTAGCCTGCATAAACGTTTCCGCGACTCCCGGCTCCCAATACCACAGCGGTGATGGGCCGGTCTGGCTTTTTGAGCTGCTCATCCTGGAGAAACGTAATGGGACGGGCGTGTGAAATGCTCTCGAATGCTGACGCGAGCAACGGAGCACCGGCGGCAAGCAGGCTGCTCCGCTTCAGCATCTCCCGTCGATTCAGATGTTTGTTCTTCATGCTGTCCTCCTCACGAATAGGTGATGGCGTGCAAACGCAGGTTTTGTCTCTTGATGCCTGCTTCCTTATCCCGCCGCTCAATCCGTCTTTGCGAAGAACTCGACAACCGTTCCCGGTCTTGCTTGACATTCGATCGTGTCCCCCCTCATCTCGACTCTCAGCGACGGCCTAGCCCTGACTTCGAATCTTTCGTCCCCGAATGGATTCATCAAACGCACGATGCCCCCTTTCTCCGACTCAACACGTAGGTATCTGACTGCACCATTCTTCTTCTCGGCGGTGACCAGAAATGCACCTTCAGCCCGCAGACCCGTAAACGATACATCCTTCCAGCTCCGTGGCACCGCGGGAAACACCCGCAAGATTCCTCCCTGGCTCTGCAACAGCATCTCCTGGATCCCCGCAGCACAGGCAAAGTTGCCTTCCAACGTGAAAGGCCTGTAGGTGAACTTCGATTTTCCTGTGCCAGATTGATCCCCGTTGACGTGGAAGCTGTTGGGGAGACAAAAACACGTCGCAAACGTCCTCAGGGCCTCGGCAGCCTTTTCGCCGTTGCAAGCACGTGCCCACAGACTTCCCAGCCAGGCATACGAATACCCACACCACCAATCCGTGCCAAGTCGCTCCAGATCGGCAAGAGACGATCGGATGATATCCCTCTGCGTCTCGTCGCCATCCCAGTCGATCATTCCAAGCGGGTGAATTGCCATCAGGTGGGAGAAATGGCGGTGAGATTCCCTGAGCTCGTAGCCCGGTGCAACCAGCAGCTTGCCACCACGGCCGGAGAGGGCGAGATCCGGCCACTCGGACTTCATCTTGATCCATCGATCCGCTTCTTTCTTGTTCCCGAGCTCGACGGCCAACTCCGCCGCCGCCCGGTAGAGCCATCGGACGAGGGCCAGATCGTAATTTGTGGTGGCGTGAAACCAAGCGTCGATCCGGTTGTCATTGATCTCCGGGGAGGAACTCAGAGGAAGCCTCCACTTGCCGCCCGCATCGCGAACCGAGATCTTCTCAATATACTCTGCGACACTGCGAAGCCAGGGATACGCTCGCTTCTTCAGAAATTCCCGGTCCATACTGTAGCGCCAGTGCAGATAGAAATGGTGCGCCAGCCACGCGGAGACGGTCGGAGAGAGGGAGTATTGAATCCATCCGCCCATCTGATCGCCGGTGAGCGTGGCCACGCCCGGGAAATTCAAACCATCGACTTCGAAGAAAGTCTTGGTGTAGCGTTCGGCCACCGGCATGCACTGCCAAAGCCAGTCAAGGAAGGCGAGACCTTCCTCCAAATGGTTTCCGGAGTAGCAGGGCCAGTAGCTCAATTGTGTATTGAGATCGTTGTGAAAATCGCCTTTCCACGGCGGAAGACGATCGTTGTCTGCCGTCCAGACTGCCTGTAAGGTAATGGGAGGAGCACCGCGGCGGGACGCGCTGCCAAACTTGTAGAGCTCGCGGTACCACTGCCGCTCGAGGATTGAATCTGGCAGCCGGATCGAAGATCGGGACCAGAACTTCCTCCACCAGTCGGCATGGGTCTTCAGATCATCGAAAAACCGCTTCTCGGTCACATCTTTTGTCGTAAGTCTCGACGGTCGTTTGCCCAAGGGGTACGGCCTGTTCGGCGTGATTGTCCAGCAACCCACCAGAGTATTGCCTCGGGAGAATGACCAACCGATCCAGATCGTGTACGAGAAGCCATCTGCACATTCCTGGTGGTACGTTGTCTCGTTCAGGCCTTCGACAATTTCCGGCGACGGATAGCCAAGCCTTCGAAGATCATTCCCCTCGGGTCCGCTGTGACCTGATAAGATTGAGGAATCCTTCGTTTGGTACGAAGGAGCCACGAGACGCGGTTTGAGCTCCGAGCTTAAACCCGTAAACCGGTACCAGCCCCTCGGTTCAGTGGCGTGGACAAACGTTTCAAGCTGAACTCCATTCTTCCACTTCACCACACATACGGCTCTCTCGAGATTCAGGCCAACAGATGTCACGTCCTCGATACCAGGGAGATCGAACTCTAGCGCCCCGCCCGGCAGCTTCGTCGGCGCAGCATCGCGCCGGTATGGTTCATCCGAGAGGTCCTGAACGGGCTTATAGTCTCCTTTGTTGACCTGTTCAATAACCCACGAGAACCGAAACTCCGGCCGCTCGAACTCCTTGACTTTGCGCAGATCCCACAGATCCGCCCGGTCGAGTGCAAATCGCAGCGCCGTGCCCTTCTGCCATATCAACGCGCCGAGCATTCCGTTACCGAGCGGGATACCCTCATCCCAACGCTTAGCGAGAGAGTCGAAGCGGAAGTCGTGTTCGGACGGAGGCGTTGTGTTCAATTGTCGCACCCTGCAATTTGTTTCTCCAATCAGAGGAAAAACGGATACTGACCAGAGTGGAAGAACCGCCACAACCGGCGCAAGGATTCTTCGCGCCATGAGCCGATGCCATCTTGACCGTCCGGATTTCGCAGAATTCATTATCTCAACTGTCGTATCGATCGTTCTCATTCCACGATGATCTCATCCACGAAGACCCACGCTTTGTCTCCTGCACCGATGTGCCATTCGGGACAAAGCCCGACGTTCTGTGCGAAAACCCGAATGTACCGTACTCTCATGTTGTCAAGTGTGTGGCAGACCGTCCTGATCTGCGGCGGCCTGTTCGAAGACGGAACCGGTTCCTCAAACTTCGCCACCCGCTCGAACGCCGTCCCGTCTCGGGACACAGAGAACTCCACAGCTACCGGCAGGAAGATCCAGGAGACTGTGTTCTCGAGAAAGCACGTACTAATCTTCGAGACCGAGGTCTCCTTGCCGAGATCAACAGTGGCGACGACATCGTGCTGATGGTAACCCTGCCAGTTCCCGTCGGCGAAGGAAGTGGAGCCGCGGAGTCCGTTTGTCAATCCGTATTCACCGCCGGCTGTATACTTCTCGTACGGGTACTCCAGCTTCACGTGCTTGAATGACGCTTTGTGAACATAAACCCGCTGTTCGCTGATCTTGCCGAGAAGCATGCCGTTGCGAAAGGCACCAGCGCGGATTGCCGCCGTCTTGTTGATGACAAAAGGCATTGTGTACCGGGGAGAGGATGTCGTCGGGTCTTTTCCATCAAGCCTGTAGTGAATGACGGGATCGCTGACTTCGCACGCCAATGCGACGTTGAGCTGCTTCTTCACCGAGTCGACGCTCGTTGAAATCGAGACGTTGTATACGCTCTTCGCGTAGGTATATCCCGCCGCCTCGTAGCGGTTCATTTGGTGCTCGATGCGCTTCGTGAAGTCAGACCAATCTCGCGCCTCGCTGGGCGACCAGACGACCTCGGCCAGCGCAGCCATCCGAGGAAGCGTCATGTATTGAGCGTGGTTGGGCGTCAAGACATATTCCGTCCAGAGACATCCCTGCGCGCCCAGAATGTGCGTGGCCTCCTGAAGCGTAAGCTCCGCGGGCACCGGCTCATACTCATAGACCTTCTTCAGCGGCAGGTATCCTCCCCCTGCAACCGGCTCCAGTTCCTCACGTCCCTGATAGCTGTTGAAATAACAGTGTGAACCCGGGGTCATCACGACGTCATGCCCCTGCCGGGCAGCATCAATGCCCCCTTCGGTTCCGCGCCACGACATCACAGCCGCGTTCGGTGCGAGTCCTCCCTCAAGAATCTCATCCCAGCCGATCAGCCGTCGATTGTGTGAGTTCAGAAACTTCTCAATTCGCTTCACGAAGTAACTCTGCAACTCTGCCTCGTCCTTGAGGTTCTCGTTCCTGATCCGGCCCTGACACTTCTGACACACCTTCCACTCTTTCTTGTCCGCTTCGTCGCCGCCGATGTGAATGAACGTGCCGGGAAAGAGCTCCATCACTTCCGTCAGCACATCCTCGAGGAATGAAAATGTGCTGTCATTCCCTGCACAGAAGATATCCGTGATCGGCCACACTCCGCCCGGCGGCACAGTGAACGGCCCCCCCGTGCACGAGTACTGGGGATACGCAGCCAGAAGCGCAGTGGTGTGGGCGGGCATTTCGATCTCCGGCACAATCGTTATGTTCCTCTCAGCTGCATACCTCACGATATCCTTGATCTCAGCTTGCGTGTAGAATCCACCATATGTCGGCATCTCGCCTTCGCGCTGCGGATCCCGGGTGTTCCATTCCTGGTGTTCGCGATCGACCCGCCAGGCAGCAACTTCTGCGAGCTTGGGATATTTCTTGATCTCCACGCGCCAGCCCTGATCGTCGGTGAGATGCCAGTGGAAAACGTTCATCTTGTGCCTCGCGAGCATGTCGATGTACGTCTTGATGAACTCCGCCGGAAAGAAATGCCGGCTCACATCCAGATGCATCCCCCGCCAGCGGAATCGCGGATAATCCTTGATCGAGACGCATGGCAGAGTCCATTTAACATGTTCGACGCCTCTAGCCGAGAACGCCTGCGGCGGAAGAAGCTGAAGGAAAGTCTGGACAGCATAGAAGAACCCCGCTCGGGCTTTGGCACGGAGCGAGACTTGCTCGCGCCCGACGTCGATGCTGTATCCCTCTTCTCCTAGTTCCTCATCGTCGGTCGAACCAAATGAAATGACAAGCACCTGAGGGGGCAACGATCCTTCGACAATCTTGACTCGATATCCCGTCGCTCTCTCGAGCTGCCCGACGAGATACGTTGCGACGTCCTTCTGGTGCTCATCCTTGGGATCGATGACTATCCTTGTCGCGGGCGAGAGGACGAAAGTACCCTGACCAACTACAACATGAACAGGTTCGGGGATGATTGTGAGCCCGCGTTGTGCTGCCGCTTCGTCGGGTCCGTTGATTGTGCCTGCATAGAGAACGGCAAGAGTCAAAAGGAAGAATAACGGGATGAGAAGAGCATTGTTCATGATAATTCAGTTGCAGGGGCTGTGGCAAGAAAGGCAAGTGCTGGTGCTGCTCCTGAAAAGACATCTCCTGCTTTGTGAAGTTCTGGTGTTCAACGCACAGGCGCGAACGTTGCGGAGAAACGCGCAGATTGTTACGCGTGTTGATCTGCGATGCTCTTCGGACTCGACCTCTCTGCGTGGAAGAGCACAATATCAATCACCGTAGAGTCATTTCTTTCGAAACAGCATCAAGTCGGGTACCGGTTTCTTTTCCGCTTTCGGGCCTTTGATCGAAACGGTCAGACCGTCTCCTCCGCTCTTCTCGAAAAATTCGACTCTGATGGGATGAAGTCCGGCCGATAGTGCGACAACTCCACGTCTCTCCCTCATACCATGAAGACCGTCGTTGTCCACAACCAATGTCTCACCGATGAAGAGTCGACTGCCGTCGTCAGAATCGGTGTAGAAGGCGTAAACACCATCTTCAGGGATTCGGACGAAGCCCGAGTACTCAAATCCAAAATACTCAACCTGGTTTCGAGGGGAGAAACTGAAGTTGGAGAGCGTGCCCTCCTTCACAGGGGCAAGGCCTTTGAAGTCGGGCAGTCGATCCCAGTCTCCTTCGAAATACGCGTACGCGAGTCCATTCACCACGTGATCAATGCTGAGTGCCTTTCGTGGGGCAACCTCCGTAAACTGCATCGTGGCCGTACCGCTCACAGGCTTCCCCTCCCTGAAGCACCGCGCGGAAACGAGTGTGCTCCCGGTCAGCCGGACCGGTCCCTTGACAAGGGCCGAGCGGATTGACGGAATGCTCCCATCGAGCGTGTATCGCAGCTCGACATTCTCGCGGTCGGTTGTCACAGAAACATCAAGTGCATCGACGAAAATGTCGAAATCGGCGGCGATCGTCGGCGGACTCGTCACATCGACCTTTCCTTCGACCTCAAGCACAATCACACTGTTGATGGGATCCGGGGCCTGTATCGGGACACTGATGATCAGTGCATCCTCCTCCCGGCGGACAGGCAGTGTATTATTGCGCGGATCGGAGAGTACGCATACGTGCGTCGGTCGATTGAGAATCCCGGGCACAACCAAGTCGCGGTTCTGCGGCCAATCGAAAACGTGAAGGTAGAGCCGCACGCCCCCATCAATCGCTCTCTGTGTGCACCGCCCCCATTCCAGATGTCTGAACGGGCTGGCCTTCGTCCCATAGATTGCTTCCCCGTTGATTCTCATCCATTCTCCGATCTGACGCAGTCGATCGATGCATGGCTGCGGGAAGAGCCCTTCGGAGGTCGGACCGACGTTCAACAGAAAGTTGCCCCCTTTCGAGGCAATGTCGGCCAGCTTCCGTATCAAGTCTGCAGTCGACTTCCAGTTGCCGTCGTTCTTGTTGTAGCCCCAGTGGTCGTTCATCGTCATGCAGGTTTCCCAGTGTACTCCTGGAAGACCCGTAGCGGGTATCTCCTGCTCGGGGGTTCCGAAATCTCCAGCGAATTCCCCTTCTTTCGTGAATCCCTCCATCCCGGACCTTCCTGCCCCGACCCGATTGTTGATGATGATACTCGGTTGAAGGTTCCTGACGTAATTGTAGAGGTCCTTGCCATACCCCGTGTTCCAAGTGGATTCCCATTCTCCGTCAAACCAGAGCACCCCGATCTCTCCGTAGCTCGTGACTAGCTCCCTGAGCTGATTTTTCATGTGCTGCACGTAGCGGTCGAAGTTCGCTCCTTCGGATGATCGCTCTTTCTCCCACGCGCGTCTCGGTAGATAATCTGGATGATGCCAGTCCATAATAGAGTGATACCAACACATCTTGATGCCTTCTTTGTGGGACGCTTCAGCCAGTTCTTTCAAGATATCTCTCTTGAACGGCGTGGACATCACATCAAAATCGGTGAACTTGGAATCGAAGAGGCAGAAGCCATCGTGGTGTTTCGAGGTGATGACGATGTACTTCATGCCGGCCTCCTTGGCCATTCGTACCCACGCTTCGGCATCGAATTTGGTGGGATTGAATTCGCCAAGGAACTTGTTATACTCCTCAAGAGGGATCTGCGCGGTCGTGCGGATCCACTCGGCGTGATTCGTCCTTCCCTTCCATTCCCCGGCAGGGATAGCATACAGCCCCCAGTGAACAAAGAGCCCAAATTTCGCCTCGTTCCACCACTGCATTCGAGCATCGCGCTGGTCAGCCGGTTCATGCAGGTAATCTACCCGACCCACCTGCTGACCCTGGGCAATGCTGAGACACACGAGAAGAACAAAGAACAATCTCATTGGCAGGCCCTCCTACGTGGGCAATTCCGGGGAAAATCTCCTAATATCCGCTGTAATAGAACTTTGGCCAGCAAATCGCTGATTATGGGTGCGTGTCAGTAGTGTAGATGCTGTTGGACGGAACAAGCCTGTGCAGAGGGAATTGCACGCCGCAATGTTAGGGAACAATAAGCAGTTAGTCAATACCGTCTGATTGAGGATGATGAACGACAAGATCTGTGTTGTGACAGGAGCAAGCTCGGGAATCGGGAGAGTCACTGCTGAAGCACTTGCGGAACTCGGCGCCATGGTGCTGATCGTTTGCCGAAACAGAGAAAAGAGTGAATCTACCAGGTTAGAGATCATACGAAAGCACAAGGATGCCAGGGTCGAGTTCTTCCTCGCTGATCTTTCTTCACAGAAGGAGATACACGTTTTGGCCGATGCGATCAAGGCCCGTTATCAGCACATTGACGTCCTCGTCAACAACGCGGGCGGGATCAACCCCAAACGAACGCTGACCGTCGACGGAATCGAAATGACATTTGCCGTCAATCACCTGGCGTACTTTCTCCTCACCAATCTCCTGCTTGATCAGCTAAGAGCTGCATCGGCAGCACGGGTCGTGAATGTCAGCTCGGATGTCCATCGGTACACGACGATATTCTTCGATGATCTGGGGTTGGAAAGAAGCTATACACCGATGAAGGCATATTGTCAGTCGAAGCTCGCGAACATCCTATTCACCCACGAGCTTGGCCGAAGGCTGCGCGGCACGAATGTTACCACCAATGCGCTTCATCCTGGGTCCGTGAGGACGAATTTTGGGAAGAATTTGTCCGGCATCTCCGGCTTCTACTTTCGGGCGTTTGGGCCTCTGATGCGCTCTCCTGCGAAGGGTGCGGAGACCGTGATCTGGCTTGCTACATCGTCTGACGTGGATGGTGTAACAGGCAGATACTTTTTCGACAAGAGAGAGATTCGATCCTCATCATCGTCATACGACGGAGAGATCGCACGAAAGCTCTGGGACGTGAGCGCGCAGCTCACTGGATTTTTCGGAACATAATCTGCATTATTCGCCCGGGCGGCATGCCACGATGTAGCCACAACTCCTACGATTCTCAAGGACTCTGCCCGGATGATCCCTTCGACCCGTCAATGAAGAAGTAGACCAATTCCGTGAAAGGACCTGATCCTCAGACTGACGCTTCAACGCTTCGGGGAAAGACCTTTTCTCTGCGAGAGCACACAGAGAATTCGGACGAGTATTACTCAACTATTGCCACTCTCGCCGATTCTTTGCTGAATGAGAAATGGAAGATCGCGGATCTCCTGTCAGAGATCCGGAAGCTGGGCAGAAGCAAGCGGCGCCTGAGGGGGCTAGTTCGTCACAGCGACAACAATTCACGCGAAGCGATCCTGATCAGGAGGCTCAGGGCTGAGCTTTCGCGATACACACCAGACGTGCAATCCCACCTGGAAGGCCTCTCGCCGCTGCAACGGTGGGATCGCATTCTTGCGACCTCCGAAGAACAGTACCACGTGTATATGCTCGAGATCGAACTGGTGAACCGGTTGTATGGAGAAGATTTTCGCCAAAGCTCGATCAAGCTTGCTTTCCTTCCGCATTGTCTCCGCGACCTGAAGGCTGATTGCCAGGCCGCCCAACGGGATCTTGATTATGTCTGCAAAGGGTGCACGGTCGGATGCAACGTGAACAACGCCAGCAAGCTCCTTCGACGACACGGTGTGAAACCGTACATCTGGATGAGTGCCAACCTGCGCTCGTTGTTCAAACGATTGAAGCGTGAGGGCAACAGCGTAGGAGTCCTGGGAATCGCGTGCATTCCCGAGCTCGTGAGAGGCATCAGACTCTGCATGCGATCAGGTGTGCCGGTGGTCGGCGTACCACTCGATGCAAACCGGTGCGCCCGGTGGTGGGGTGAGTTTCACTGGAACATGGTCAATCTGGAGAAA
>Ga0194110_10008300_pt1 | contig 11816 bp, 20 predicted proteins | sample TA2Kig1200mmetaG_FD_146192 | JGI IMG/M metagenome (GOLD analysis project Ga0194110, IMG submission 146192) | Freshwater microbial communities from Lake Tanganyika, Tanzania - TA2015032 Kigoma Deep Cast 1200m | ecosystem: Environmental > Aquatic > Freshwater > Lake | place: Tanzania: Lake... | reverse complement strand
GTCAGAGCGACTTATGGCATCCCGGTGTGGTTTCTCCGCCATTGACGAAAGGAGGAAGCCGAAGCTGACGCCAGGGCACCCGCGGCTGACCATCTGAGGGCGCGCCCTACCCAGCGGGATGTCTTACGCTCCAGCCAGTAGGAGAATGTGTTTACACCCACACTGATAGCGAGCACGGGCAAGACCTCCCGAAATACTATTCTGCGATAACCGGCTGCCGCGTCAATTGGCTCAGCATTTCTCTGGCCGGAACGCGTATATCTGGGGTTAGCTTCGAACCAACCCTGTTGGAAGTACCGCTGCGTGCTGGCCCAATCCAAGCATCCCGCCAGGGCGACCGTGGTTGTAGGACCGTAAGAAAGCGGGTCGCGTAAGGCGCGCGAGAAGTCGGCCGCATAAGCTTCCAGGCTGAGGAGGAGGAAAAGCGCAAGCCGCATCGAGCCGGTGCTCCCGGAGAGCAACCCTTGCGGATTGCCTCCTAAGAGCCGCATCGACCCGGGCCGAGAGAGTAAGACCTTATTCCAGAGAGTAGATTTCACCTATCAGGATGGTGGCGCATGGCTGGCTACACATTGAAGGAAAGCTGCCGCAGCTTGAGGCGAGTTGGGGCCATGGCGGTTACGGCAGCGCTGGCCACGGCCTTGTACTGGTCGGTGCGGCTCGCGTATGCCGACTACTTGGCTCGGCAGGACCGCCTTGAGAGCCTCGGCCGAGCGATTCGGCTGGCCGGGGGCAATGCGCAATACCGCGTGCGCCAGGCGGAGCTGCTGGAGCGGGCGGGCGCCAGCGAGGAGCTACGGGAAGCGGCCCTGCAACAGGCGCTGGCGCTGAACCCGAGGGATTCCGAGGTGTGGATTGAACTCGGGTTGCGGGCGGAGATGCGGGGGGAGTTGACGCGTGCGGAGCGGTGCTTGCTGGAGGCCGCACGAGTCGATCGGACCTGCCAGCCGCGCCGCACGCTGGCCCACTACTATTTCCGGCGCGGAGACAAAGACAAGTTCTGGCAGTGGGTGCGGGAGGCGCTCGAGAAGGAGCCGGCCGGAAGTGACATGGCGCCGCTGTTCCGGCTGTGTTGGAGCCTGACGGAAGATGCCGGTCTCATTCTAGGGCGCGGCTTGCCGGAGCGCCCCGAAGTGCTGCGGCAGTATCTGAGCTTTCTGCTCTCGGCCTCGCGCCTGGAGGCCGCCGAGGCGGTCGCCGAGCGGCTCTTGCGGCGTGCAACAGCGCAGGACCTGCCGCCGCTCGTGACCTGCTGTGAAAGGTGGCTGGAAGCGCGCCGTGTAGCGGCCGCCACCGAGCTCTGGAACGCGCTGGTGCGACGTGGGCTCCTCCACTACGAGGTGTTGAGTCCTGCCGAGGGCGTCGTGCTCACCAATGGGAGCTTCCGCAACCCGCCGCGCGGGGCAGGTTTTGACTGGCGCATCGCGAGGGTAGAAGGGGTGGCCGCAACCTGGGATCAAAGACCAACCAGCCTCCGGTTGACTTTCTCCGGCAAGCAGCCGGAGCAGTGCGAACTGCTCTGGCAGTACCTGCCGCTGGTGGGGGCCACCAGCTACCGCTTCCGATTCGAGTACCAAACCGAGAGTATCGGGTCAGCCACCGGCCTGCGGTGGGAGCTTCAGGACCTGACTCAAAGCGGTGCTCCGGTGCGGTTGGTTGATTCGGCGTCGCTGGCGGCGGAAGCCTGGGTCCAGCAGGAGCTGCGCTTCAGGACCCCGGCGAAACTGGAGGCCGCCCGGCTAGTCCTAACCTACCGGCGCCAGCCGGGGACCACGCGCATCAGTGGCTGGATCGCTCTGCGCGATCTGAGCTTGAGGGCCGTTGTCGCGCCCGGGCAGGAGAACGGTGGCCGGGAACCAGGAGGGTGAATGCCGATCTACGAGTACCGCTGTGAAGGTTGCGGGCGCAAGGTGAGCCTGTTGCTGAAGCGCATGGGCGAAGAGGCGGATCGGTGCCCGCGTTGCGGCAGCCCGCACTTGGTGCGGCTTTACTCCCGCTTCTCCCTGGCGCGCAGCGACGGGGACCGGCTGGACCGGTTGGCCGATGACGCCGCGTTCGCGGGGGTCGATGAGAGTGACCCCAGGAGCGTGGCCCGCTTCATGCGCCGCATGGGCCAGGAGTTGGGCGAAGAAGCTGGCGAGGACTTCCAGCAGGGGATCGAGGAGATGGAGTCCGGCCGGAGGCGGCGGATGACTCCGGCAAGGAGCTGGAGGCGGAGCGGTGAAACGCTGCGGCCGCTGCGGCGCGAAGACCTGCGAAGGCGCGCTCTGCGCGGCCTGCCGAGACTTCTTCCACCGGCTTCAGGCCGGAATCGAGGGTCCGGCAGCCCAGGAGCTGAGGCCAAGCAGGCACAAGGTGGGAAACTGGCTCAGGTCAAGGTGCGGTGATCCTCTCCCCGGGGAGAGGACCGGCGCCCAGTGGAGGAAGTGGTGGCCTGGGGGTGCATCATCATCGAGGTCGGAGCCATGAATCTGGTTGGAACCGAGAGCCGGAATTACGCGCAGGAGTTGGAGGAGAAGATCCGCACTCGCACGGCACGGGTGGGCGTCATGGGCCTGGGCTATGTGGGCCTGCCCTTGGCGGTGGAGTTTGCCAAGGCTGGTTTTGCGGTGACCGGCCTCGAGGTTGAGGCGAACAAGGTGGCGGGGATAAACGCCGGCGAATCCTATGTGCTGGACGTGCCCAGCGCCCAACTGCGGTCGCTGGTAGAAGCGGGCAGGCTTCGCGCCAGCGGGGATTTCTCGCTATTGCGCGAGCTGGATACAGTCAGCATCTGCGTGCCCACCCCGCTGCGCAAGACGAAAGACCCCGACATGAGCTACATCGACACGGCCTGCCGCCAGATCGCCAAGCACCTGCACCCGGGGATGCTGATCGTCCTCGAATCGACCACCTACCCGGGGACCACCGCGGAGTTCGTGTTGCCCATGCTGGAGGAGTCCGGCCTCCGCGTGGGCGAGGAGTTCTTCCTGGCGTTCTCGCCGGAGCGCGTCGATCCGGGCAACCCGAACTACCAGACGGCTAACATCCCCAAGGTGATCGGGGGCATCACGGCAGAGTGCACGCGGCTGGGAGCGCTCTTCTGCGCTCAGGCGCTCCAGGTGGTCGTGCCGGTCAGCTCGACCAGGGTAGCCGAGATGGTGAAGCTGCTTGAGAACACCTTCCGCATGATCAACATCGGCCTGGCGAACGAGATGGCGCTCATGTGCGACCGCATGGGCATCGACGTCTGGGAGGTGATCGAGGCGGCCGCCACTAAGCCGTTCGGGTTCATGCCGTTCTACCCCGGCCCCGGGCTGGGCGGCCACTGCATCCCCATTGATCCCTTCTATCTGTCCTGGAAGACCCGGCAGGCCGGCATCGAGGCGCGCTTCATCGAGCTGGCCGGTTACATCAACTGCCAGATGCCGCTGTTCGTGGTCGAGAAGATCCAGAACGCGCTGAACGATCAGGCGAAGCCACTAAAGGGCTCGCACATCCACATCATGGGGGTCGCCTACAAGCGGGATATCGACGATCTGCGCGAGTCGCCCGCGCTGGATATCATGCATCTCCTCAAGAAGCACGGCGCACGGCTGAGCTACAGCGATCCCTACGTTCCCAGCCTGACGGTGGATGGGCTGGGGCTGGCGGCCGAGCCGCCCGACGTGGCAGCGGGGGCCGCCGATTGCGTGGTGGTCGTCACAGACCACTCCGCCTTCGACTACCACCAGCTGGTCGAGAACGCCCGGCTGATCGTGGACACGCGGAACGCGCTGAAGGGGATGCATTCCGGGAAGATCGTGCGATTGTAAGCCGCTCTGCCGGCTGCTATCTAGGCAGGTCTAAGCGTGCACATCCGTTGCTGGCCGGGGTCGATGAGAGCGACCCCAAGAGCGTGGCGCGGTGGATGAAGCAGATGGGGCCAGGAACTGGGCGAGGAATCGGAGGAGGAACTCGGGCAGGCGGCGGAGGAGTTCGAGCGGGGGGGGCCGAGGCCAGCCAGGAGCCGGCGGGAGGAGTATGCCGGGCTGGCGTGCCGCTCTGTGGGGGCTGTGGTTATGCCTGGCGGGGGTGGTGAGCATCTTGTCCCTGCTTCCAGGATGGATGGCTCCCCAGCCGCCGGGTGGGGCCCCGACGGCGCACTTCGTTGCCTATGCCGGTCTGGCGGCTATTGCGGCGGCTGCCTTCCGGCCGTTCCGCGCAGCTTGCCTGGCCATCCTATCGGTGGCTTGTCTTGGCGTGCTACTGGAGGTTTTCCAGATCTGGATTCCGGGGCGAACGTTTGAGTGGAGCGACATCTTGGCCGACTGGCTGGGGGTGATGGCGGGAATGCCGGCCAGTTGGGCGCTCCGGCTGTGCCTGCTAAGCAGATGGGGACGAGCTTGTCGCCCATAAGGATGAGGAATGAGCTCCACCCGTCCGCCGGCGGCCTCTGCTAACGGCGTTCCTGCGGCTGAACCTTTGGCTCCGCCGGCAGCGGCGCGTTCATGCCCGTGCTGTGGCTCCACTCGGGGGTACCGCTCGGATCGGCGAGGGTTCACCGAGCGGGCGCTGTCGTTACCGGGCCTGAAGATCCGCCGCTGCCCCGCCGGCCCGGTGCGCTTCACGGGACTGGGCGGCTCGGTCATCCTGGCTGAAGAGGTCCGGCGCGCCCGGGCAGCAAGCCTGAGGTGGGGGAGGAGCATGGAAGAGGGCCAATCGATTCGATTGACCTCGGAGCTGGCACGTCAGCGCCACCGATATCGGAGGCCGCAGCTGTATCGTGGGATCGGGATGGGCGTGGCGGTAGGGTGCGCAGCTCACTGGATTTCTGGCTGCGCTCCGGCAATCCGGGCGGACAGGGCTAGCTCGGGCTGAGGGCGGGCGTGATGAGGGAGGGGACCGACTTCAGTCACCAGACCAAAGCGGGGCCAGTCCGCCTGGAGGTGCGAAGGGGCGGGTCCGGCCGGTGGCTGGCCCGGTACTGGGGCGAGCAGTTGGAAGGCGGCCGGGAGTTTCGGAGCTTCAAGGCGGCCAACGGCTGGATGCGGCGGTGCTTTCAGGAGCTGTTTCCCGAGCACCGCTGCCGGCGGGGCTGCCGAGAGGTGGCGGGCAAGCGACTGGAGGAACGTTCGGGGTTGGGCCGAGGGGAGGAACGATCCAGACGGCGGAGGAAAAGCGGGAGAGGTGCAGACATCCCCGGTTGAGCGTTCAATGGGCTTGCGTTGTTGCGCCGAGCGGGCGGGAGGCCTGCCCAGCGGTCGCGGCGACGGAGAGCCGCAGTGGGAGTGGGCTGCTGTTCCCTTGGAATTCCCGCCAGGCTGGCGTCCGATTGCCGCGCCTCAGGCAATGGTGCAGTTGCTGGTGCGCTGGTGAGGGAGCGAGCTGATCGAGCAGAAATACCTCCAATGTTGGGGATGAGTAGTCCGGGTCTCGGTGGCTCGGGATCACCAGCGTCTCTTGGCGGCGGGGAAGATCAGGTGCGCGATCTTCCCCAGCCTTTGGAGGAGCAAAGCTTGTCTTGGCCAGCGAGACCCGTTAGCTCGAAGAAATCAAGCTTGCCGCTCCCACTGCGGCGGCCGAATTGGCTTCGTCGGCACGACGGCCAGCCGGTCCACCTCGGCCGCCACTGAGCGCTGCAGCAGATGGACGCTCACGACCACGCGCCAGCAGCTTTTCACCTGCACCAGGATGCCATCGATTTCCCGCAACGGGCCGCGCACGATCCGTACCCAGTCACCGATGCGCAGGTAGGGCCAGGGCTGGATGGGGAGGCCGGAGGCTACCATCCGCTTCAGAGTCGCGATTTCCTCCTCGGGCACCGGCGTCGGTCCTCTGCCGAACCCGAGGAGGTGATGAACCCCGGGAATTCTGAGCGCGGTGACGCGCTCCGGGAGCCCAAACCGTGCGAAGACGTAGCCGGCCAGAAGCGGCAGCTCCAGTTCCTTGGTGCGATCCGACCATGCACGCCGGGTTCGATATAGTGGCAAAAAGCTTTCCAGGCCGGCAGTACTCAAGTGCCGAGCCACGGGCTTCTCGTGCTGAGGCTTGACCCGCAGGGCAAACCACTCTGGCGCAGGGGTGAACTGGGGAGGACGCAGATTAGGGTCTGGCTCGGCACCTGCTTGCTGGCATGCGTTCATCCCAAGCTCCACTGGCCTTGGCCGGTGGCTCGTTTTTCGGTGAAACACAATGTATAGCAGGCTTCCGTTGGAAGGTCAATAGATTTTCTGAGTAGAATGCCCAGTCCGTACTAGACCGAAAGTCCCATGGGTCCCAGGTGTACTAGGCAATGTAGCCCTGATGACTGTCTCTTCAGCGGAGTGGATGAGAACGGCAGAACAGGAGGATATCAGGTGAGAGAGACTCCAAGATCTTCGCCCCCGATCGCCACCAACGCCCCGGCTCGGGTGGAAGCGCTGAACAGGAACCAACCCCCGATTTACGGTAGAGTGGTCGGTTTGTCCGGAGACCGGCTGGAACTCGTACTGGAAGCGCCGCTGGCCGCAGGTGAGGCCATCAAGATTGAGGCTCCGGATTGTTTATTGCTGGGTGAAGCCCTCTATTGCGAGGCTCGACCAGCTGCCGAGGTCGAGGCCTGGGTGGTGGGCGCAGGAGTGGAGCATGGGCTGTGGGACCTGGAGAGAATCGGCTGGTTCGGCCACTAAGGCCGTAAGATTGCCCATGCCAGCCCCCGCATCGCCGCGCTCATGTGGGCGCTGAAAATGGGCCGCTGGAACCGGTACAACACCGTGCAGGCCAGCGGGTCAGGGCCCGACAGGCGCGCATGCCTGCGGGTGAATGCGCGCTTGCGATGTCTGTTGGTAGCGAAGGCCGGCGGATCGCTCGGGCCACTGATCGGGGTGACGGAGAACATCAGCCGGAGGGACGTACTAATTCACTGGCAGCCGGGGTCGCCCCTGGAGGCGCCCAAGCCAGGGAAGCAACTGGCAGTTGCGCTGGAGTGGTTCCACGGTCACAGCGGCGGGGCTAGATATGTGCGTTGCTGGGGCAGGGTGGTGCGGGTTGCGGCCGCGCCCCCGGGTGAGCAGCCCCTGGTGGCGATGGAGGTTCAGCGGATGAGCTTTTGGAGGGTGGCGCGCACAAGGTCAGATAGCAAAGTGGCAGGCGAGGCAAAGTATGGCGCTCAGAAAGGACGCGGTCGAGCCGGGCCCCCAGCACAGGCAAGCTTGCGGGCCCCCGCCGGTTCCCGGGTAGGCGGCAGGCTGACCAAGCCGGTCCTGGCCGAAGAACTCAGCCGAGTGTTGCAGATACCCCGCATGGACGCGGCCCTGGTTCTGGAAGCCATCCTGGAAAGCATCGTGGGCGCCCTGTGCCGGGGGCAACGGGTCGATCTTAGGGGCTTCGGAAGCTTCTCGACGCGCCTGCGGCGAGGCCGGATGGGGCGGAACCCCAGGACCGGCGCGCCGGTGGAGGTGCCACCTCGGCGGATACCGTACTTTCGAGCCGGCAAGGCGTTCAAGGAGTTGCTCAACGCCGCGGTGCGCGAGTCGGTTCTCGGCTGAAGCGGCCAAGATGGCGCTGAAAGTGGGGCCCGGATTGGGCTGGGGAAGGGGTGCCCGCTGACGCCGCGCTGGCCGGTGTCGATGAGAACGAAGCTAAGAGCCTGGCCCGCTTCATGAAGCGCAGGGGCCAGGAACTGGGCCAAGAAGGGGGCGAGAATTTCGACCAGCCGATCGCGGAAACGCAGCGTGGCGCGGTGGGGGACTCGCCGGAGGCGGAAGCTCGGAGCTAGGATTGGCAGCCTGTAGACCGACACGCTCGTGATCGGCCAAGGTAGGGATAGCTGGAGGAACCGGTTCCCCAAGATGGGTGGCACCCTGCTATGGAGTAGGCCACTGCTGGAGCGGCGGAAGCACCGCCGGGTGAGTGCCGACCTGCGCTGTTTCCGGCGGGCTTCGCCGAAAGCCCCGGGGCAATACATCGGGTGCACCGAAAACCTTAGCCGGAACGGCGTGTTGATTCGGTGGGAGCGAGATCAGACAGATCCCGAGCTGCCCCGGGTGGGGGACGGGATCGCCCTCGAAGTAGAGTGGCCAGTGCGCCGTGGCTCAGAGTGGAGGTACCTATGGTGTCGCGGCAGGGTAGTCCGGGTTCGGAGGATTTCAGCGACTGGGCCGGCGCTGGTGGCCGTTTGTGTTTACGGGATGCGGTTTCGCGGTACCGTGGCTGCGGAGCCCGTATGGAGAAAGACAGATGGAGCGTGCGCTGGACCGCCATGGCTGATGTGAGGGAGGCGGCCAGCACGCTGGAGCGCTCGCCCAGTTGTGCCCCGGGCTGGATGCCTGCGGTCGGTCGGACCAGCGGGGCGAGCAACAACGTACAGGGACCGAGAAGTCCCCATTGTAGGAGGAGGTAAAAGCCATGGTCGGCATGAGTCTGATTTCGTTCTTGGTGTTGTTGGGGATCGCCATCGTGGTGGCAGTCGTGTTTCACTTCGTTCTGTGGTATCGCTTCCTGGATGGCCTTGATTCGTTTCTTGGCAAGGTCGCCCTCGGTTGGCTGGGCGGCTGGCTAGGATCGCCAGTGTTCGGCTACTGGGGATTCAAACTGAACAGTGTCTATGTGATCCCGGCGCTGCTGGGTGCGGCGACGGCGGCGTTCCTCTGCGTGCTGTGGTGGAAGGCGCAGGCTAAGGCTGGTTGCGGCAGCTCCGGGACATAAGGCGCGATGCGGGGCCGGCATGAAGAACGCTCCCCGGCCGGGCCGGCGAGGGGCTTGGTATCCGGACGCGGCGCCCTGAGCTCAGGGGGAGCCGGGCGAAAGGGGTAGGTGTGATTGCGGGCATGTCGGTGGGGCGCCTTTCGCGGGCCCGGCCTGCCCACCGCGCGGCCGCCGGTGAAGTGCAGCCTCCGGGAAGAGCCCTCTGCCGCATCGTGCTCAGCCGGCCCCTGTGAGGATCTCTCCTCCTCCCAGGCTGTGCACCGCTGAATAAGGAACTCATCATGGACCAGATCCTCCCGGATCAGACTTTCTGGACAATCATCCTGTCGATCGCCGCGGCGATTGTGCTGGTTCTGTACATCCTGCGCCGCCGGAAACGCACACGGGGACAGTAGTTCGGCCTCGGCGCGGGGGCCTCCTGAGCCAGGTGCGGCGAGCGGCGCGTGGGGGTTTGCTTTGTTGGGTTGACTTGGGCCGTGTCAGACTCTACCGTGCAATGTGGTGGCTGGCGGCACGCTGATCCGGATCAGCGGAATATTGACCTTCCATCCCATCGTGTTCGGTAGCCGTCATCCCGGCCAGCCCGCTCGCGGGATCTCGCCTGGGCCGTGCGTGACCCCTCCTGAGCGCGCCCTGATCCTTCGTCCCCTTTGAATCTTTAACCTGCCCCTGTGACCCAGGGGGGCGGAGGTGTGTCTGGACGGCAGCGCAGCCCACAACCAGAGATACCGGCGCGGGCCCCCCTATACCTCCCGACCGCTTCCGGCTCAACGTGGGCCAAATGCGGGCCAACGACGGCCATTTCTGTTGAACGTGCCGGCGTCCTGTTGCTGGCCCGACCGCTGGGGTCGCGCCCGGCGCGGCCTGATCCCATCGCCAAGTTGATCTTTCCGCTGGGACCCACGGGGCCAGAGGTGTGGCTGTCCAGGGTGGACGGACTCGCGTCTACGCTCGTGCTTCTTCTGGCAGCCGACTCATGATTGCGTCGGCCACCTCCCGAGCGAGGGCGTGAGCGGCGTGAGCTTCCTCAACAGTCGGCTGGTACGGCGCGCCAGGATAGCGGAATCGGACCGCGTACTTCGTCAGGGAATTGGCGCGCTGGAGAAGTTCAGTGAGTGTTGGGTCCGCCTGTAGGCACTGCCTTCCTATTTCGCCAAGCTCATGGACCCAGCGGAAAGCGATGTCGTGCCATGTCAGGAAACCTTTGAGTGCTTTCTCCGCAGCCTGCTGGCTATGAAACAAGGCGCCTTCAACGTCGGGAGGCGCCGTCGCGAGAAGGATCTCAACGCGACGCAAGTCCTTGGCGGCCTGATCGAGCCACGCCCGGGTGTCCCCAGCCCGAACCTCGTCATGCGGCATACAAGAGTTTCCCTTCCCGCATGATCGTCGAGGGCAATGAGGCCTTCAGGTGCAGCCTCTTGTCGAACTCAGCCTTGGTCCAGACCAGAATGTCCTTCGCAAGGCCCACGCCCCATAGAGCCCGATAGCCTATGTCCGAATCCTGCCGTTCTCGGGCAGCATCGTCGGGCACGATCACCATGAGGTCGTAGTCGCTGTCCGGGCCGGCATCACCACGCGCCGCTGACCCGAACAGGTAGATGCGCAGCGGGTGATATACCTCGACAAGCCGTCGTACCACCTCGGCCAGCACCGGGTCGTCGGCAGAAGGCGGTTTGAAGGTCTCGATCCGGGGTCTCTGCATGCCTGTCAGTCCCAGTTTGCCACAGGTCCCACCAGAGTGCTGTCCGCCTCACACCACCTTCACCGGGATGAACAGCGCCGGGTTGCGCCCGGCCGGGTTTACGATATGCGCGTAGCGTGCGGCCACGCGCACGTCGGCGTGGCCGAGCGTGCCAGCGGCGGGCAGCGCAGCCCGCGACCACAGATGCCGGCGCCGCCCCCCCAAATACCTGCCGACCGCTTCCGGCTCGACCTGGGCCAAGTGCGGGCTAACGGCGGCCATTTCTGGTGAACGTGCCGGCGTCCTCTTCCTGCCCGAGCGCTGGGGTCGCGCCCGGCGCAGCCTGATCCCATCGATAATTTGATCTTTCCGCTGGGACCAACAGGGCCGGAGGTGTACCCGCGTGCGCCGCTGTTTGAGACGGCTATTACGGCCGTGCTTCTTCCGGCAACCTGCTGGCGATTGCGGCCCATACTTCTCGCGCCAAGCTGAGAGCTGATTCCGCCTCTTCGATCGTGGCATCGTACTCAGCGCCGGGGTAACGAAGGCGCGAGGCGTAGGCGGTCAAAGGGCGAACGCGCACGGCGAGCTCCGCCAACGTGGGATCCGCTCCAACGCACTGGTTGCCAATCTCGTCGAGGTCGTGCACTCCCCGGAAGCGGATGTCATGCCAAGTGAGAAACGCTTTCAACGCCTTCTCGGCAGCCTGCTGGCAGTGAAACAGAGCGTCTTTCAAGAAGGGCGGCTGTGCAGTGAGGGCATGAGCAGCGTAGCCCAGATCCTCCTTGGCCAACCGCAGCCACTGCTTCGCGTGCGCGAGCAGGACTGGATCAAACGCCATACAAGAGCTTTCCTTCGTCGAGGATTGTGGAGGGCAGGGAGGCCCTGAGATGCAACTGCTCCTCAAAGTTCCGCCGAGGCAACACCAAAATGTCCTTGGCAATGCTCAGGCCACCAAGGGCTTCATAACCCAGCTTGGTATCCCACAGTTCGCGCGGGGCATCGTCTGGTACGACCACCATGATGTCGTAGTCGCTGTCCGGGCCGGCATCGCCACGGGCCGCCGAGCCGAACAGGTAAATACGCAGCGGGTGGTACACTTCGACCAGCCGCCGCACCACCTCGGCCAGCACCGGGTCGTCGGCAGCAGGCGGTTTGAAGGCCTCCGTTATGGCTTGCGGCATCTCTGTCACCTCCAGTTTGCCACAAGTCCCTGCGGATCGGGCCGGCTCTCATCACCGCGCTTTCAGCGGAATGAACAGCGCCGGGTTGCGCTTGGCCATGTCCACCACATGCGCGTACCGGGCGGTCATGCGCGGGTCGGCGTGACCCAGAAACTCCTGCACGGCGCGCAGGTCGCCCGTGTGCAGGTATCCCAAGGTCGCGGCCGTGTGCCGGAGCGCGTGGTCGGCGAGTCCTGGCCGCTTCAAGCCCGCCAGGCGCAGATACTGGGACGTGCGCAGGCGGACCTGGCTGCGGCCGAGACGGT
>Ga0194110_10008286_pt1 | contig 11828 bp, 11 predicted proteins | sample TA2Kig1200mmetaG_FD_146192 | JGI IMG/M metagenome (GOLD analysis project Ga0194110, IMG submission 146192) | Freshwater microbial communities from Lake Tanganyika, Tanzania - TA2015032 Kigoma Deep Cast 1200m | ecosystem: Environmental > Aquatic > Freshwater > Lake | place: Tanzania: Lake... | reverse complement strand
CCGGACAGCATACGCTTCGTCGTCGAGGCATAGCAGTGGGACGGCGTCTTGTCGCCGAGCCAGAGAGCCAGGTCCACCAGGTGCGGCAACAGGAACCAGCCCACCGTGCTGCGGGCAGCCCAGGATAGCATGCGGGTGGGGACGTAGAGGGTGTCGTTCAGCCGCCCATTCATCAGCTCGATCTGGCCCAGTTCCCCTCTGGTGATGGCCGCTTTGGCCTGGACGAAGGCCGGATTCCAGCGGTTCTCGAACGCCACCTGGCAGCACACGCCGGCTCGTTCCACCGCCTCCAGCATCTGCTCTGCCTCAGCCACCGTAGTGGCCAACGGTTTCTCCACCAGCAGGTGTATCCCCCGTCGGGCTGCTTCGAGCACAGGCTGGCAGTGAGCGAAGTCCGGCGTGGCGACGATGAGAGCATCCGGCCTCTCCTGTTCGAGCATCTCCCGACAGTCAGCGTAGCCGGGGACGGTGAAGCGGGCTGTGGCCTCGGCCAACACCTGGGGATTGACGTCACTCAGGGCCGCCAGCCGGGCGTCGTGGTTTTGAGCCACGGCGCGGGCGAACAGGTGACCACGGATGCCCATTCCAACAATGCTGATTCTAATCATTGGCTTCTTCCTCTGCAAAAGGGATACAACGAACAACCAGCGCCTGAAACCGGCGCTGGTGTTTGATCATCGCTTCCCTCCGGACTTCCGAAGTCTCGGAGACTTCGGAAGTCTTAACCCAGCACGGCTCACTCATCCCTTCAACCCGGTCAAGGCGATTCCCTTGACGAAGTAGCGTTGCAAGGCCACGAACACCAGCATGGCCGGGATCACACTGATGGCTGTGCCGGCCATCTGGAGATGGTGGAACTGCGCCTCCATGCCATAGGTGCGCAGGCTGTTCAGAGCCAGGGGGACAGTGTATAGCTCACGCGATTGCGCTACCAGGAGCGGCCAGAGGAAAGCGTTCCAGGTCCCTACGAAGTTGAACGAACCCAGGGTGGCCAAAGCCGGAGTGCTCAGCGGGATGATGATCTGCCAATAAATACGGAACTCAGAGGCACCATCAATGCGGGCGGCGTCAATGAACTCGTTCGGGATATCCAGAATGAACTGGCGCATCAGGAATATCCCATAGGCACTGACCACGCCCGGCAGGATTAAGCCCGCATAGTTGTTCAGCCAGCCAAGTTGCTTAACGATGTAGAAGACGGGGATCAGAGTAACGAAGAACGGGATCATCATGCTGGCCAGAACCAGCATAAAGAGTATGTCGCGCCCCGGAAATTGATACTTGGCGAAGGCGAAACCGCACAAAGAACTGGTGAAAAGGATGCCGATCACCGTGAGGATAGTGACCAGCAGGCTATTGAGATAGGCACGCACCAGGGGTACGGCGCGCGAAACGTCAATGTAATTATGCCATTGCAGTTGCGCGGGCAAAAGCGGCGGTGGCAAACGGGTGACCTCCTGGGAAGTCATCAACGAAGCTGAGAACATCCAGAAGAATGGTAAGAGCATCCAGGCACCCGCCAGAACCAGAATGAGGTACTTGAGCACAGTTCCGGCGATGGCTGTGGAGGTGAGTTGTCGTCTGGCCATACCTTTTCCTCCTCACGTGCGTTCTCGCAGGAGACGCAACTGGATAAGCGTGATGACAAAGATAATGACGAACAGGATGACCGCCATAGCGGTCGCCCGGCCCATGCGGAAGAACTTGAAGGCGGTGTTGTACATGTGGAGCGCCACTACCATCGTGCTATTGGCGGGACCGCCACCGCTGGTCTCCCCGGCAAGACCCGTGGTGGCGGCGAAAACGATGTCGAACACCTGCAGCGCACCGATGGTGTTGGTAACAGCAATGAAGAGCAAGACCGGGCGTAGCAAAGGCAAGGTGACGTGCCGGAAGGATTGCCACGAGCTGGCCCCATCCACGGCCGCCGCGTCGTAGTACTCCTGAGGAATCCCTTGCAGTCCGGCCAGGTAGATGATGATGTAATAACCCACGTACTGATACACAGCAACGCCGATGATGCAGGCCAACGCCTGTTTTGGGCTGGAGAGAAACGGTTGTGTCGGAAGACCTCCCAGTCCCAGGAGGTTATTGATCAGGCCATAGTTCTTATTCAGCAGCACCGCCCACATCATGCCCAACGCTAGCGGAGCGGTGACGATGGGGAGAAAGAAGAGGGTGCGCCAGAAGACGCGGGCCCGAAGACGGGTGTTGAGCAACAACGCGCCCAGCAACCCCAGCACGGTGTTGGCACCAACTCCGCATACGGCGAAGACAAACGTGTTGCGCAGGGCTCGCTGAAAGATGGCGTCTTTGGTCAGAAGGTAGCGGTAGTTCTCCAGCCCCACAAAGGGCATCTGAGAAATCGGCTCGATCAGGTTCCAGTTGTGCACACTCACCCACAGGGTGAACAGGATAGGGCCGATGGTGAAGAGAAGGAGGGCGACGATAGCAGGACTGACGAACAGATAGGCCCACAGCGTTCTCGGATGGAGAAGCCTGCGTCTGGATCGCACGCTGGGCAACGTCACCTCAGACACCGCCAGTTTGTCGCTCATCGCCTATGCCTCTTGCTCCAGCCCGCAAGCGGGGGGAGGGGAGCACATCGAACTGGCTCCCCTTCCCCGCTCAGCAGTTTCCCCTGCTAACGCTTTTCCTCAAGAATACGATTGGACTCCTCGGCCGCGTCGGCCAGGGCTTGTCCGGGCGATTTTTGCCCATACCACGCCGATTCGATCTTCGTCTGTAGCGTGGTCTTTACCTCCTGGCCACCAGGCACCACCGGCTCGGGCCGGGCGACGGCAGCCGAATCCACGAAGGCTTGCAGGAACGCATCGTAGCGATCAGCCAACGCCTTCTGATCGGAAAGGCGACTGGGGATCGCGCCCAGGGCGCTGGTCAAGAAGTCACCGATGGGCGAGGCTTCGCCTGCCTTGGCGGGCGTGTTCAGCCACTCGACCAGCTTCCAGGCCTCGTCGCGGTACTTACTGCCGTTGTCCACGCCGAACAGCCAGTTGTACTGAAGGGTGGCCGTTGACTTGCCGCTGGGGCCAACGGGGATCGGCGCGACGCCTACGTTCTCGTAGCCGTCCTGGAAGGTGTCCTTGAGGGTGGCCCGCCACCAGTTGGCCATGATGACCATCCCACCCTTGCTGTTGGGAAAATCCCCCCAGCTTATAGCGGGGTCAGTGCACTTATCCTCGAGCATGTCCATGTACAACTGGAGGGTTTCCAGGCCTTCAGAGCTGTCGAAGAGCGCTTTTGTCCCCTCGGCATCCAGATATTCGCCGCCGTTGGACCAAAGCAGCGATAGGAACGGGTGAACGACGCCCGAGTCCCATCCTGGGATGACCAGGAAGCCAGCCCGTGTGACTGTGCCACTGGCGTCCACCTGACTGATCTTGCAAGCCATCTCTTTGAGCTCGTCCCAGGTCTCCGGCGGCTTGTCGTAGCCGGCTTCCTCCAGGATCTTCTTGTTGTAGATCAACTGGTAGGTGTTGACCTCGGTCGGGTAGCCCCAGATCTGGCCTGCATAGGTCACCGCCTGGATGGAACCTGCGCCGTAGTTGGCCCTGATGTCGGCGACCACCTCCTCGGGTGGGACGGCCAGCATGCCGCCCTTGACGAACTCCGGCATCCACAGGTTGTAGAAGTGGTAGACGTCTGGGCTAATGCCAGCCGCACGAGCGGTGGTGATCTTGATCAGGAGCTGATCGAAGGTCACCGTCTGGTATTCGATGGTGACGTTGGGGTGAAGCTTCATGTACTCGTCAAACCGAGCCTGCATGGGCTTGAGCACCGATTCCTCCCCCCAGTGAGTCAACACGACCAGCTTCACCGGGGCCGGGGTGGGAGTTACCACGACCTCTTTCTCTTTTTCGACGATCTTGGTCACCTCCACCACCTCAGGCGTCGCTGCGGGACCACAGGCTGCCAACAGCATGGCAACCAGCTCCAGAAGTACGAGCAAGGTTTGCTTTCTCATGGTTCTCCTCCTACAGAAAGATTAGATTCGCACGGATACTCTGCCAGTACCATCGCATATCTTTTCTAATACACCACCTCCTTCCGCAGGAACACCACTACCGGTCGTCACAGCATCCGCCATGCAACAGCATGGCTTTGGCAGCTCCCAGTAGTCCGGCGTTCTCTCCCAGTTGTGAAGGTACAATCTGCACTGCCTCGGCCGATATGGGTTGGGCATTGTGGAGGACGACCTCCCTTATCGGCTCAATGAGCAGATCAGCCTGAGTCCCTACGCCGCCACCGATGATCACTACCTCTGGATTGATCAGGCTTACGATGTTGGCGATGCCGACACCGAGTATCTCGCCAATGTGACGGATCACTTCACAGGCCAGGGCATCACCCTGCCGGGCGGCGTCGAAGACCATCTGGGCTGTCAGCTTCTCATCCGAATCAGAAATCTGCTGGCGCAGAATGGAGGGCTCGCCGCTCTGTCGTAACTTCTCTGCTGCGAGCCGGGCGATGCCGGAACCGGCGGCCAGGCTCTCCCAATGACCAAGCTGCCGGGCAACCTTGTCGGACACGCGCTGTGTTCCCAGCACCAGCCAACCCGCCGCACCGGCCAGCCGGCTGGTGCCGCGGTACAACCGCCCGTCCAAAATCATTCCACCACCGATCCCAGTGCCAACGATGACGAAGACGACATTCTGATAGCCTCGCCCCGCGCCTAACCACCATTCGCCCAACACTGCTGCGTGCCCATCGTATTCCATGCACACTGGCAGGTTCAGGCGGGCGACCAATTCATCGTGCAGAGGGACGTTCTCCCAGCCGGGCAGGTTGGGTGCCCAGATAACGACCCTGTGCTCCGCGTCAATGACGGCCGGGACTCCGACTCCCAGACCAAGTACATCTGCCAGATCGCCTCCCGCCCTCGTGAGGTCTTCCTGCAGCATGGCGATAATCTGCTCGATCAAGGCGGGGGGCCCGCCCCGGTCCGTGGGGGCCTTGCTCATCTGCAAGATCTCACCGCTGGACAATATCACTGCCGTGGCGGTCTTCGTCCCACCGATGTCAGCGGCGAGGATGTACGTCGGTGCCATGGCTGTCCCTTTCGCTTCCCTATCCTGGATCAGGCGGTAGGATCACCAAGCTGTCGGATGAACGAGGTGTATTCCTGGAAGACTTGCTTGTTGTGTTCAGGTCCTATTCCGGCCACGTTGGGCGATACGAATACGGAGAGAGGCGTCTGCCGAGCAGCCAGTTCCTGGCCGACCTCGGCCACCAGGGCCATGGAGATTACGATCACTGCTACCGTTGACAAGGCCGCCACCTTCTCCGGCCGGCCCTCAATGGGTACTGCTGCATCCTCTGGATCCACGCAATTGTCAATCACGATGTCGGCAACATCGGCCAATCGCTTGCCCGACGAGTGGGTGGCTGCCGAGATACGATGGTTAGCCAGGGACGTTACAGCCACCACCGTAAGCCTTTGCTCTCTGGCAGCCAGCGCCATTTCGACTGGGGCGGCATTTAACCCACCGTGAGAGAAGATCAACATGGTGTCCCGCGGGTCCAGGTGATAAGACTGGAGGACGTTGGCGATGTAACCCTCTGTGCGCTCCAACCAGAGAAGCTCGCGTGCCCCACCGGGCCCAACGATGTTGAACCACATCAGGCGGGGATCCATGATAGGATGAAAACCAACGAAGGAGCCGTAGCGCGGAAAGATGTCCAGCACCGGGATGACAGAGTGGCCAGAGCCGAAGAGATGGACAGCGCGGCCGGCCTCAATGGAATCCGCCATTCGCTGTGCGGCCTCTCGAATGGCGGGTAGTTGCGTGCTTTCGATCCTGGTGGAAAGCGCCTTGACCTTTTCCAGATATAACTCAGCAGACATAAAAGACCTCCTATCAATCTGAGTGAGATAACCAAAGAACACTCCACCGACTCCTCAGTCGGCAGAGAGTTCTCTTGCTGTCAATTCGGCAGAGAAGATGTAGTTATCTCCTCTATAGACTGACTCCACGTATTCAAATGGGCGTTGATCCTGATCGAATGTCCTGCGCCGGATCAGCAACACTGGCTCCCCTCGCCGCATACCGAGGATCTGAGCCTCGCGCGAACCGCACGCGCCAGCCTCTATCTCTTCTTGCGCCCGAGTTGGAATCAGGCCAAATCGCTCCCTCAGTAATCTATACAAGGAGCCTGAAAGGTCCTCTCCCAGGATAGCTGCGCAGCCATCGAAGAAGAGGTGAGCACACTCGATCCCCACCGGTTCGCCATCGGCCAGGCGGAGGCGTTCGACCATAGCAACTTGCTGCTCGACGTCAATTTGAAGCATATCCCCTACTCTAGGCCTGGCGGGTACCATCTCCGCGCGCAACACCTGAGCACCAGCCTGCTTGCCGCGAGCGCGCATGTCTTCAGTGAAGCTGGTCAACCGCGAGAGGCGCTTACATATCTTAGGCTTAGCCACGAAGGTGCCGCGCCCCTGATCGCGACGCAGCAAGCCATCGTTGACCAATTCGGCCAGGGCCTGCCGCACGGTCATGCGGCTGATTCCGTAGGTTTCGGAAAGTTCCCGTTCGGAGGGAATGAGATCCTCTGGCTTCCATTCGCCTCCTTCGATACGGTGGCGCAACTCTTGCATCAACTGATAATACAGAGGTAATGGATGGTTACGACTGACCATAGTTTGGTATAGTCCTTATAATGTTAAGATGTCTAGACCAATTATATTATAATACATAGCGCCTTACTTGTCAAGTGACACTTCTCATGACTTTACCCAAAACTCATCAGAGGTGACTTTCCGCTTTCTCCAAGAAGAGGGGCTCCATTGGGAAGACTTCAAAGTCTTGGACCTGGAGCCTATTCGGCGCTTGGTCAATGTGGTCCTGATTGCCGCTCTATTCCTCCTCAACGCCCACTATTACTTGGACGCAACCACCCTCGAGATGATCCTGACCTTGGGCGGCAAGCTGGGCCTCAAGAGCGAAAGGGATGGTCCCTATCTAGCGTTGAGGGGATGCCAAAAGCTGTTGCTCTGTATCAACACCCTGGCTGTACTCAAACGCTACGACCAGTTGGATGCCCTGCTCCAGACTCTCGATGCTCTCTGATGAGTTTTGGGTAAAGTCATGTGTGACGAATTATCATCGTGAGGTTGAGCAGATTTACGAAGTTCGTAAAGCCACCTGCGTCAAACACACGGGTGGCTTTTCTGTTGCCAAACGAACCGAAACATGTTATACTATGCCTGGCCAAACAGAAAAGGGATTACAGAGTCACGGCTCTTGTAATCCCAACACCTACTCCTGAAGGGCCCAGGAAGATGGGATGAGCACAAAGCCGCTTCCTGGGCAAGTGGGGGCGACTTTTTTTGGACATTTGACGGCCATCTTTTGGCTACATGCTTAGTTAGTACGAGAGTGTTCGGTAATTCATCTACGGCAAGGCCCGGACAAGCACCTTGGCCCGACTAAGGCGAAGCTCAGGCCGGCCATAGCGCTGAGCAGCAAGCGCAACGCCCAGGATGATGCAGTAGGTTAACAAGACGTACTGACTGACTCGCAAGAAGGTCCAACACTGGAAACGCTTCAAGCCAAAGTAGCGTTTGGCCCAAGCGAAGTGTCGCTCGATGCCCTTGCGCGGTCCGGTTACAAAGCGGCGCCACTGGCTCAGGAAGAAGAGCGTGGCCAGGAAGCGCTTGCCACGTCGCCGCAGGTTGTAGTCAATGGCAGCGCTGGCTCCCAAGACCTGAACGATAAAGCTCAGGATAGCGTACTCGAAGTAGGCCGCATCGGCATATACGACCTGGATGTGAAAGCCGAACAAAAGCACGCTGGCCAAGAGCATCGGGATGGCCAGGACCGCATCGTGGATGTTGGCTGGTGTGACTACACAGAGTACAGGCAACATGGCAGCGTGGCACAAGAGGGTGTGGACCTTGTAGCCGAAGACGGCAGGTTTGTTACGATAGCGCACCCAGGCCGCTCCCGGATCGGCATGATGCCACGCTCGCAGCAGTGTGGCGTCCAGGATCAGCCGACAGCCGGTGATGACGCCCAGTCGGGTCAGTTGCCATACCAGGCCGATCATGAAAAGGAGCAGAGGTACCAGACCCAAGTCCTGACGACGCTCCCAGTAATGCCCTTGGCTGATGATGCGGGGACAACCCTGGGCATCGCACGGGAAACCCATGGCCACGGCCAATTCGTGTTGCTTCTTAAGGTACTGGATGACGACGTGATAGGGCATCTGCCAGGCAGTCTGGACAAGGGCCAGCAGCAAGATCGAAGCATCGCTGTAGACCTGCTTGGGACCCCTGCGCGAGCCAGGCAAGCACAGTGGGAGCCACCAGTGGCTGGCCTTCACTGCCCACTGTGCCAGGGTAAGGGCATTGATGGCCGTCAGGAACTCTAGAGGTGTCAGCCCCATGTAGTGCGTGAGGCGCGCCGGGAGTTGTCTCAAATCCAGGCCTGGCGGAGGCCAGGTGATCGGCTTTGGTATCCATTTCGTGATCAACTGCATGGTACGACCTCCAGTAGAGGGGGTATGGTTTGCACCATGCAGTATACCCCATTCTGGGGGTCGTGTCACGTTTACCCGTCATCGAATTACCGAACACTCTCAGTACCACAATGTTATCTCAAAACGAGGGAAGAAAGAATGATCAATGAGGACTTTGTTCTTGGGCTAATGGAAGATGAAAAAACAGTCATCCGTTGGCGAAAGCACTGGTATGCGCTCACGAAGTGGATAAGGCTCCCCCTTCTTTTCCTGCTTGCCTCTCCGTTGATCGCGTGGGTCGTGACTAAGCGCTTGGCCTCCCTCTCAGTCTTGTGGCTTCTCTTTTGTTGGCTCATCATTCTAATATCAGTGCTCATCTGGATCGGTTGGAGTTGGAATTGGAAATGGAAAGCCCCAGATTGGCTCCTGGATTGGCGCAGTGATCTTTGCATCGCAACCAATAAGCGAGTGATTCGTCTGGTAGGGCAAGAGGTAAGGGCAGAGGCTCCCCTAGCTATGATTCAGAGTATCACGTATGAAAAGGACGGTCTCATGGCCAATTGGCTCGACTTTGGCGACATGACCATTGAGCTTGCTGGCCCATGGGCCCGGATCCGTTTTCAGGGCATCCCACATCCTGCCGAAGCCATGGTCAAAATCCTTCGCCTCATGCGGTATGAGAGCCCCGTACGGCTACGGGAGGAATGGACAGTTCTGCGCGTCGAAATACCATTACCAGACCTGCTCACAATTGATGACTATTTTGATAGTGTGGTAAGTATACTAAAGCCAATTGAGTCAATTTATTCAGTATTTGCTCTTGTCAACTCGGGTGAATTACAGGCAGTCAGGGACTTCGCAGCCATAGAGAATGCATACAATGCCCTGTCTCCACCACTGCAAGAACTCTTGAATCGCCTGACAGTGCTCCGGTTACCAACAAGTTATGATGAATTGGAGATTCTCAGTCTGTTTGAAACCCAAAGAGATCTGAATGAGGGGCTGGAAGAACTTGTCAAACGTGGCTTGGTCATCTTCGACCATGAGCGGGGTATCTACGACCTCAGTCCTGTCGTGCAGCAATACGTCTGCGACCGCCCATCTGACAGAGTTACTAGTAGACTACCTGGAATATCAAATCTCTCACTCCATGACCATTTGGTTAGCACAGGCATTCAGCCACTCAGTCTGGTTTCTGCCCACTATGGCTCTCCAGCATCCTTTGATGTTCTAGGCTTGGGAAATGTTCTTGAGACATTAGGAGATATCATTAAGGATTTAATATGGCGCGGAAAGCACGAAAAGCGACTTGCAGAGTTGGAACTAAGGGAACGAGAGCAGAGACTAGAGCATGAAGAGCAACTTGCAGAGTTGGAGTTAAAGGAACGAGCATGGAGACTGGAGCACGAAGAACAACTTACAGAGTTGGAGTTGCAAAGGAAGCAGCATGAAACTGAATTGATGAAGCATGATGTTGAAAAGGCAATAGTGGAAACAGCTAGGCAAACGGTGCAACTGTTTGTAGAGCTAAACAAGCCAGGACTATCTGATGACGATAAGCAGCTAATTGTTTCTGTTCTAGTGCCTAGCAGCCTGTCGGAGAGACTTCTTTTCTGCAACTCCGATCTGTGGTAAACTATGGGCCAACTCGGATGATTCCAATGCACTGATAGCAAGGAGTGAAGCTCATGGCCCGCAGATTCAAACAGGTTGACTACGAAGAATCTCTCGATCAGACGGTGACGATAAAGGAGTGCCTGCCGCCCGACCACCTGGCGCGTTTCATCGTCGGCATCATTGCGCTGTTGGATTTGAGCGCCATTTATGTCCACTATGCTGCGGTGGGTGGCGAGGCTTACGCGCCGGAGGTCCTGTTGGGTTTGTTGTTCTACGGCTATACCACCGGCGTGTTCAGTTCGCGCAAGATCGAACGGGCGACGTACGAATCGATCCCTTTTCGCTTCATCGCGGGAGGCTTGCACCCAGACCATGATACCATCGCCAACTTTCGGAAGACCTTTCTGCCGCAAATCATCGAATTGTTTGTCCAGGTGCTGGTTGTGGCCCGCGGGATGGGACTGTTGAACCTGGGCAACATCAGCCTGGATGGGAGCAAGATTCATGCCGATGCCTCCAAGAGCCACGCCGTCAGCTACGGCCGGCTGTTGACCCTGGAGCAGCACCTGCGCACTGAGGTCGAGGAGTTGCTGGCCTTGGCGGAGCAAGTAGACCAGGGAGACTTGCCGGAGGGACTGGATGTAGTCGTTGAGATCGCTTTGCGGCAGGAGCGGTTGGCCAACCTGGCGCGAGCCAAGGAGGTCTTGGAAGCGCGGGCTCAGGAAAGGTATGAGGCGGAGAAGGCCGAGTATGAGGCCAAGCTGCGGGAACGGGAAGAGAAGGCGCAGCAGACGGGGCACAAACCCCGTGGCCGCGCTCCCCAGCCGCCCACGCCGGGACCTCGGGCCAAAGACCAATACAACTTCACCGACCCGGACTCGCGGATTATGAAGAACAGCAACAACGATGGCTTCGATCAACACTACAATGTCCAGGCGGCGGTGGATCAAGACAGTCGCTTGATCGTGGGCAACACGGTGTCGAACCATCCCAACGATAAGGGAGAAGCGATCCCTACGGTGGATGCCATCCCTGCCGAGGTGGGGAAACCAAAGGCTGCGGCCCTGGACAATGGCTACTTCAGCCCGACCAACATTGAAGAACTGGAAACACGGGGCATTGATCCGTACATCGCCACCGGTCAGGACCGCCACCACCAGAGTTGGCAAGAACGCTTTGCCCAGCAGCCGGAGCCTCCTGCCGAAGATGCCAGCCCCATCGTCAAGATGGCTTACAAACTCAAGACCGACATCGGCAAGCTGATCTATGGCTTGCGCAAATCCACCGTGGAACCGGTCATTGGCATCATCAAAGAAACGCTGGGCTTCCGGCAGTTCTCGCTGCGAGGTTTGGTGGGGGTAGCCGGCGAATGGTGTCTGGTGTGCCTGGCCTACAATCTGAAACGGATGCATGTCCTGGTGAGCAGCTAAGCCAAGAATGCTACCTTCTCCCACGCCTACTGACCGGCAAGAGAGCCGTGTGAAAGCGCCCAGGAACTGGTTTGCGTTGAAAATGAATGGAACCCAATGCCTGACCAACCCTGCTGGAGGTGTGCCAAAGCGCCGAAAAGCTGGTTTGTGTCGAAAATCGCTTGGGTTGGCAAGTGGTGTGGCAATGGTACCACTGATTGGATGGTAATTATCGTCAATAATCATGTTACACCTGACCGATGGAGGGGCAAACTCGATTTCCTCTCCGACAGACTGCTAGAATGCGTGTAATAGCTGATA
>Ga0194110_10008285_pt1 | contig 11828 bp, 9 predicted proteins | sample TA2Kig1200mmetaG_FD_146192 | JGI IMG/M metagenome (GOLD analysis project Ga0194110, IMG submission 146192) | Freshwater microbial communities from Lake Tanganyika, Tanzania - TA2015032 Kigoma Deep Cast 1200m | ecosystem: Environmental > Aquatic > Freshwater > Lake | place: Tanzania: Lake... | reverse complement strand
AAAGAAACTGGGGAACGCGAATATACGGGAAGAGTTGTTGACCCTGGCCTCACAGCAAGAGAAAGATTAACTCGTTCAAGTATGGCTTTTGGCTCGAGGTTGCGAGACGTTTCTGCAACTGCTGCGTATAAAGCACGAGGAGTTGCTGGCATGTTTCAGGGGGCTATGGGCTACCTAAATGACGGAAGATTTGACCCAACATTAAATGATGGCAAAGGCGACTTCGTAAATGTAGAAAAAATGAGACAAGAAGCTCGCGACAGAATGATGCAAGCAAGAAATGAACAAAATAGGGGAAGATTCGCGACTCGACTCTCTTATACGCGAGAAATGGCGAGAATAGCCAGAAGCGAAACAAAATTTGGCGCAGGGCAAAAACGATTTGCACAAAGCGGAACTGGCCGCATGGGCACTTCAATGGGCTTGGCTATGGCTAGCCAATTTGCGCCAGAAGAAATGCGCGGAGCTATGGCGCTTGGTGGAACGCTTTCAATGATTGACCCACGTCTTGGCTTGGCTGTTGCCGGCGTAGGTGGAGCTCTTAAGGCAAAAAGTGTCGGAGCTGGAGCGCTCGCCGGTGCTGCCGGTGGTGCCCAAATAGGAGCTTTGTTCGGTCCTGCTGGTGCGGCAATTGGAGCTGGAATAGGTCTTCTTGCTGGCGGAATCATGGGCGCGATAAATAAGCACAAGGACCAAATGAAGAAAGCAACAAAAGCAGCTCAAGGCACAATCAATAGCATGTTCACCGGACTCGCTAGTGCTGCTTCAAGACAGTTTGACCTAAACAGGGAAGCTCAAGCACTTGGTTTAGACATGTCTAAACAAAAATCAGCATTTGGAAGCATTGTAAGCGATTTTCAAAAAAAACGAGAAATATTTGCTGACAACATAAAAAAAGGTGAATTGTTTAAATCTTTTGACTCAGCAGATGCCGCGAACAAAGACAGTGCTGCAATAGCACTGATTGAGGACATATATTCCAGACAAAGTCAGTTTGGCATAACTATGACTGCAGAAATGAAAAAAGATGCTCTACTAAAACCAACCAAATATGTAGAAGAACTAACCAAAATCGGTGGGGCATTTGACAAATCAATGCAAAAAATGCAAGATGTCAACTCAGACCGACTTAAACAGCTCACTAGGGATACTGGAAAATCAGAAGCCGAACTTGAACTCTTGGCACAGGAACTTGGTATCAACCTTTACGACGCAACCGTTAAGTACAAGGATTTGGCAAAAAGTCTTGGTGCCACACTAATCAAAACAGCATCCCAACTTAACGATGCGCTAGCAGACGCGTTTATTAAACGAGGCGACCCATTTACGAAAAACATAAAACAACGAGAAGCCGAATTAGCAATCGACAGGTCCGCCCAGGGCTTTAGGGACAAATTAATGTCCAAGGACGCCACGGCTGAAGAAAAAACAATTGCTACTGACGAATTTTTTGCATCATTTGCAGACCAGAACCTTGCAGCAAACAAGGGGAATGCACTCGATGCTTATTTGGATTCTTACAATATGTTTATGCGTGGTGACGGTGACGCGTTTAAAGAAGGAAATGTGTTTGGTGGCATGAGTGAAGCCGACACAGCGATTGCGAAAACAGCAGGCGAGACCCTAACCACTGGATATAGGGAAGACATAGTTGCTGAAGTAACCGGCCAGTTAGCCGCGATAGCTGCTTCAAATAACATGTCTTTTGACCAGGGTGCTTTGAAAAAGCAAGTCGCAGGTTTGTCAGAAGCAGATTTCATACGTCTTGCCAGAGGTATGCAAAATGGCGTTGTTGACAGACTTACGACAGACGAAATAACTGGTCTCTCGTCTGGGGAGGCGGGAATCAACAAGTTGCTCAACTGGGCTAATATCGACAAATCAAAGACAGGAATTAAGGCAATTGATGCAGGAGTAGAAGGAGAGGGTCTTGATAAATTTACTGGCGACCTAAAAGACGTTGCTCAAAAAATGAAATTAGACTACGACGAATTTAATCGTGCCGTCACCTTATACAAAACGACAACTGAAAGCTTTTTCAAGGGTTCTGCTGGTGGGCCTGACTGGTGGCAAAAAGGTCTCACATGGGACGGAACAACACTTAAGCCAGATACAGCGACTCCTCGAGGCGGCCAAATAGGCGACACAACAACATCTAAGCTTTCTCAAACAATGGCGCGTCATCAAGCGATGGATGGACAATTGACCGGTAAAAGAAGTGTCACTTCATCATGGAGAAACTTCAATCTTGGTTCTTCCAACTCAGACCACATAACTGGAAGAGCGTACGACCTTGTTGGCCAAAATCTTGGCAAATATGCGACAATGATTCACGCCAATGGTGGTTTTGCGGAATTCCATGGAAACATGGCAGAAAGACACCTACATGTCGTTCCGGGACCAGTACCAGGCGTGGGAGACAAATCGGTTCCAGCAATGAGCACAACTTATGCGTCCCTGGCAAACTCTCCTGCGGCCGGACCGGGTAATTACACGATTAATATAAACGGCGCAAACGCTTCGCCGGAGGCAATAGCAAATATGGTCGTGGCGAGACTTGACGACCGCGAACGCAAGTATAGGGAGAGATAAAAATGGCGTACGGCGATATTTCTCTCTTTACTACCGGATGGACAAAACAAGACAACCCAAGCTTGTACAAAAACTATCCAATAAAGAAAAAATACAAACAAACGATTGTTACAAATTTGCCGCAGTGGCCTAACTCCTACACCCTTTACGACAATCAACAATATTGGTTTCCGTTTGAAGATGTTAAAGTATCAGATGAAAATTATATTCCGTACACGGCTGGCGATGAATATACATTCGATATTGAAGAATATGTAAGAAAAGCAAAAGTTGCGACTCCACATCCAAACAAGCAAATCACATCTCGCATCGAAGTTGGAACTCGGGTCATTTTTGCAAATGATATATATCAATCACTTGACAAAAAATTTCAATGGAAAGATACTGGATTTCCTGAAGACAGGAATCCATACTCAACTGAATCCATACCGCTGTGGAGAAGAATGAGTGATACCAGCGCAATTGGCTCGTATTTTTGGTATCACCCGCTATTGCGGAGATTTTTTCCGCTTGAAGAAAAGCCAGAGCTCAAAAATATACCGCTTGTTCAAGAATTTGATGAATCTAAATGGGACTCATTTACGGGTGACGCAACCGAAATAAATCTTCAGAACTTTACCTCTCGACAAATTCAAGAGCTTGTTTCTACTGGTGTTCCGTTTGAGGGGGCAACCCAGGTTATTGAAAATCTTGATTCATTGGCAACCAGGGCGCTTTCTGGAGAATCGGTTCCTGGTCAATGGTCACTGGACGGCAGATTTGTACGTCAAACGCCAGAAGAGGCGGAAGAGTTTGGTTCCGATACTGGATTTGAGTCAAGACAGACAACAACAGTAAAAGTAACAAGACGGGTAAAAAGTGGGCTTCTTGGTGGGGATGGTTCAACGGGTGAATTTGGAAGATTCTCGATTGATAAACCACAAATGATTCAGTACTACACAAAATCTGGTGGTTCTACTGCTGCCGCTCCAGACAGATTTGTTTTTGACTATCGACCAAACAATGTTACATATTCGAATATCGGAGCTGAATGGACGGAAATTGATAGGGTCAATAACACGCCTTTTATTGATTTTAAAAATTTTAGATTAATGAAAATAAATTTTGATTTTATTATTGGCGACGCAGGAAATTTGTACACATCAATAGATGCCAAATTAAAAAAATTAAGAACAATGGCCATGCGTCCGGAACCCGTCACTTTTCTTGGTTTTGATTCAATGTTTCAAGAACAAATTATTGTCCCAAGCCTTTCCGGCGGAAGCGGAATTGTCTTTGCAATAGTCGACCTACAAATAACATCAGCCCAGCGTTCTCGCTCTGGGGATGGTTCAGCGCCGCCATCATTGGGCGATGTCCCCCCAGGGAGTATTAATAGGGCAACCATACAAATGACAATTCAAGAACTGCCTCTTGAGGGTCCAAATTTAATTGTCATGCCCCGACCACCAAAAGACATTCCGCAAGTTCCACCGCCGCCGACAGAAGAAGATGACCCATGTGTTGCTAGATGGTCAACAACAGCAAAAATAGGTCCGGACGCGGCACCCAAAAAAGACTGTCCACCGGTAGCAAAATAGTTTATGGCTCGTCCAGCTGATGAATTGGAAGCAGTCTTGGCACAGCGTGCCAAGTTTGCTGCGGTATCAAAAAACAAAACAGAAAAAGCTATTGGTAGTGCTCCGGTTAGTTCTTTCCCGGAATGGTCACTATCTAGGCAAAATCGTGGCCCATACCAAAGGAAAATACTTATTGCGGATTTGCAAAATTTGGCGTCCAATGCTTTTACTGATATATCTGGACTTTTGACGCAAGCAAATATTAACTACACAATGGATTTGGCATCTGAACTTTCATTCGAACTAATTGACCCAAACCTACAAATGGCGGAAAAAAATTATTTTACTTTGACGAGAGATGTAATTTATGAGACTCAGACACTTGGGAGAATACAGCCCTACGAGCCAAATCTCGTTTTTGTGCGTCAGCTATTTGAAATTGCTAACGTGAGCGTTTCTCAGGGACCTGGTGGAAGTCCGGCTTTCTCGGTTAAATGTTATACAAAAGCAGTTCAACAAATGAAAAGAGATAGAAAAATTGCATCATCCATAAAGGGAAGCGGAACAGAATTTGTAAGAAATGCAGCTACAAAATTTGGGTTGGGTTTTTATGGACAACAAACCGCCAAATCGCAACAATTGAAATCTTCTGGTAGCAAACAGGCGGACTCCCTATGGGACATCATGAAACGTCTGGCTGGAGACGCAAAATTTGTTTTATTTGAAGTCGATGGAATTTTAATTTTTGGTTCAGAGGAATGGCTTTTGGATAAATGGGGCAACAATTCAATTACTGTCCCAAAATTTAAAAAAGACCCCAAAAATCCAGAGAGAAAAATACCTGATGGTACAAAACAAAAAAAATATATTTCTTTGCAATTTCCGAATAAGGGCGCAAACTATATCGGTAGGGCCGGAGTATTTACTTTGACTCAATATCCATCAATTACCAAATCAGATAACGACCCCAGAGAGGCGGATGGAAGTTGCACTGTTGAAAGAATCAGCGGAACGCAAATACGACCAGGAATGACAGCATACGTTGGAAACATTCCAAATATGTCGGGATATTATTTGGTTGACAGTGTTTCATATAATGAAATGTCGCCAGACCCGGTATCTGTTAACTTTAGAACCCCAAACAGGGATGAAGAAAAATATAAAAAGAAAGACCTCCCGGTTGGAATTAAATATATCCAAACCTATGCAGATATTGCAATTGCAGTAAAAGCAGTTCAAACTAAAACAAAAAATAAAGCCGGGCAATCTGCTGCCGGGATTAGACAAGATGCACGCATGTTTCCGTATCCACAGGCGGCCGGTCAGTTAGACAGATACCCACGTATGGAATATGCAGATTTGACAATTGCTTATCCAGCATTTATTAATTTAATAACAAACGGGAAACCAACAGAAAAAAGCACGGGAGACAGAAACAGTCTTATTTATGCTGGAAATCTAGATTTGTACACTCGTCCAGTTTTGCCGGATGGCAACAATGAGCCCAAAACAATTTTTTCATTAACAATTACAGAACAATACGGAAGTGAATATCGAGCAATTCTTTTGCCACTTATTTATACGGAAAATGGACTTGCGGTAACAAAAGAAAATGATGTTTCTGAGGTGGAAAATAAATTTTGGAATGCGGGCGGATACGAGGGTTCAGGAAAACATTTAGGAGTCCTTCGTGGAGCAACAGAAAAAGATGCAATCAGAAACGCAAGAGATTATGCAAAACTTGTTTCCTTGCAACAGCAATTAATTTTAAAACATAGATTTGCCACTTATGCATCCACGGGTACTTCGCCACCCAATACCCCAGGTGGCGCAGATTCTTTATGGGTTTAGTAAAATTGTTAATGCATACGGAGCGTCAATAGATGAATGACAAAAATACCAGACCAGATATTATCGCAACAGGGAAGGCTTCCTCTCACCCATTGCGAGCAGGAAGATTCTATTCTTGTTCTGTGCTAAGTGTCGACGCATCTGGGAGAATATATATCAGCATTAATGATTTGGGTGTTGAAAGATTTGGCCCAGTATTGCCGGTTGGTACTACAAAAAGAAATAGGCTGAAAAAAAACGATTTGGTAACACTTACGTTTACCGATGAGTTTTTTAACAAAGTCATTATTTTTGGGCCAGAAAACATAAAACAAGATATCTTTACGGGAACAGAAAAATTTAATTCACTTGTTGACCAAATGCAGAGTCAAATAAATACATTGAGGGCTCAAGTGCAACTTGGAAACATCAATCTACAATCATTTAAACAAACGGACTAAATTTATGGACATGATTCAATTTCCAATAAAATTTGACTCAACTGGTTTAAAAAAATTAAAAGAAGGCACGTCGGACTATTATTCTCAGCTTTTGTCTATATCCGTACTTACTGAACCATTGACGCACCCAATGACCCCCCAGTTTGGCTCCTATGACCCTACGTTCAGGACAATAGATAAGGGTTTATTTGTACTAAATGCGGCAAGATTTGTCCCCGAGGTAAGAGTAACCGAACTTACAACAGAACAAGATATTGATTCAAAAATTAATATTTCGTTTTCATTTGAGATAGAAGGTGCTTAATTATGCCTGCTGATTTTTCAGAATATGTAAATTTAAAAATATTTGATAAAGAACCCGGGGATATTTATAGGGATGCGATTGAAATTGCCCGTTTGGCCCTTCCTGAATTTAACTTAAGAACCGGAACACCAGAAGACGCAATGTTTCAAGCCATGGCGTATATATCGTCACTAAACATAGCTGCCATCAATAGGCTCCCAGACAGACTGATGGCGGGAATTGTTTCGCTGTTTGGATATTCGCGACAAGAAGCAGTCCCCGCAATAGTTGATGCCACGATAACACTAAACACCTATGACGGCGGAACGGTACCACCAGGAACTGTTTTTAGCTACGAAACAGCTTTCGAGGACGAGGTGATAGAAATTGCATTTCAAACAGTTGAGCCACTTGTCATAGATGAAGTTGATTTAAATATAACACAAGATTTTCCGTCGGCCTCAACAACGCTAATTTGTGTTCAGGGTGGAATTGTCCCGCCACTTACAAATAACTATCCGCTCAAAATAGTTTCTTCTGGCTTACCGATTCAATCCTGTACAACCAATACCCCAAATAATTTTTTAAATGGTTTGAATGCGGACAGCGATGAACAATATCTTTCTAAGGCAACAACATATTTGCGGTCACTAACTACTGCATTAACAAAATCATCGCAGCTTGATGCTTATTTGTTAACAAATTATCCGGATGTTATAAGTAGAGCAAAAACATACGACCTTACAAAAAACGGTACCAACGAAACAAAAAATATAACAGTTAACAGGCAAATGGGAGTCAAAAAAGTTTTCTTGAATAACAATTTTGCAACCGTAGAAACAGTCGAGAATCACCTGTACGTAGTTGGTGATGTTGTGGAATTACAAGTATTCGATAATGCGGCAAGTGCAATATTTAATGGTTCTCATTCAATAATTGCCACTGGGGATACTACGTTTTCTTTCAATAGAACAGGGGCCAATACTGCAAGCACAACAGTTACGGCTTCTGCTTTTACCGGTGTTCCTGCAACCGGATTTGTAACAGTTTTTGCTTACGGATTAAATGATTTTTTGACATCAATACAAAAATCTCAAATACTTAACGATATAAGAGCAAAATCTATAGCCGGATTGACACTGACAATTCTTGACCCAACACTTGTAACTTTTGATATTGGGGGCACAATTATTCTTGATAAATCTTATAATGATGCCGAAGTTAAACTTTCTGTACAAAATGCGTTGATTGACTATTTGAGCCCAAATAATTATCCATTCACTTTTGACAGAATACGACAAAATCAAATAATTTCATTGATTGCATCAATTCCTGGTGTTGTTTATGTCGATGATTTGTCACTATCCCCGCAGGGCGCCGGATGGTTGCCGCAACACGGAGATGATTTGCTTTTTCTCAAAAAGGGTTCTTTGCCAATAATTGCTGCAGAAAATCTTGATTTTACTTTTGAAATTTTTGAAGAAGGTTAAAAATGCCAGCAGTTTTCAATCTTCTTTCAAACAATAATGCCTTATTGAATTACGACGATACCGGCAAACAGGTTCTTCTTGGTCAATTGGTTACGTCATGGACTGCTGTTTCTGGGGCAACAACCCTTACAACAGAATTGACATCAACAAATTTTGCGGTTTCTTCTAGATATGTTTTGGTTGTTTATCCAAACAATACGAATCCTATAACTATCAAATTAGAAGATGTACCTTTGTATATAAATGACAACAATCGTTTACTCTCTTTTAATTGCAAACTTAAATGCGACTCACAGATGACCATTTTTTGTAAGTTATATATTGATGAAAATTCTAATATTACAGCGAATCAACAAGAGTTGACAAGCGGTCAATATAATGCTGTTCAATCGAATTCAATTTTGGTTGATGATGACGAAGACAATCATTTGGCAAATATTGAAATTTTAATATCTGGACACTCACAAAAACCAATATTTTTTACAACCCCACATTTGATACATGATTTGGGGTTTTTGAACAATCCAATTATTGGTTTGACAAGAAGATACCTACCAGATTTTTATTGGGAACTTGATTCGCAGGCATCTTCTCCGTCGTTTCCGTTTTTTAAATTCCTAGATGCTCTATCGCATGCGGCTGGTGATACAAGGCTTGAATATGGCGCAATGTATGGATTCGAAATTAGCCAATTGCAAAATCCGGAATGGATTCCTGAATATTGGACAAAAAGCTCTTTTGTTTCACCTTCAAGAGTTCGAGACGAATACATCCCGTGGCTATCACTCTTCACGGGGGAACGTATAGTGCAAAATATTCAAGACAACGATGGTGAATTTTATTTTAATAATTCATTTATATCTAGGGATTTTATAGAATGGCAGTTGAGAACAAGAAAATATGGAAATTCTGGTGGCACAAGAGAATCGATTATTGATTCGGCTGGACAAGTTTTAATAAAGACAAAAGATGGAGAGCTTCCAACAAGAGTTGTTGCTTTGACTCCAAATTTTGGTGGAGACCCATTTGCAATTCAAATTAAAACTTTAACCAATGAAACTTTTGATGTTGATGAAGATGGTAAGTCAAGCCCCATGGTCCTTAAGGCAATTGAAAAATCCAGACCCATGGGTTACAGCGTAAAACATATAACTGAAGATGTTTTTCTTTTTACTCTTGACGATATATCTTTGGGCGTTCTTGGTGCAGGATTCCCATTGGATGAATAATTTAACTAGTAAAATTTAAATAGGAGATTTATGGCTGGTTTAGGAACAAAACTATTTTTGCAGGGAGACACGCTTTCTGCTGATGAAGTAAATGGTTACTTGATGTCTCAGGCCGTAACAAAATTTGCCACTGCGGCAGCAAGAGATTCTGCATTCGGCGATGGCATCCCCGTATCTCTTGGCGGTTCGGGGAAACCAAGTTTGTCCTCTGGCATGGTTTGTTTTGTTCAGTTTCAGGCAGACGGCATAACCGCGTTAAATAGAATCCAATATTATGACGGAACTCAATGGCAAGATTCTGACCAATTTTTTGTCGGTGACGGTTTAATTACAACGGCAAAACTTGCAGATAGTGCCGTAACTACAGCAAAGATTCTTGATTCAAATGTCACTACAGCAAAACTCGCCTCGGGTCCCCCGCAAGCCGGTTTTAGGTCTGTACAAAACGCGGCGACAACCGCGTCAAATAACTACACAATTCAATTATCCGACTTGGGAAAACTCGTTGAATTAAACGAAGCATCGGCCTGCACTTTAACCGTGCCGACCAATGCCTCTGTTGCTTTTGCTGTTGGCGACCGTATTGACGTTTTGCAGGTTGGTGCCGGGCAGGTAACCATCACGCCGGTTTCTGGAACCGTAACAATTAATGGATATGACGGAGGATTAAAACTCAACGGTCAGTGGGCGGCGGCAACCCTTATCAAGAGAGCCACCAACACATGGGTCGCTGTTGGTAATCTGACGACATGATAATCGGCATTCTAGCCGCTCTCACGAAATTAAAGGCTTTCATCGATAATTTCAACAGAGCAGATAATCCTTCCACGTTGCAGGCGGCAGGCACAAAAAGTTGGAAAAACACAAGAGGCACTTGGAGCATTTTGTCCAACAAAGCAAAAACTGCCACTGCCGCCAACACCTATCCAATAGCATCAATCAATTCCGGCTCGACATATGCGGTTGCGAAAATTGGTTTTGGAACCGCCGCCACGCACGGATGGGGGGTGGCTTTTTGGTTGGCTGATGCCGCCAACTGGTATGGAGTTGTTACGGACCGTACCTACGTGCAGACAACCTACCAGCAGCCGGTTTATAGTTGCCCCAGCGGGGGCACCTACTGCAACAATGGCTCAACATGCGCAATCCCTGGGCAAAATTGCGGAATCGGTGCCAATTGTTGGTGTACCGCGTGCTACGGTTTTAGTTGTCCTCCTGGATATGGAAATGCAATTACGAGTGGCTGGCACGCCGGCACGAACCCAAACGGAAACCCGGGCTGCGATTTTTCAATTTTTTGCGCAGGAATCCAAGAGAATGCGAATGTTAGTTATGTAACCGCCTATCAGGACAACTACACCTATTTTCTGAACACAATTAAATCTGTCTCCAACGCTGTATCAACCATAGATAATTTTACATACATTAACACGACCACAACTTCCAACAGTTATTTAAACTATGTACAGGTCAGCACCGACACACCAACAAGCGGCACGGTTCGTTTGACATATCAGTTGAACAACGGTTCGGTGTTGACGAGAGATGTGGTCATTAATGGCGCCGCAAAAGCCAAAAGTTATGGGGTAATCGTAAGCCCAGTCAACGCCACGAGTTCTGCCGCCCAGGCCACAGACGTGGATAACTTTGAGTATACTCCGTTGGTATGACATTGGATTACGCCCAGCAACGAATAAAGATATGCGAGGATTGCCCTAGGCTGTTCAAGCTAACCTATACTTGCAAAGAGTGCGGTTGCTTTATGAAAATAAAAACACATATCAAATCACAACGATGCCCGCTCGGTAAATGGGAAGCAATTACCAAAGGAGGAAAATAAATGGCTATCACACTGGAAGCAACGCCTCTAGGTCTGCTGGTTAACACGGGCGTATCAGGTTCGCCGATGGTCTCAATGACCGACTTCCAGCAGTTGTTCACGTTGTTTGACGAAAACCCCGACCTGCAGGACAAAATCAAAACCGAATTGGTGAGACGGTTTACCGAAATCTCAGAGGAGATAATCGAAAATCTTGACAGCACCACCGTCGAAGAGTCGCACTTCATAGACATCAGGAGCATGCAAATGTGGCTCATATCAATCCAGCAATACGCAACACAGGTAGCACCCCAGTACCGGCAATTCAAAGCCGCTATTGAAGCCGCAAGAAACAGCGGCTAAAAAACCCCAGCCGACCAAGAGTCGCACCGCTCGTTCATGTATTCGTATTTTTCGGGATAGCGGGAAAACGACGATGCAGGTTTTTGAGTATTTCGCAGAACCTGTCCCCCATCTTGTCATTTCCAATTTCTTCAGCCCCTCAGACAGGGTTTCCCTGATGAATTCAATCAAACGCCTAGAACATTTGATGACGGCGGGGGAG
>Ga0194110_10008283_pt1 | contig 11829 bp, 12 predicted proteins | sample TA2Kig1200mmetaG_FD_146192 | JGI IMG/M metagenome (GOLD analysis project Ga0194110, IMG submission 146192) | Freshwater microbial communities from Lake Tanganyika, Tanzania - TA2015032 Kigoma Deep Cast 1200m | ecosystem: Environmental > Aquatic > Freshwater > Lake | place: Tanzania: Lake... | reverse complement strand
TGCCCCTACGGCTCACCAGCTACAGGGGTTGAGCACGCTGCCCAATTCTTAGGCGAATAGTGAGCCGTGGAAATCCAGGCTAGGCGGGTTTGAACGCCCCGGAGGGATCGACGAAGCCCCACCGGCCGCCGAGCTTCACACGGGCGCGGCCTTTCTCGAAGCCGCGGGCCTCTTCGAACTTCGCCGGGATCACCACTTCGCCCTGCCGGTCCATGAAACCCCAGCGGCCGCCCCGCATGGCCTTGTGCTCGCCCTCGCTGACTTCCTTGCAGCCGGCGCAAAAGGCCGCCAGACCCTCGGCGAAAGGCAGCGCGAAGTCGAAGCGAGCCGGGATGGCCACCTTGCCGTGCCGGTCGAAGAAACCGAAGCGGCCCTGGGCCACAAACCTGGCCAGACCTTCGTGGAAGTAGTCCGGACCGTTGTCGAAGATGAACGGCCGGATGACCTCCCTGCCCTGGGCGTCGATGTAGGCCCAGCCGGACTGGTCCGCCACGGCCGCGATCCCCTCCGGCAAGAACGGCTGCGCCACCTCGTATCGGGCCGGGATGACGATCCGGCCGCGGGTATCCTTGTAACCCCACTTGCCCTTGGATTCGAACGCGGTGAGCTCGGCGCCGGTTTTCTCCGCGGCAATGGCGCAAAGGAACGCGCTCAGCAGGAAGGCACACAGCAAGCAGCTTGGTTTCCACATATCGGCTTCCCAGTATACGGCGCAACCGTCGCCTCTGGCTACGGCCGCCGCGCGGGCCCGAAAAACCGGCCGACGCCCGCGATCTGAATCAGAGCCGCCCTGGTCCCGCCGCCTCTCAAGATCCGGCCCGGCCGCTGCCCCGTCAGCCGCCCCTCCTCGACCACCGGGACTCCGTTCACCAGCACCCAGTCGAAACCCTCCGCATACTGGTGCGGCTGCTGATAGGACGCGCGCTCCCGCACCCGCTCGGGGTCAAACAGGACCAGGTCCGCGGCCATGCCCTCCCGCACCAGGCCGCGGTCGCGCAGGCGGTAGCGCTGGGCGGGCAGGAAGGTCATCCGCCGGACGGCTTCCGAGAGCGACAGCGCCGGCCGCTGCCGCACGAACCGGCTGAGCACGCGGGCACGGGCGCCATAAGCGCGCGGGTGCGGCACGCCGACGCCGAACTCGCGGATGCCGCCATCGCTGGCCACCACGGTATGGGGGTAGCGCAGGATCCGCTCGACATCCTCCTCGCTCATGGATTCATAGATGGTCTGCGCGTCGCCGTTCACCAGCAGGAACAGCACGGTCTGGACCTGGGCCTCCAGCGTCGCGGAGCGCGTGCGCAACTCGGTGATTTCGCTGATGGTCCGGCCTTCGTAGGCGGGCTGCGGGGGAAAGCGGGCCACCGTGGCGTGGGAGTAGTCGGAGTGGCCGCCGTCGCGCAGCCGTTGGGCCATCTCCCGCCGGATGCGCGCGGCCAGCGCGGAATCGCTGAGGCGCTCCCGGAGCTTCTCCAGGCCCCCGGCCAGCGCCCAACCGGGAGTCAGCACGCTCAGCCCGGCGCTCGCGCGCGCATAGGGATGCTGATCGACGCCCACCTCGAGTCCCTCTTCCCGCGCCTTCTCGATCAGGCCGATCACATCGCCGCTCTGGCCCCAGTAGCGCTGGTGATCGATCTTAAGGTGCGAGATCTGGACCGGCAGCCCGGCTTCGCGTCCGATGGCAATGGCTTCCGCGATGGCCTCCCGGATACGCGCCCCCTCGTCCCGCATGTGCGTAGCGTATATGCCGCCGTAGTCCGCGGCCGCCTGCGCCAGGGCGGTCACCTCGGCCGTGGTGGCGAAGGAACCGGGGACGTAGGCCAGCCCGGTGGAGAGACCCAGCGCTCCGTCGCGCATGCCCTGCATTACCAGCTCCCGCATGCGCGCCAGCTCCCCCGGCGTGGTGGAGCGCTCATCCGACCCCGTCGCATGACGCCGCAACGAGTTGTGCCCGATCAGGGAGGCGACATTAACCCCCAGGCCCCGCGCCTCCAGGCGGCCGAACCAGCCCGCCAGATACACCTCCGAGCTGCCGCAATTACCCGTGACGACGGTGGTGACGCCGTCAAGCACGAAGTTGTCCGCGCCCGGCACGTGCTCGATGCCCGCCTCGATGTGGGTGTGGACGTCGATGAAGCCGGGAGCAAGGATGCGCCCCGCCGCGTCGATGCGCCGCCGCGCGGAGGCGCCCTCCAGACGGCCGATGGCGGCGATCCGCCCGGAGCGCAGCCCCACGTCGGCCCGGCGCCAGGGACCGCCCGTGCCGTCCAGGACACGGGCGTTGCGGATCAGCAGGTCGTAGTCGGCCCCGGCCGCCAGCAGGGGGACGAGGAGGCCCGCGCGGAGGAGCGCCCCCGCGCCGCGCCGGCCCGCCACCCGGAGAGGAGCCAAAACAGATTATAGCGGAAATGTTTGAAACAGGAAAGACCGATGGCGTTCCAATCTCACGATCCCAGGGATCACACCGAAGAGACGGGCTGTGGCGGGGGACGGGGCGGCCCCCGGCAGCGGCAGCGGGCCGGACTACCGGGCCTCTACGCCCTGGAGCGCCGCCTCCAGAGGCCCACGCCGAGCAGTGCCGAGCCCAGCAGCAGCAGCGTTCCTGGCTCAGGAATACTGTCCAACTGGAGCCAGACGTCCGCGTCGCTGAGCGGGCTCGAAAGGAAGATCCACTCGTCCGCCGTCAGCGGCGCTCGCAACGTGGTGACGTTCCCGCCCACGGCCCACAAGCCGCCCATGGCGGCATTGATCGCGGCCAGCCCGGCCGCGTTCAGAGGGATGGCAAGCAAGGAACCGTCTACCAGGAGGTTGAAATCCCCGGTTCAGGAGCCGTACATCGTTCCGTCACCCAGGTCGGTGAACACCGGGGCGCCTCCTCCGCCGGTCACCGTGCCCACGGGGGAGGTCACCTCGAAGATTCCATAGGTCTCAGAAGGATCCGGGCTTTGTGCCCCCTGCAAACCCACAGGTTGGCGGTACATAACCCAAAGAGTCCCGGAGACCACCGGTCCGATCGGGCTCGTGAAATCGAAGACGAAGAAATTGCGGTAGTCCTGCACGTTCAGTATGTTGCCCGCGAAATAGTTGCGGTTGGTTGGGGTGTGAATGCCGGACCGGCCGTACCAGCCGGAATCACTCATGTTGATGGTAACGATATCGGCCTGGAGCCCGAGGCCAGTGCCCGCGGCCAGAACGAGCCCCATCACAATCCACAACCGCATCGGCGAGCGATTCATAAAGAACCTCCCTGGTGGTTCAGAAGCCAGAGTATGCTACGAGAATCGTAAGCCAGTCAACATAGTATCACTAGGAAAAACCCCCTGTCGGCGGGCCGCTTCGGGTACCCCCCCTACCTCGCGAACCCCGGTGCGGAGAGGGTGGCTTTAACCCCCACGGGTCGCCCCACTAGTGTAGTGCGTCGCAAGAAGTGCGTGTTGTGCAGCCGGTGGCGCAGGCCATCGTTTGGTGTGGCCTGCGGGGCGGCAGACGACGAAAAACGATCGTCTGCCCCACTGAGATAACCCACAGTATCTTCGACGCACTACACTAGCACCTCAAGCTAGCGCGTCTGCCAATTCCGCCATGTTCGCAGCAGCCGGCTGGCGCTACAGTGTCCCTAGCCACCGCGAGACTACAGCGCAGACGGCGCCGAAGTCGCCTTCCTTCAACGCACCCAGCTTGCGGAGAGCCCGAGCCACGGGATAGGTGGCTATCCCCTGTGCGAGGAAGGCGCCCGGCTTCAAGAACGGGGCCGGAACCGCCACCTCGTAGTCCGACCCCCGCAAAGCCGTTGTGTGCGGCACCACGGTGACCAGCGCGCGGTCTTTGTTTCCGTAAGGGACACTCAGAACCACAACCGGACGTATCTTCCCCGCCACCCCACAGTCGAACAGCCAAACCTCACCTCGAATTGGCAGCATCCTCTTCGTCCGCTACCGATCGGAACAGGCTGTCGCTGGCGAGCGCAATCTCGTCGTCTTCGATGGCCCCGGAGTCGAAGGGCAAAGCCCGACGCAGCAGCTCCTGCGCGAGAATCCGTTGCTCCTCGGCCGGCAGAGCCTCGAAGGCCTCCAGTAGCCGGGTGGTTTCAGTGCCCATGCCCACATTGTACTCCCCACGAGTCTACAATTTGGCCACGCCTCAGCGACAATTCCTCAGTGGGCTCTTGAAACCAGCCATCTCTTACAGGCCACTCTGAAGTGCGGGGCGACGCGCCGCGTGCCGCCACAGCCGTGCCTTGGCCAGTCCACAGCGGGAAATACTCGGAGCGGACCGCGAGGACCGCCCGTGTATTGCTGAAGACCCTGGTGCGGAGAGGGGGACTTGAACCCCCACGGGTCGCCCCACTAGCACCTCAAGCTAGCGCGTCTGCCAATTCCGCCATCTCCGCACGAGAACCTGCTACTTGGCCGGGGCCGCCGGCTTGGCCGGAGCGGGCTTGGCCGGGGCGGCCGGCTGACCCTGCGCCGGCGGGGGCGGCAGCGTCAAAGGAATAGTCTGCGAGGGCCCACCACCCTCGGGCGTGACCGTCACCGACGGCGGCTGCATACCGCCCGGCGCTCCCGGGACCCTGACCGGGGCGGTCGGCTGGGGCCTGGGCGGCTGCGTCTCGAGCACGGTGCGCGCGCCCCCGCTGGCCCCCCGCGATGCCAGAATCGCCAGGGTAAGCGATGTCACCATGAAAAGGCCGGCCGCGATGGTGGTGGCCTTGGACAACACGGTGGCCGAGCCGCGCGGCCCGAAGGCCGTCTGCGAGCCCATTCCACCGAAGGCGCCCGCGAGGTCCGCCGCCTTGCCGCTCTGGAGCAGCACCACGATCACCAGGAAGAGACAAACCAGGATGTGCACGAAAGTCAGGACGTAAATCATGCTCGAATCCGCGGCGGCACAATTCACCCGCGAACGGGCGGCCGCAACACTAACCAGTATAGTACAGGCGCGAACGGGGCGAGAACCCGGCCCGGTTGCAGCCACTAATACTTTGACGGCCCGGTGTAGAAATGCAAGCGCGCTGGAGCTGGCTGGGAGTGGTGGTCTGCGCCCTGCTGCGCGGTCAGAACCCGGATGCCGTCTACCCCTTCCTGGAGAAGGCTTACGCGGCGCTGCGGGCGGCCGACTACGAGGAGGCGGTGGCCCGCTTCCGGGAGGCCGCCGAGACGGCTCCGGAGCGGCCCGCCATTCGCAAGGATCTGGCCTACACCCTGCTGAAGATCGGGGAGCGGGAGGGAGCGCGCGAGCAGTTCAGCGCGGCTCTGCGCCTGGATCCGGAGGACGCGCACCTGGCCCTGGAGTACGCCTTCCTGTGTTACGAGACCAGCCGCCAGGCCGAGGCGCGCCGCCTCTTCGACCGCTTGCGTCACCACCCGGACCCGGCGGTCCGAGCTACCGCCGGGCGCGCCTTCGACAGCATCGACCAGGCGCTGGCGGAAGGCATACGGCGCTGGTCCGAGGCGGTGGCCCGCTCGCCCGGCAACTACAGCGCCCACTACGAGCTGGCCACGCTGGCCGAGCAGCGCGACGAGCTGGCCCTGGCGGCCGAACACTACCAGGCCGCCTATGGCTTGCGCCCGGGCGAGCAGGCCTTACTGCTGGACCTGGGCCGCGTCTGGCACGCTCTGGGGCAGACGGAGCGCGCACTGGCGGCATACCGCAAAGCGGCCGGCGGCAGCGAGCCGCGCGTGGCTGAGGCCGCACGGGAGTACCTTCCGGAGGCTGCCTCGGTCGAGGCCCGGGCCGCGCACGACGCCGCCCGGACCCGCAGCCTGGATGCCCGGGAGATGGCCGAGCGCAGCTACGAGGCCGGATACCTCAACGACGCTCTGCGCTACTTGAAGCTGGCCCACGAGGCCAACCCCGCGGACTTCACCGTGATGCTCCAGCTCGGCCGCACCTACAACCTGCTGCGGGACGACGCCCAGGCCGCCCGATGGTTCGCGCTGGCCCGCAAGAGCCCGGACCCTCGCCTGGCCCGCGAAGCCGGGCAAGGCTATCGCAATCTCCGTCCGGCCGTGGGGCGCTTCCGCTCCTCAGCGTGGGTGTATCCCTTCTTCTCCTCGCGCTGGCACGATGTCTTCTCCTATGGTCAGGTGCGGACGGAAATCCGCCTCGGCCAGCTACCCGTGCGGCCCTACCTCTCGGTGCGTTTCATCGGCGACACCCGCCGCACCACTTCGGAAGCGCTTCCCCAGTACCTCTCGGAAAGCTCTTTCCTGCTGGCCACGGGGCTTACCGGCTCGCCCTGGCCGGGAGTGACGCTATGGGCGGAGGCGGGCGCAGCGGCCAGCTACCTGCGGAGGCCCCAGGACCGCCGCCTGGCCCCGGACTTCCGCGGCGGAGTGGCCCTCAGCCGGGGCTTGGGCCGCCTGCTGGGAGGCGAAGGAAGCGGCCTCTTTGCGGAAACCTCCGCCGATGGCGTTTACATCAGCCGCTTCCAGAACGATTTTCTGGTGTACTGGCAGAACCGTTACGGCTACACGCTGCCCGTCGTGGGGCGGCTGGAGGCCCAGCTTTGTTGGAACAGCCACCTCACCGCGGACACGCAGCGGCAGTACTGGGCCAATTTCCTGGAGTTGGGGCCCGGCCTGCGGTGGCGGTGGCGCGGCCTGCCTGGAAATCTGGTGTTCTCGGTCCACTTCCTGCGGGGCGTCTACACACGCAACCAGGACAACCCCCGCGGCCCCAATTTCTTCGACCTGCGGGCAGGCTTCGCCTATGCGTTCACTCGCTAGGAGGCTGCTGGAGGAGCCGTTGGGCAAGCTGAAGCTCGCCCCACCGTGGCACAAGCTTCAGCTTGTGCTGGCACTGCTGGTGACGGCCCTGCCCGGAGGGGCGGCGCCGCTGAAGTTCTGGGTGATGGGCCGGGAGCCGGGCGCCTGGCCCGAAATCCTCTCCGCAGTGGGTTTCCAAGCCGGAGATGACGCCTCGGCGGGTGTGTACGTCATTCGAGGCGGCGCCTCGGGCGCGGCCCGGCCCTGGCGGGAGAGGCTCGAGCAGGGCGCTTTTCTCGTCCTGGAGGGGGAATCAGAGGTGGCCGCCGACTTCGGTTTCCGGCCGGGCACGGGACGGGTCAGGGTGGGTCAGATCCGGGACGCCCGGATGCCGGAACTACCCATCGTCTGGGAGGAACCCTTGGAAGTGCCCCGTTTCGAAACGCCGGCGGAAGCCCGCGTGTTTGCCAGGGAGCGCTGGCAGGGCGCGCCAGTGCTGGCGGGCTTCCGGCAGGGGGCGGGCGCCGTCTTGTGGGTGGCGGCATCGCCCGGGCGCCGGGGCTACGAGCGGTTCCCCTACCTGATCCACGCCCTGGCTGATCTGGGGCTGTCGCCGCCGTTCCGCTCACGCCGCCTGTGGGCCTTTTTCGACTCCTCCTACCGCGCCCGCGTCGATCTGGACTACTTCGGCCGCCGCTGGCGTCAGGCCGGCATCGCCGCTCTCCACGTGGCGGCCTGGCACTTCATGCACGGCGAGAATGACGCCTACCTGCGGGAGCTGATCGCAAGCTGCCACCGCCACGGCATTCTGGTCTACGCCTGGCTGGAGCTGCCGCACGTGAGCGAGCAGTTCTGGCGGCAGTACCCGGAGTGGCGTGAGAAGACCGCCCTGCTTCAGGACGCCCACCTGGACTGGCGCAAGCTCATCAACCTGGTCCATCCTGATGGCCGCCGCCAGGCCGCGCGCCTGGTGCGGGATCTGGTCGACAAATTCGACTGGGATGGCGTCAACCTGGCCGAGCTTTACTTCGAGTCGCTGGAGGGCGTGGCCAATCCGGCACGGTTCACGCCCTTGAACGAGGACGTGCGGCGCGAGTTCCGCCGGGCCCGGGGCTTCGATCCGCTCGATCTCTTCCAGACGGCCTCGCCCCGCCATCACGCGCGCAACCCGGATGGCCTGCGCGCTTTTCTCGACTACCGCGCCGAGCTGGCCCGGCGCCTGCAATCCGAATGGCTGGCCGAGCTGGATAGCGCGCGCGCCCGGCGGCCAGACCTGGATTTGGTCCTGACCCACGTGGACGATTGCTACGACGCCGGCATCCGCGATGCCATCGGCGCCGACGCCGCCCGCCTGCTGCCGCTGCTGGACCACCACAGTTTCACCTTCCTGGTCGAGGATCCGGCCACCGTCTGGCACCTGGGGCCGCAGCGCTACGCCGAGATCGCGCGGCGCTACCAGAGCCTGACCCGTCACACCGACCGGCTGGCCGTGGACATCAACATCGTCGAGCGCTACCAGGAGGTCTACCCCACCAAGAAACAGACCGGAACGGAGTTGCTCCAGTTGGTCAACCAGGCCGCGCGCAGCTTCTCCCGGGTGGCCCTGTACTTCGAGAACTCCATCCTGGGGCCCGACCTGCCGCTACTGCCCGCCGCCGCGGCGGTGGTAAGCCGCGCGGACTCGAGCGGCGGCCTCCTCAAGGTGGATTCCCCGCACGGCGTGGGCGTGCCGTGGGAGGGTCCCGCCCGGGTCAACGGCCGACTGTGGCCGGCCAGGGACGCCACCACGCTATGGCTGCCGCCGGGACTCCAGACTGTCACTCCGGCCGCGGAGGAGGTTCCCTTGCGCCTGCTGGATCTCAACGCGGAGCTGCACAGCGCCATGGCGCGCCCCGGCGGGCTGGAGTTCACCTACCGCAGCTCCGCCCGCGCGCTGGCGGTGCTGGACCGGCGCCCGGAGAGAGTTCAAGTGGACGGTGTCGTAGTCCCCGATCCGGTGGTGCTTGCCGGCCGGGATGCCTGCATCCTGGCGCTGCCCCGGGGACAGCACTGGGTGGTCGTCGAAGCCGCCGCCGGCGCGCCTACTCCACCGGCCGCGGCCACTCCTTGATGACGAAGGCCTTTTTGCGCCCGGCGCTGCCCACCTGCCCGCGGAGCTTCAACTTCCCGTTCACCAGGCAATCCAGGGGCCGGTTCACCGGATAGTCAAACGCCAGCACGTCTCCGGTCTTCAGCCGCATCAGGACCCCCACTTGCAGGGTAGGCCCTTCCAGGCGGGCATCCAGGTGCATCAGGGCCGGCTTGGCCAGCCGCAAGGAGCGGGCCTGCTCAGCCTCCGTCGATTCGCTGCGCCGCACCGACCACTGCTGATCGAACTTCTGCCGCAGCATCTTGATGATAATGCTGGGTATCCCGATGTTCATCATGCCGTAGTTCTCGGCGATGCGCACCTCCAGCCCGATGGTCACCACCGCCTCGTTGGGCGCCAGGATTTGCAGAAGCTGCGGCTCGGTCTCCCGTGCTTCGATGGCGAAGTCGATCTTGGTGACTCCATGCCAGGCCTGCCGCAGGTCCTGTAGGATCACGCGGTAGACGCCCTCCAGCACCACCTGCTCGATCTCGGTGACCTCCCGGGTGATCCGGGCGCTGGCCTTGCCGCTGCCCCCGAGCAGCATCTCCAGAATGGGGAAAACGAGGCTGGGGTTCATCTCGAAGACGGCGTTGCCGTCGTAAGGCCTCATGCCGAGAGACACCAGGCAAGTGGGCGAGGGCAGGCACTGGCAGAACTCCTGGTAGGAGATCTGCTCCACCGAAACCAGGTTGACGATCACGTAGGCGCGCAGGTACGCCGACAGGCTGGAGCCCAGGTTGCGGGCGAAGTTGTCGTGCAGCAGGTGGATGGCGCGGAGCTGGTCCTTGGCGATGCGGTCCGGCCGGCGGAAGTCGTAAGGCACCGCCTTGCTGGCGGCATCCTCCTGGCGCCCCTTCTGCTTGAGGTTGCGAAATACGCTGTCGATTTCCTCCTGCGACAGCAGGCGGTCCATGTACACTGTACCTCTAGGCAATCATCGGTGGGTGACAAGCAGGACTTTAGGGGCCGCACCGCCGCTGGTCCGGCCACCCCCTATAATCGTGGCAGGTGGGTACGTTTTTCATCCGCAGCTTCGGCTGCCGCACCACGCAAGCCGAAGGCGCCGCCCTGGCGGAGGAGCTGTCCCGGCAGGGTTGGGCAGCCTCGCCGCAACACCAGGCGGAGCTGATCATCCTGAACACCTGCACGGTGACCGCCGCCGCCGACCGGGACGTCCGCCAGGCGCTGCGCCAGGCGCGTCGCGACAATCCAGCCGCCCGCATCCTGGTGACCGGCTGTTACGCCCAGCGGGCGCCCGCGGAGCTGGCTGCTTTTCCCGGTGTCACCTGGGTGGTCGGCAACTCCCATAAGCCGCAAATCGCCCGGCTACTGGCCGACCCGGCGCCCGGCGAATGCTTCATCCAGGTCGGCGACCCCTGCGCCCAACTGGACCTACAGTGGGCCGTGCCCGGCATCCACACGGAAGACCGCACCCGCCCCAACCTGAAGGTGCAGGACGGTTGCAGCGCCCGCTGCTCGTTCTGCCTCATCCCGCTGGTGCGCGGGCGCAGCCGCAGCGCTCCCGCCGGCTGGGTCGTCGAGCAGGTCCGCCGCCTCGGCGCGCACTACCGCGAGGTGGTGCTGAGCGGAATCAACCTGGGCCGCTGGGGCCGGGATCTCCGCCCGCGCCAGCGCCTGGTGGACCTGCTCGGACGGCTGCTGGACGAGACACTGGTGGAGCGGTTGCGGCTTAGCTCGATCGAACCCATGAACATTTCCGACGCCCTGCTGGAACTGATGGCCACTTCCCCGCGCCTCGCCCGGCACCTGCACGTGCCGCTGCAATCCGGCTCAGACGCCGTGCTGCGCCGCATGCGCCGCACCTACCGCGCCAGGCACTACGAGGACCGCATCCGCCAGGCCCGCCGCCGCATGCCCGAGGCCGCCCTCGGGGCCGACGTTCTGGTCGGTTTCCCTGGCGAGACGGATGCCGAGTTCGAGGAGACCCGCGGCCTCGTCGAGCGCCTCCCGCTCACCTACCTCCACGTGTTCACCTTCTCGGCCCGGCCAGGCACGCCGGCTGCTTCAGCGCCCGGCCAGGCGCCGCCCCGTGTGCGCAAGGAACGCAATCGGGTGCTGAGAGAGCTGGGCGCCACCAAGAACCTTGCCTTCCGCCAGAGCATGGTCGGCAGGACGCTCTCGGTGGTGACGCTGGGGGTGCCGGGCCAGGCCCTGAGCGACAACTACGTCAAGGTTGAACTGGCTGACGCCCGCGAACCTAACCGCTTGATAGACATAGAGATCGGCGGCCTAAGCGAGCAGGGCCTGCGCGAGCGGGCTTAGCGGGCTACATCTCCCTGCGGTTTTCCAGCGACTTGGTGAGGGTGACCTCGTCGGCGAACTCCAGGTCGCTGCCCACCGGCACGCCCATGGCGATGCGGGTGACCTTCACCCCCAGGGGCTTGAGCAGGCGGGAGAGGTAGGCCGCGGTGGTCTCGCCTTCCAGTGTGGGGTTGGTGGCCAGGATCACCTCCTGGACCTCGCCCGAGCCCAGCCGCTCGAGCAGGTTCTTGATCCGAAGGTGCTCCGGGCCCACGCCCCGCAGCGGCGAAATCGCGCCGTGCAGCACGTGGTAGAGCCCGGAGTACTGCCGCGTGGTCTCGATGGGCAGGATGTTAGGCGGCTCTTCGACCACGCAGATCACGCCGCGGTCGCGGCCGGCGTCCGCGCAGAACGGGCAGAGCTCGCTGTCGCTGATGTTGTTGCAGACGCCGCACAGCCCCAGCTTGTCCTTGACGTCCAGCACCGCCTGGGCCAGCCGCTCGGCGTCCTGGCGCGGGGCCCGCAGCATATAGAAGGCCACTCGCTGCGCGGATTTCTGACCGATGCCCGGCAGGCGTTTGAATTCCTGAATCAGCCGGGCCAGCGGTTCGGGATAGTCGGGCATAGGCTAGTGCCGTTCCAGTTTTCTGCGGCTAACGGAGTTGAGCCACACCTTGAGCCTCTGAGGCAGGCGCCGTTTCCCTCCTCCTGTTTTGAGATACCGTTCGCGCC
>Ga0194110_10008281_pt1 | contig 11831 bp, 8 predicted proteins | sample TA2Kig1200mmetaG_FD_146192 | JGI IMG/M metagenome (GOLD analysis project Ga0194110, IMG submission 146192) | Freshwater microbial communities from Lake Tanganyika, Tanzania - TA2015032 Kigoma Deep Cast 1200m | ecosystem: Environmental > Aquatic > Freshwater > Lake | place: Tanzania: Lake... | reverse complement strand
ATGCTTGCCGGAATTCTCATTGCTGCTGTGGGTGCAATCGGTCTTACTGATCGTCTGTCTGGCACTAACGCAAGATTGACGTCTCTCCTCGGTCTCTCTGCTTCAATCTCCTCGCTCATAATCACCATCGTGGTCGGCTTCCGAACTCGCCAGATTGCAGCCGACATAAAGTCGAAGGCTCGAGCGCCTGAACGATGGTTTGAAGACACTCTGTTGGAGGGCGTCGGGAGAGTACTAGCAAACCTCGGCGAATCGATATCTGAAAATATCCAACCAAGCCTCTCAAGAACCTGGCAATTTCTACTGGTGGCAGCAATTGTTGCGACGATAGCGAGCGCATTGGTCTCTTGGTCACTCTGGAGAGCGAGTCACGATGAGCCTGACCATCAGATAATCACTCCTGGGTTCACAGACTGAAGTCAGCAAGTGAACACAAGCACCGTCCTGTCTTTACTCATTGCTTTACTACTTGTATTGCTGATGAGTACTGTCTTACGTCACGCCCTCATGATTTTGCCGTTCATACTGACTGGCTGGTTTCTCTACTGGCGTTCAGGTGGTGACGAAAGCGAATGACCTAGGGCACCATGATTTGTGCCGCTACAAGTGAATTCCTAAATCCCGTAGCCCGCAGTATGCCGGCACATGACGTGGTTTCTGTGAAAATGATGTTCATATCAGTGTGTGCAGCAAGTTTTTGAATCTCTTCACGACTCGGCTCCGGCGCAAAGCGAACTACTGCAGTCGCGCTTGGCTGTTGATCGAGGTGCAGTAAGTCGTCGGCATTGATGAACTGAAGAAGACGTGCGTCTCGCGATGTCAATGCTGAATCATGAACTGCGGAACTGACCAAGCTGACATTCTTCCAGTATGTCTCTATCAAGCGCTTCCGAAGAAACGCCGATTCTCGACTTCGCGACACATCAAGATTCAATGGGCCCTCTTCCATCAGATGGCCAACAAACAGATCGATCTTCTGTTCAATGGAATCACAGATCTGCTTCGGAACGGCACCAGCACCAATTCCCTTAAACTCATGAATTCGAAGACTCAAAACTTCGTCGATCAAGGTGCTGATATCAGTTCGCAGAATTGCAATCACTTGATCAAGCTGCATGAATGTCCCAGCTGCAGCCACATCATTCAGGTCACGTCGAATCGCGGGATTTGGCGACAGTTGAGCATCTGGCTGTTTGGCGAGACTCTCGTGGTTGTCGATAAGGCGAGAGCGGATCACTTCTGACAAACCCCTTAGCGTCTCGTTTAAAAACTTCAAAGATGCAGCTGTTCGTCTGCGCGTCTTGTTCAATACCCACTCATTTAGTACGACGCTCTCAAGAAATTCCTGCTGCTGATCAATCACGCGCTCAAGTTCAAGGAATCCGACTCGCTTACCCCATGAACGAATTCTCGAGTCAACGTGGAGAAGCAGACCTCCAAGCGCCAGCACAACAAGCGCGAGGACAATCGCGACAATGACAAAAATGTCCGCAGTTACAGCGCGAATCGACTCAGGCACGGGAAGAAAGCCTGGAGTGCGGCCTTGATCAAAAGCCTCAAACATACCCGTTGCAACCACCCACGAAAAGAGAACAGCAAATGTGAATCTGGCCCAAACCGGCTCGAGCGCCTTTGCAACGAGTTTCCCAATCTTCATCAACGGTCCCTTGGGAAGGTTGGTTCGGGATTTGTCTAATTGCTCAATACTCGGTTCCATAGAAACCGAAGAGAAGTCATCCACTATCTCCTGCGGTTCTCGCGGTACGACCTTCTCGATGGTGTCGTCGACGGTGATAATAAGTGGAGCGATGCTGTGACCAGTGCGAATCCAGTCTCTGACGCCATCGACTATTCGATCATTTAACTGAGTCGCCACATCTCTATAGATTGATCGACGATCGTCTGATCTTTTAATCACTATTCCAAGTCGATCAAACCTTCTGTTCTCTTCCTCATTAAATCCATCGCGTGCGTCAATTGATGAGAGCAGCACTGAGACATTTGTATTCGCCGTCAAACTCTTCTCTTCGACTTGCTTGATTATGCGAAGATGATGCTCAGGAAAGCTTGAAACTCGTTTCAGTACCTGTTTTCGTCCAGTAATTCCAAATCTTGGTTTCTCGCTAGAGATCTGTCTTCGTATTGATTGGTACGAGTCGAGAATCGACCCATCAGACAATGTCAGCAGGTCATCTTCCGTTGCACCTCCGCTAAGGGCTTGCGGTATCTCCCAATCTGCGCTCCGAGGCAAGAGAGTCGCATCCCCGTCATCGCCTACCAAAGCCTGACCAGTCTCATAAAGTGAGTCAGCCGTTGCCTTCTGAGGGAGACGTCCGAACCAAACTTGTCTGGTTCCAAGTGACCAGGCGTCGTAGCCACCTGTCTCTGTAGCTTCGAACATTGCATTAAATACAGGCTCTATTGCGAGCGGCTCGCAGAGAACATCGATAGTTGTCTCACCGTCGGGATCGTGAGACCAATATGCGATTCCAGATGGCAACGGCTCACCTACCGCCCACTCACATCCAGCTCGATCGGTAATCGAAATCAGTCTTACCTGAGACCGATGATCCTGAAACACCTCTGGAAGCTGCACGGATGGCGCAGATGTCGCTTTGTCAAAGAGCTGACCGTCGAGCAAAAGTATGAGCCGAGGCCGCGTCGGGCTCTGAAGTATCGATTCGTAAAGCTGCAAGTGGGCCGAAAAAGATTCAGACTTGTCGATTATCAGGAGATTCCACGGTCGAACTACACCCTCAGATACAAAGTCTGGTTTGTGAATTTTGACTAGCTCGTCATATGACTTTGGAGCGTCATTAACCTCCCCAAGATCTAGGACCAAAACGGAGGCTTCACGAATTACCGCCACACGAAGCCCGGCTCCCTTTCGCTGATTGCAGCGCCAAGAGACTTATAAAACGCACCTGGTATCTCGAAGTCAATGGCATTAACCAAGCCTCGCTCCCAGAACTCAAGAGCGTTATTTATCATTCGAAGAGCTCCCTCTCCGTAGTTTGACCCAGATGCGGCAACTCGCAACTTTTCAAGTTCCGCAGATCGAATCTGCAATATTGTTCTGACGACAGGAGGAATTGTTGCATTTACGTCTCCCTGGAGAATCGGTGGACGTGTTTCAAACATCTGCCCCACTACAGTCCCCCTGAAGTCAGCCGCCGTATCGATTTCTAACACCATGCGCTCAAAGGCATAAAGCACATTCGGCCACGATGAGAATCCGCGTAGATGCGGAACGTCAATCTCTACGCGAGCGAGATCGGCGACCTGTCCAGAGGCATCCTTCAAAAGCAGACGAGCAGGCTCCTCGAGCGTTCCGGCTGTCACCTCAAGGTTGCCGCTGAATAGCGCGGAAACCAGTGCGCTCAATAGGTGGTCCTGCGTGCGACCGGTGAAAATTTGATCGATGTTTTTAAAGTTGCGTCGTTGACGCCACTTCAGTTTGTCGTCAATTGGTGAAGTGATTGCCTCTCTCCATCGAAGGAGAATCTCACGGGTCTCCCGATTGTCAAGAAGTCCCTGGCCAATGAGATTGACGTTGACGGTTAGCACGTCACTATCGCCAGTTGCAGTCCATTCCTCTCGAGTGTCCTTTGACAGAAGATCTCGGTACTTACCACCAAGACTCAAGCAGTCCTTGATCATCTTCTGGACATCTTCATTTTTAGATCCGGGGTAACTGATCAGCACACGACCAGTCTTAAAAGCACCTCCAGGAATCAACCCATCTGGCATTAGTTCGCTTAGTGCCAGCCGCAACGCTGAACCCTCAGGCGATGTCGACGAATTAGCAACGTTAGTCAGCAATTGCCCGAGGCGGGGCAAGGTTCCAGGCACCGCTTCGGTGCCAGTCATCGCAATCTCGACTGCATCTCTCACCGGATCGACTAGGGCATCAAAGACTTGCGTGAGATTCTGTTTCTTCGCATGACGATCAACCATCTCAGACCAGGCGTTGTAGTTCTCCCGACACGCCAGTGCACGAAGCAACGCAGCCGGAGACTGATCTTCTAACTGAATGTTGCGACGAATCTGAGTTGCTGTACCTATTGTGAGCTGAGCTAAAGCATCACCGACAGATCGGCCATTAGTAGGCACAAAATTTACAATTCCAACTCGTGCTTGCCCAAGTTCTGACTGATCAGAAATAACCTGCTTCTTGAACTCATCGCGCAAGGACTCAAGAATTCGTTGCAAATCGAGAAGCTGTGACTTACCGGTCTCGACGCTGTTCGACCATGCAGCTGTCTGACTTGACCACTGAATCCACCATCTCGACTCCACATCGGCTTCAAAGCTCTTTCGAGCATTTTCGAAAGACGACTTGATAGTCGCTGGATCCAATTTTCGGGGCAACAGAGAGAGACCCTTCTTCTTTTTTGGTGTTCTAGTTGCAGCTGCATCGGAGGTCACGCTGCGCTTTGTTTCCAACTCGCTCAAGGCGCGCCCGGCAACGATGATCGCCGTGGGAAGATCTAGTCCTGACTTAAGACCTTCAGCGACCAGATACTTCCTGAGACCCTCAAGAACCTGGAAGACAGATCGCTGTGCGATTCTCTGCTTAATTGAAGTCTCAATCACTGGAATAGCGGCACTGACTTGACCTCGCAACCTGTTTAGCTGCTCTTCGAGTTCGCTCGCTGACTTCGGCTGAGTCCTCGGTGCGAACCGGAGATGCGTATCTGCATCGAACGTCTCAGGGCGAGTTAGATCATCCAATCGCCAGTGTGGAAGCACATCTTTCCAGTTCGCAGATGTCGTTGCCTGAGTCCCCTGCGTTCGCTGTTGACGCTCAATGTCTTCAAGTCCTTCCGCAATAATCTGCTTGGCCACAATGTCCGCAATCTTCCTAGATGGAAGCGTCAATGATGCTGAAACCATGGGCATCAACGGATGAGTTCCTAACCCAAATTTGTGAGGGGTCTGGATCTGCGGAATCAGGTTGATGAGATCTTCGATAAAGGAGTTTTTGTTCTCAGGAGACGCCCCGACCGCAGCTGCTGCGCCTTTAACTTCTCGCACGGTGCTCGATTGCGCAACAATCGACGCTGCTACAGAGCGAGCGACGTCGTCACGTGCCATAATCCCCGGCTTCTCCACGAGCGTTGCCACTGGAATCATTGGAGCCCGACCCAAGAACTCGACTCCCACGACACCATTAGACCCAACAGTGGAGTCTGGGTATTTGATTCTGAAGTCAGCCCGTCTAGAAGTGTTCGGACTTTGCAGTTGTTCGATTGTCTCGGTCAAGTCCAAGAGAGCGCGAGCGGCATTAAGCTTCGCCCGGCGCTCGTTGTCGGCTGGCAACAATCCGTCGAAAGTACTAGGCAAAAGCACGATCGGAAGGATTGTTACGCCGACTTTAGGAAGTGTGTTATGAAACTCGTGCATCAGTAACTGGATGACATCGAGGAAAATGCCACATCCCGTTCCGCCAGACATTGAAAACCCAACATAAACCGCAACATCGGACACACAGTTCTGTCCGGTGTATTCGGAGAGCTCGCCAATCGATTCATCAAGAAGGTTTATGACGCGTGAAATATCGACACCAATCGCCTTCTTGTATGTCTGACTCTTGATTGATTCAAAGAAGGCTGCACGTCCAACAGTTGGGAACTGACCTGCACCACCGTTTAATGGCTTTATGTTGGGTTCACCAGCCGCCGGCGGAATCCACGGGAAGTCGGACCCACTGTGGAGTCGCAGTGCCGTAGCGACAGCAGAGTAATTGTCAATCGTCGGAATCAGATTGCTTGCTGCCACGGCATTACCACCACGTATGTTCTTCGTAACGTGCGCTAGCGATTCGGCAGCAAAGTCGATATACAGCGACTGAACAAACGAAGGAAGCTGATTGGGACGATACCCAGGGAACGAACCGCTCTTTATCAACGCTCTGCCGTCCAATCCACAAATTTCACGACGTAGTGCTTCGTCTAACTTGATTCCAAGATCAAGTCCGCTTCCACCAATTCCCACGTAGAGAATGCGTTGTCTAATCATGGCTTTTTTCTCCCTCTTTGTAACTAGGTTGTGATTTCATCTTCTTCTGAATCTGTATCGGGTCTTTCAACACGAATTACGATTCCTTGCTCGAGCACTATTGGTAGACCGAATGGTTCTAGACGCGCCGGAATTTTGGAAGGTGATGCTTTTGTCTCATCGTCCGACTCTTCGCTCTCTTCAACTCCTGCTTCGATTAACAACTGACCACCAGCGGTTGAGATGACATAGTCACACGCACTGCCATAAGCATCAACGGAAATCTTCTTATTGACTCGGTCAACTACCACAGAAACTTTCTTCTGATCTCCGATATCACTTCCAATCTCACCGATTGGATCAATCCATGCACGGTCATTGACCGGCGACCGTTGCAGAATGCTAGTTCCTGGTGGGAACATGCGACTCTTTCGCCATCGAGCTAACGCGTAAGACAACGCCGCTACCGCGAAGATGATGGTGGCGAACAACCAATATGGCGGGGGCGGTGGTGGACATGTATCAGTAACATCACACGGCGGCGGTGGAACGGTCGTCGTTGGGGGCGTCGTTGTCGTTGGCGGCAATGACGTTGTCGGTGGAGGCGGGAGGGCCAAGTCGCATGTCGCTGGACGAATGTTCAAACGTGGGAGACCGTCACGTTTCGCGACATCCGAGCTTCGCGCATTGAGAAGTCCGACTTTTGGCAGTGATCCGAACGATGTCGCCAGCGATACCGACTCTTGCTGGAGCGTTGCTCGACCTACGGAGCGATCCCCGATGGCTAGCTCAACGTTCGGCCAGAGCACTGCTGCAGCGAAGTTGATTGGCTTGCCATCCAGACGACTTACAAGCAATGACGAAGGGCTTGGACATTGATCGAACTCAAGTAAAACGTTTCCGAAAAATTCCCACGAGGCCGACGCGCCTGGTCCGGCAGCGGCTGTCCAACGACCAGAATTAGAGCCATCCTCTGTGACAATGCATTGAAACGTCCTCGGTGATATCTCGACAAATGTTGCTGGACAGAGGTCCGTACCATTTGGGCCCTTCAGAGTCGGCTTGGTCGAGTCGCGAGCCACCACCGTGACGACGACTGTGTCAATCAAGGGATGTACGAATCTGATGCTGGGTGTCGGCTCCGGGGGTGTCACATCAGTACACGTGGCTTCTCCGATAATGACTTTCAGTTGGATAGCCAGATTAGATTTCTCAACAATCCTTGAGTTCGCTTCTGTGTCACAGTTGCCACGAGGCTTCCTCGTCGCTAACGAATACGACTCGAGTGCAGTAATATTCGCATTCCCAAAACCGAGACCCCAGATAGAAATCTCATGATCTTTCAATCTTGCGATTGACGCGTCTAGTGCGGTCAGCTCGTCTGCCGATGTCACCTGATCCCCGTCCGGATCAAATATTCCATCCGTAAGTAAGACAATGACTGGAAGGCGACCCTCGTCTCCAGAACTTTCAACTCGATCCGCTACATCGCTAAACGCCGTGGCAAAGTCCGTGTTGCCAGCTTCGCCAAACTGACGACGAATTCGTCGAGCACACTCGGCAAGGACCAAATCGTTTCCGTCATCCACAGGCAGCAACTCACAGCCAGCGAGCCGACGTGGTGAGCTTGGACCACTACTAAATGGAACTATTCCAACTCGGATACCTCGCTTCTTAATCGTTTGAAGTGAGACGATGCCTTCAACTGCTTCACGCTCCAGCTGAATGTCGCGCTCTGACAGGCTGCTTGACTCATCAACCAAAACATAAATGTCAATGTTGTCGCTAGAAATCGCGTCTGCTTGGACAGTCGAGACAACACCAACAAAACAGCTAAAGCCCAATACGAGGACAGCGACGATCACCAGAAGCTTCTCTCTAGTATCTCTCATCTTTGCCTAGCCTCGTTTGCCCTACAGAACAATAGCGTCTTGCCAAAGAGCCCCTTGTAAATCTTCGCCTGGCGGGGCAAACTTGGCAAGTGCCTTTCGCAAGCCCCATAGATACTCCACATGAGAGCGCTCCATGTTCAGAGTGTGGCGACCCACTCTGTGCTGGCTCATGTGAGTCCAACCCAGCAGTGTGGTTAATGAGGGCTGGTGGACTCGGTCTAGCGCTGCTTCTGATAGTGGCTTTCGCGCGGTTCATGTAGCGACGAGAGACTCTGGACCTCCATGCTTGGCCTCAGTCGCATAGGACTAGCTGGAGCGGTTTCCGGGTTCATGCTGTCGCTCGTTTCACGGCCGTTCATGCAGGTCATTACTCCCATTGCAGCTACGACACTTGTGGCTCTTGCGCTTAGCCACTTTGACGGGCGAGTTAGACGAAAGTACGGGAGCATTGGTGGCGCCGCCATTATTGGAATTACATTCTTGATCGAACCATTGGAGAACGTTGCGCGCGGCATCACACGTGGAATCATCTCGCTCTTCGCCACTTTCCTACTGACCGTAGTTGGCTATCAACTAACGGTCGAGATTCACTCGAGGCGACTATCGTCATCGCTGGACGATGATGAAATTATTGAGTGAGGTCCAAAGCAGTCAGACAAAACTTTGGAGTGTGCGACCTTTTATCTGTAGCATCGCAATCAAAGACCAAACCGTTGGGGTTTGAGGGGCACTCCAACCCAGCGCATCAGTCAGATGCGCCGAGAAGCGACAGAGCTGAGAGGTGCTGGCCCGCACTGTCAAGTGCGATGCGAGAGCTCTTAGAGTTGATTTGTAGTACTCGTGTGCCAAGATTCATCAAATTTGTCGATTAAGGACGTACTTTCATCTGCAGTAAGAGTTGCACGGTAGGGATCTGAGACTCCCGGCCTCAAAACCGTAAGGAGAAGTTCTCGATCAACCGACTCAACTGGATGTATCAGACAGTCGGTGAATGCGACTTCGACAATGCCGACAGCAATGTTTGCAAGGGCCTGGAGTTTCCGACCAGGTCGCCTCGAGGCGTAACTATCATCGGCGGCGGAATTCGGCAGTGTGGCCATGTCGTGAAAAGCGTTACCGGTTGAACATCAGGCAGAGTCGGAAGAGCTGGCCGTGCTGGAGCTAGTGGCGCCAGCTTCGACGCCGTCTTTGGCAACGTAATTGCCACAATTGGAAGAGCCGTGAGTTCCTCCAGAATCACCGTTGGAGGCTCACTTGTCGATCTTGGTTAGCTGAGATTCGAGAGTGACGGCTCGACGGAATGTCCATCAGTTAGTTCAATCGGGGGTCATCACGACGAGATCGACGGACGACAGGCGGACTTCGTCTTCAGTGAGTGGTTGCTCAGGGCTGAATCGATTCGCGGTAGAAAGATCCGTTTGTCAGCACGTAACGCTGAGCCCGACAAGTCGGGTGAATTGTGGGAGACTTTTCTTGGGCAGTCAGAATCCGTAGAAGTACTCGGTGAGACCTTCTATAGCGAGCTCGCGTAAGCGCAACAAAATTTTGTTGAGCTGCTCCAACTCTGGTATCAATGACACATGCCGAGTAATGCCCGATTTGAAGAGCGTGACCCCACGTGGAATCCGCCGAACCCAGATCCTGATCCAACCAAGGAGGGGTCTTCATTGCAAGAACGACTCGAGGCTGAGACGGAGGCAGTCCTCGAGCAGGCAGAACGTGGCTGGGCTGCGAGCGTGGTGCTGCCGAAGTGGTGGGCGCTAAGCGACGCCATCGAGCGGCTTGCCGGAGCAGTTCTCGTGTTGCTGATCGTGGTTGCCGGAGCCAGTCAGTTGTTCTGGGTGCAAGGGTCGGAAGTCGGCGCGCAGATACTCATATATATGGCAGCGTTTGGGGGTGCCGCGTTGGCACTCTGGTCGGTACAGGTACTCATGCAGCGTCGCGTCTATGGTCGACGTCGCTCAAAGGCTGAGCGCGAGAGTGCCGCGCGAGAGCGTGTTCTTAAGCGGTGGCAATCGGACAGCAAGCCGGGCGCATAGACGAGATGGCTGAACATACGTCGACAGATGGTGATCGGCTGTACCCTGGCGCAGAGCTTGAAGGGAAGGATCTTTCTCACCAAAAACTTCGCGAAGTGAAGTTGACCCGCGCCAACCTGCGCGGTGCCGACCTCAGGGACTCCGACCTTACGAAGGCGGTACTTGAGGGTGCAAACCTTACCGATGCCAACCTGTCAGGTTGTGGCCTCGTATCGGCAAGCCTCGAAGGAGCCGACCTGAAACGCGCGAATCTGAGCCGAACCGTCCTTACCGATGCAATGCTGCGCGGAGCATCACTCGAACGAGCTGTGCTGCAGGGAGCTAAGGATGCCCGCTACTTAGAGCGCACGAATCTAGAAGATGCTGATTTGCGTGAGACCGAATTCGCTGGTGCACGATTCAAGGGAGCCAAGTTAAAAGGGGCAAACTTGAGTGGAGCCGACTTACGTGAAGCCAACCTCGAGCGCTGCAACTTGATCGCAGCAAACCTCGATGGAGCCGACCTCACGGGTGCGGACTTGCGCGGAGCCGATCTGACGGATGCGAGCTTGAAGGAGACGAAACTCGACGAGGCAAACCTTGAGCGAGCGAATCTCACCGGGGCCAATCTCTCAAAGGCCACTCTGAACGACACCAGTCTTCGTGGTGCCAACCTCACCGACGCGGTGCTAGATCATGCCGAGTTGGACGGCGCCGACTTTTCGCGAAGTCTCATACGCAACATCAGCATTGAGGGCGCCAAAACTGATGGTGCTATCGAGCTAGCTCTCTAGCTTTGCCGTCACACCGAGACAATTGGCCTCAATTCACTCAGCGAGTACGGATGAGGTCTTCGACGGTTGAGCGAACCTCGTCCCAGTGTGGCTCGACACCGAGTCGAACCGCATATGCGGCGATTGCCGTCGTTGCGGCAAGATGCAGAAACGCAACAGGCCGGAGAGGCAGTTTTAAGAACATTGAGATATGTTCTGCATCACAGTGAGTTCCGCGAATGCGGCTCAATGAAAACTGGGTAAACGCATGCCGAAATGACTCAACGGCCAGAAACCCGGCTATTGCAGCGACGATGCCACCGAGTAACTCCGTGGGCAACTCACGTGCCGCATAATACGAGCCCCCAACTGCGCCGGCAGTCCAGAAGACGCCCCAGAAGTTTCGAATGAGTGCCACGATTGCCACCGCCAACGTGCCTCCAGAAAAGAAGAACCACGCCTTCGAGTGGCCCGATTGAATTGCTTCGATCGCAGCGAGCGAGGCAATCGCTGGCGCTGGATAACCGGCTGCGGAGACGATCGATGCCCGAAATCGGTCCCAGTGAATTGGTGGTGCGTACATTGCAAGTCCCGACGTGTCAGTCGAGATGGTGATGTGCTTCGGCCTCCCGCCCAGAATGCCTGCGGTGAATGCATGCCCCAATTCGTGCACCACGGTGGCAAGGTAGCGGATCAGTTTGTGCAGCGGTGTTGCACCAACCGCAGCACCTGCAAGAACTCCCCACGCCACTAGTTCACGGCTTGGCGCCTTGTCACCCGGAACATACTCGTCGAGAAGGTCAACAATGAAAATCGGCAACTCTCGACCCGACAACACATATGCAATCGGCACGATGACGAGCAACGAGATGAGGAACACGCCTCGCCAAGTGTAGACGCGTCACCGGCCGGCGGGCCTCATTAGTGTGCTCACTTATGCCCGAGGCCGCCGCTCTGCGAATTCGTAAACCGTTGGTGTTGGCGTTCGTGGTGGCGGTGGCGTCGGTGGTCGCGTATGCGGCAGATACACCGTCGGCAATCGTGATCGCACTGGTTCCGCTGGTGTACACCGTCCCCGTCTTCATATGGCTCGATCAACTCGAGCCCGAGCCGCGGGCGATGCGCTGGAATGCGTTCTTGTGGGGGGC
>Ga0194110_10008280_pt1 | contig 11832 bp, 10 predicted proteins | sample TA2Kig1200mmetaG_FD_146192 | JGI IMG/M metagenome (GOLD analysis project Ga0194110, IMG submission 146192) | Freshwater microbial communities from Lake Tanganyika, Tanzania - TA2015032 Kigoma Deep Cast 1200m | ecosystem: Environmental > Aquatic > Freshwater > Lake | place: Tanzania: Lake... | reverse complement strand
TGAAAAACATGTCCCTCAAAGCCAAGATACTTGAGCCTTTTGCAAAATTACCCCGTCTTTAGGTAGCCGCAGGCTTCAGCCTGCGCCGGCACAGGCTGGAAAGCCTGTGCTACTGAATCCGAGTTTCTGGTTTTTTCGCGAAGATTTTGCCTGTAACACCTTGATTTGATTAAAGTAATTAGGTTATTTTTTAGTTTGGTTGCGGCCTTTAGGCCGCGATGTGTTACCGGATATTTCTTTAAGCAACATGGGAAAATCGCAGCCTTAAAATGAATTTTGCAAGAGCCTCAGGTGTTATCCCCAAATGGTTTGCCCTGATTGATTTCGCCCCGTGATCTTAAAAACGCCATAAATGAGTCCGGGGTTGACAAAAGCCAACCCCAGAAATAAATCAACCCGATATTGTATGACCAATATCGGGGAAGAATCCTAGTCAGTAGCGCGGGGATCATCCCCATTCGCTGCATTGATTTTAACCAGCGAAAAAATTCGTCAAGCAAAGTTTTTATTTGTCAAGGGTAAATTTGCGTCATCCTTCTCAGCCAGGGCCGCGACTGAAACACTACCAACTTTTCAATTTTCCAACTGATTCACTACCGAGGTCCGTGCATCCGTCATTTAAGAAAACTTTCACAAATCATTGCCCACATGCAACCTCTAAGGGTTGCAAGGTAATCGCCTAACCATCTATATTTATAAGCTAAATAAGATTGTCGATTGAAGTTCAAAGGATACCGATTTTTGTTAGAGTAATTTTTCCCCCCCTATGAAAATGGGAGAATAAATCAGGATAGCAGAGATTGCATAAAAGGCCGCAAGGGTGGGGGAAGGCTCGGGACATCATATACTCTCGTTTTTAACTATATAATATTATTAAACAAAAAACTGACCGCAAAAAAAGCCCACGACAGTTAGCTGCGCCCGTCAAACCCCCGGCCCCGGGGAGGGCCAGAAGCTAATCTCTATTTCGGCCCATCTCCTTTGACCCGGACCAGGGTCCTGTTTAAGATAGCTCCACTTTCCGCGGCGACTCCAGAAGGGGGATTATGAAGGGCCTTTGGGAATCCGTCAAAATCAGCCTGAAGGATCAGATGCCGGATTCGGGGTTTCATCTGTGGATCGAACCCCTCCAGGCCCACCCGGAGGAGGACCGGGAGCTCACCCTTATCTGCCCCAACCCTTTTGCGTTACGCTGGATCAAATCCAATTATCTCCCCCTCATCCGCCAAGGTCTCAAGAGCGCCTGCGGCTTGAACCTGCCGGTAAACCTCACCATTGCCCCCGGCAAACCGCGCTTGACCACCGGGACCATGCATTGGCAACAACCGGCCTTGCCCCTGCTTCCGGAAAAATCCTCGCCCTCTTTTAACCTGGCTTTCACCTTCGAACAGTTCGTCGTGGGGTCCAGTAACCGCTTGGCCTTCCAGGCTGCCCAGGCCCTGGCCCGCAACGACACTTTTTACAACCGGATCCTGTTCATCACTTCCGGCCCGGGGCTGGGGAAGAGCCACCTGTCCCAAGCGATGGGGCAATTTCTCACCCAGTCCCTGCCTGGTCCCCAGGTGCTCTATCTCAGCGCCGAAAATTTCGCCAACGAGATGGTGGCGGCCTTGAAAGGCGGCCGCATGAGCCAATTCAAGGAGCGCTTCCGCCAATGCGAAGCCCTCCTTTTGGAAGAGGTCCAGTTCTTAAGCGGTAAAGAAAAAATCCAGGCGGAATTCTGTTATACCCTGGACACCCTGGTGAGCCGGCTCAAGCGGGTGGTGTTCACCAGTTGCTGCCTTCCGGGGGAGATTCCCCACCTGTCCCAGGAACTGGGCTCCCGCCTCTCCGGCGGGGTCATCACCCCCATCGGCGCCCCGGATTTTACCACCCGGGTCAACATCCTGCGCAAGAAAGCGGAAAACCGGGGGGTGCAGATCTCAGTGAAGATTCTGGAACACCTGGCGGAATACCTTACCGAGGACGTGCGCCGACTGGAGAGCGCCATGGATGGGCTGGTGGCCCGGACCACGCTACTAAAGGAGCCTTTCAGCCTGCGCCTGGCCCAGGAAGTGCTCCAGGATCTCCAGGCGGTGAAGCCGGGTCTGACCGTTCCCGTCATTCAGAAAATTGTGGCGGCCTTTTACCGGGTTAGTCTGGCGGAACTGCTGGGACCGTCCCGGCAGAAGCGGCTGGTGCGGGCCCGGCAGATGGCCCTCTATTTTTCGCGCCTATACACCGACAAGACCCTGGTGGAGCTGGGGCGGCTCTTTCAGCGCAGCCACGCCTCGGTGACCCACGCCCTCCAAACCCTGGAGCGGGATCGGAAGACCCAGCCCCGGCTGGCTCAGGAAGTGAATCTGCTGGAAGAAAGACTGGCGCAGGCCCAGGTTAAGGCGGGGTGGCAGCGAGCATCCACTCCTCGCAGCGATGCTTGATGACCCTTCCTTCGATGACGAACACAATGTTTTCCGCGATGTTGGTCGCCAGGTCGGCAATCCGTTCCAGGTTTCTGATGATGATGATGAAGTGATGGAGCCGGATAACCCAGCGGGATTCCTGAATCATGAACTTCAGCAACTTCTGCACGTATTCATCATCCATGAGGTCCGCTTCCACATCCCGCTGACACACCTGGATGGCTAACTTCGGGTTTTGCAGGGTAAAGGCCTCGATGCTGGTGCGGACCATGCCTAAAGCCAGGTCTGCCATTACCTGAAGGTCGATGGGGAGTTCCAGGGGCGGGCGGCTATTGAGTTCCAAGGCCCGCTCGGCGACGTTCACCGCCTGGTCGCCGATGCGCTCCAACTCCGTGGCGATACGCATAGCCGCCACGATGAGCCGCAGATCCGTGGCCAGGGGTTGACGCAGCGCCAGGAGCTTGAAGGCCCGGTCCTCAATTTCCAATTCCATGCGATTGATGATGATGTCGTCGGTAATTACGTCCCGGGCCAGGTCCGAGTCCCGGTTTATCACCGATATGACGCTTTTGCTCACCGCGGTTTCGGCCAGGGCCGCCATGCGCAGCAAGCTCTGTTTCATTTCATCCAATTCAGTATCGAATTGCCTGACTGTTTTTACCGGCGTCGCCATCCCTGCCCCCCTTTTACAGAAGGGATCCGAAATTCCCATTCAGCGGCTGCCCTGGGCCGGCCCCCCGCTGCTCCTGCCGGCTGGTTCCCCTCTTAACCATCCCCTGGTGAATGTTAATAAGGCACTTAAAAAAGCAATTTAACTTATAAACACAGCGATGTTAATTATTTTACTATAGTCTTCGTATAAGATAAATAATGTTAACCAAAATTCTGAACGTTTTCGCATCGGAAATTCCTTCGGCAAGGGACTCCTGTTTCCCGTTGGCAATAAGGGGAGGGAAAAGCATTTCTGGGGTAAGCCCATGATTCTTCTCGCCCTCCACCCCGAGTCTCGGTGCATGATTAGAGAACCATTGATGAATCAAGGACAGTAACCCAGATACCAAGCTATTTCGGAAGGTTGTAAGCAAAGTGAAAATTGCCGTGGTGGGACCCGGCGCCTTGGGGTGCTTGCTGGCCGCCTCCTTACTGGAGGCGGGAGAAGAGGTGGTCCTGGTGGATTACCGTCCGGATCGGGCGGCCCGGCTGCGGGAGCAGGGCATCCAGCTTACGACCCTGAATGGCAGGGAAAAGGTATTGCCGGCCCCCGTCACCCTGGCCCCCGGGCCTGGACCATGCCATTTGGTGATCATGACGGTGAAGGCCTACCAGACCCGGGCCGCGTCCCAGATTCTGCCCACTCTGATGGCCGGAGACACGTTGGTCCTCACCTTGCAAAACGGCCTGGGCAACCTGGAGGAGATGGCCCGGGTGGTAGGCCCGGATGCCTTGTTGGCTGGCGTAGCTTATCTGGGCGTCACCCGCCGGGGCGAAGGCCAGGTGGTCCACGCGGGGGCCGGGGCCATAGTTATCGGCGCCTCTCCCGGCTCCCGGGTGACCCCGGAGGAAGTCCAAGCCATAGTCTCCATATTTCGCCGGGCCGGCTGGGACTGCCGGGCCCACCCGGATATCCAAACCCTGCTGTGGGAAAAACTGCTGATCAATGTGGGGATCAACCCCCTCACCGCGTTGCTGCGGGTGCCTAACGGCGTCCTGCTGAAATTGCCCGAAGCCTGGGAACTGGCGGTGGCCGCGGCTCGGGAGGCCCAGGCGGTGGCACACGCCGCGGGCATCCCCTTGAAGAGCGATCCGGAGGAAAGCCTGCGCCAGGTGTGTTTGGCCACCGGGGCCAACCGCTCTTCCATGCTCCAGGACGTGCTGGCAGGCCGGCCTACGGAGATCGAAGCGTTGAACGCCCAGGTGGAGGTCTGGGGGGCGGCGGTGGGGGTGGCCACTCCGGTTAACCACTTTTTAACCCAGCTCCTCCGGGCCTGGGGCCGGGCTGGGGATATGCGGGTGGGGTGATAAAATTCACCACCAAGACACCAAGGACACAAAGAATCACCAAGAAGAAAAAATTGACCGGAAGCCTCGTTCGGTCAATTATGTTAACTTTGTGTAACTTTGTGTCTTGGTGGTAAAGTTTTTCAAGGCGGCAGACCCGGCAGGAGAATCTGAAGTCCCTCATCCTTCTGGGAGCCGGGCTGCACCAGGGGAACGAACCGCACCGGCAACCGGGCCTCCTCCGTGAGCTTCCCACCGGTTTTGCGGTAGCGGATCAAGGTCTGGGGCAGCCCCGGCGGCCCCACGGGAATGACCAGGCGGCCTCCCTCCCTCAGTTGCGCTTCCAGGGCCGGCGGCACCTGGCGGGCCGCGGCGGTGACCAGGATGGCGGCAAAGGGCGCCTCCCGCGGCCACCCTTGATAACCGTCCCCGGTCTTGACCCGCACCTGGTGATAACCCAGGGCTTTGAGACGGTCCGCGGCCGCTTTCGCCAGTTCGGGGAGAAGTTCGATGGTAAAGACCTGGTCGGTAAGCTCCGCCAAAATGGCGGCTTGATAGCCCGAGCCGGCGCCGATCTCCAGGACCTTATCCCCCGGCTGGAGCTCCGCCCACTGGGTCATGAGGGCCACGATATAGGGCTGGGAGATCGTCTGCTCGGAGCCGATGGGGAGCGGATGGTCGCCATAGGCCAGGGAAGCCAGACGCTCCGGCACGAAGCGGTGCCGGGGGACCCGGGCGAAAGCCGCCAGAACCCGAGAATCGGTGATATCCCGGCCCTTCAATTGCTGGGCCACCATGCGCTCCCGAGCCGCCTCGTCCCAGGTCTGGGCGGGAAGGGGCGTCGCCAGTCCCGCCACTGCCATCAGGACCCAGCAAAAAAAGTGCAGGTGAGACGCCATACAGCTTAAGATATAATAATTTTTCCTTTTTTTCTGCATTCATCTTGCCTGCATTCAGACGCGGGATCAAGGGTGTCAGCCAGGCCGGGAAAAGCTGGAGACCTTTGATCGCTCCCTCCTGTTACAAAATGCCAGGACCGGGACAGCCTCTCCGCCCCGGCCCAGTGGTAAGGCAGGCCTCAAAGTCGAATTTTAGTCGGCCGGTTCCCAATTTAACTCAAAGCTGTTGTCGTAAAGCGTGTACAAGAAGCCCATCATTTTGCCCACCCCCGGGGGTCGTCATCTCGGACTTTCCAGTAGGCAAGGTAAATTGCCGGCACCATGCGGGGTTCTCCGGTTTTCAGATCGGGTTCGATATTTTGCCAGACCTCGCGCTTCTCCAAGACCCGCCACAGGGTCCCAAACTTTTTACTGCGTACGGTCTGACCCACATGGGGCAGTCCCTTTTTCGCTATAATCTCTTCGTAGATAGTAATGAACTTTTATCCCCTGTTGCTGAAATACGTCCAGCCCAGCTTTCCTTATCTCTATTGCCATTGTTTACCTTGTAAACGCAGCCAATAATTTTTTCAGTAATCTTATTTAATCTGTGTTCATCTGTGGTTAATACCTAACCCGGAAATCCCCCAGGTCCCCCTGGTAAGGCTGCCATTGAACATCCACTTTTTCCACGTAAGCATAAGGCGGCCCTTTATGGCACCATACCAGCATGCTGTTAAGAGAGGCGCGGTTACCTTCAAACACCGCTTCCACCCGGCCGTCAGGCAGATTGCGCACCCAACCGTTAATTCCCCTAGCCCGGGCCTCATCCCGGGTATGGGCCCGGAAAAAGACCCCCTGAACCCGCCCCTCAATTAACACATGAACCCGGGCCTTCTCTTTTTCTCCCATATGAAGCTTCCTCCGGCCTGTGGTCAGATGCGGCATTCGCCCGGCTCAACCTTGGCTATTGGCTATTGATACCGAGCTTTTACGGGCGCAATAAATTGCGCCCCAATACAATAATACCTTTTTGATTGCATATTAGTATGCTAACTCTCTTTACCGAAAACCGAAAACTGAAAACCGGAAACCTTTCTCACGCCGCCGGAGGCGGACCCGGCGGCGTTTCCGCCGGAGGAGGCGCCGTCTCCTCTTCTTCCCGGGGTTCCGCCCGCCGGGCGGGACTGCCAAAGAGGCGCACCGCCAGGATGGAAATTTCATACATGCCGTAAATGGGAATGGCAATGGCGATCATGGTGAGAATATCGGCGTGGAAGGCGGCCACCACCGCGCTGAGCAGCAGGGCCATGCGTCGCTGGCGGACCAGGAATTCCCGGGTCACCAGGCCCATGCGACCCAGGATGACGAGAACCAGGGGAAGCTGGAAGATCAAGCCAAACAGCAGCAGCAGGCGCAGGCAGAAATTGACGAACTGCGTGAGGTTGAGCATGGAGTAGAGAAATTCGCTCTCGTAGCGCAGGGAAAAAGAAATGATGAGGGGCCAGATAAGCTGTAAGAAAAAAAGGTCCCCCAAAACAAACATTATGGTGCCGATGGGCAAGAAGTAATAAAAATATCTTCTCTCGTTTTCATAAAGGGCCGGGGCGCAGAATCGCCAGATCTGGTAGAGGATGAAGGGAAAAGCCATGGCCAGCCCGGTGATGAGGGAAATCTTCATCTGCACGAAAAAAGGCTCCAGAGGGGCCATGTAATTGAGCCGGTGGGGCTGCTCCACCTTGGGCGGCGCGGGGTCCACTCCCAGCTTTTGAGCCAAATCGGGAAATTTCTGCATCACCCAGGATTGGGCGGAGTAAGACCATTTTTGAATCGCCGAAGGCTCCATCAGGGGCCGGGTGATGAACCGCTGCACCGTAGGCACCAGGGGCCAGGCGATCATCATGCATATCACCATGGCAACAGCGCAGTAAATAAGCCGCCGGCGCAGCTCTTCCAGGTGTTCCAGAAAAGACATGGTGGTCAAACTACTAGCCCTCCTGCCCGGCCACCGGGTGACGTCTTGGGCAAATCCTTTCTCTTCCAATATAAACAAAGCCCTCCGCCAATATCAAGGGCAGTCCCGGGGATAATCCGGTTTTTGGTTTCATGTTCCTGGGGGCGACTGGGCAAAAATTTTTATTTTAATCAGGCGCCGGGGATTCATATTGGCTAAAATGTATTCCAGGGTCGATTCCAAATTAATCTTTCCTTGAAAACGGGAGCCGATAAAAATGCCGCAGGCGCGTCGCCACATAAAAATCTTCGGGGGATGGGCGCTGGCCTTCATGGCGCTGATCCCTGGGGTGGCCTGGGCTGCCGGCGACGGCGGCAACGGGGGCAGCCACGCGCTGCTGACGAGTATCGGTATCAGCGTTATTGCCGCCACGGTGTTGGCCTACCTGGCCAACTTGATCAAACAACCCCTGCTCCTGGCCTATATTGCCGCGGGGGCCGTCATCGGACCGCAATTTGGCCTGGGTCTGGTCCGCAGCCAGGACGACATCAGCATCATTGCCGAGATGGGGTTGATTCTCCTGCTCTTCATGATCGGCCTGGAACTGGACCTCAAAAAAATCAAGGAAGCGGGCAAACCGCTCATCGTCACCGGAATCCTGCAATTCGTCCTGTGCTTGGCCATGGGCCTGGGATTTTTCCTGCTCCTGGGATTTACCGTGGGGCCGCCTTATGAATACCGCATCTTCGGGGTCAAAGTGCTGGGCGGGGAATACGACTTGTTGTATCTGGCCGTCTGCATTGCTATAAGCAGCACCGCCATAGTGGTGAAATTGCTGTATGAAAAATTCGAGTTGGACACCCTGGCCGGCCGGATTACCCTGGGAGTATTGGTATTCCAGGATATCTGGGCCATCATCATGCTGAGCATCCAGCCCACCCTGGCCAACCCCCGATTACTCAATCTGCTTTGGAGCTTTGCCGAAGGGCTGATTTTGGTCGTCGTCAGCCTGGTCCTGAGCAAATACCTGCTGGGATATATCTTTAGAAAGATCGCCAAACTGCCGGAACTGGTCCTGGTGGCTTCTCTGGCCTGGTGCTTTCTTGTCTGCGGGGTGGCCAGCTATTTCAATCTCTCGTTGGAAATGGGCGCTCTCATCGCCGGGGCGGCAATTTCCACTTTTCCGTACAATGTGGATATAATCGCCAAGATCGTCAGCATCCGCGACTTTTTCATCACCCTGTTTTTTGTGGGCCTGGGGATGGCCATTCCCAATCCCATGGACAACCTGGGAATGCTGAAACTTGCCGGGGTTGCGGCCCTGTTTGTGGTGGCCACGCGGTTTTTATCCGTGTATCCCATTCTCTATTACCTTAAAAACGGCCACCGCGTCAGCCTGCTGACTTCCATCAATCTGTCCCAGATCAGCGAATTCGCCCTGGTGATTACCGCCTTGGGCATCAAATACCAACATATCGTCCCGGATATTCAGACCCTGATCATTTATATTTTTGTAATGACTTCCATATCCTCCACCTACATGATCAAATCCAGTCATTTCCTGCAAACTTATTTGAGCCAAGCCCTCAAGAGAGTGGGATTCAAGGATATTTACCAGGCCCAGCCGGAGGAGGCCCACGGCCCCCCCAAAGACATCGCCTTACTGGGTTTCTACCGTATCGCCAGCTCTTTCATCGAGGAAATCAAGGCGTTAGATTCGGAGCTGGAACAACGGTTGCTGGTGGTGGATTATAACCCTGTAGTTTATCAGAAATTGCAGGACCAGGGAGTGGAAGTGGTTTATGGGGATATCAGCAACCTGGAGACTTTGAACCATGCCGGCATCGAGCACGCCAAACTGGTGCTTTCCACTGTCCCTGACGATCTATTGGTGGGCACCAGTAATCTCGAAATCATCGAGCTCGTGGAGAAGCTCTGCCCTGCGGCCAAAATTATCGTCACCGCGGAAAGTCCCGCGGCAGCCCTCAAGATGTACGACGCGGGGGCGGACTACGTGCTGCTTCCCAACATGGTGGCCGGCAACCACCTGGTCGCCATAGTGGAATATCTACTGCGCGAAGATGGCGCCGGGCTCAAGGACAAGACCGTACAAAAACTGGCGAAACGCGTTGAGGTTCTTACATGATCCCCAATACCATAATTATAAAGCGTCACACTGGTAAACCGCGAATACTGAAAGAGCCGGGCAAGTTATCCCAGTTTCGGTTTCAGGTGCAACAAATCTAATTAATAACTTATTGATATTCGCTGATCTTTTAACCGAAACCCGAAAACCGAATACGGTATTATCCTCAGCCCGGCTCTGTTGAGCGCCCAGGGTGCGCCTTCCCGTTTTTGGCGAACGTCCGCCGACTTCCGGAATTTCAAACTATTTTTATCTCCCGGGGGCTTTGGGTGAGCCACTCCACCCCGGCTTCGGTGATGACCCCCGTGTCCTCCTGGCCGATCATGCCGATATCGGGGAGGAAAAACTTGGGTTCAAAAGCCAGGACCACGTTCTCTTCCAGGGGGTAAGGAAAACGGGCGGTGATAAAGGGGTATTCGTCCAGCTCCAACCCCACCCCATGGGCGATGAAGCTCACCCGCTCTTCTCCTGGGCCCATGAAATAATCCTCCAGGCCCCGTTCCCGAACTTTTTGCATGAGGCGCCGGTGCAGGTCCCCGGGCATCACCCCGGGCCGGGCATGATCCTCAAAAATGGAGTACAACTCCACCACCGCAACGTAAGCTTCCCAGGCCCTTTCCGGCAGAGATTCCAGGGCGTACATCCGGGTCATGTCCGCGACATACCCGTTTATGCAACCCGCCAGGTCCACGCTGATAGGTTCCCCCGGGCTAAGCTTCCTCATTGACGCACCCTGAGGGAAAGCCGGACCGAGGCCCCAGCCGCCGGTGGGGGCGTCGATATACGATACCTGGAGCCCCGCCTGGCCCGAAAGCACGTGCCCGAAGTGCTGCTCCAGGTTCCAGCGCCGCGTCCTTATGAGGCCCTGGTGCCCCAGGAGGCGGAGGCGGTTTTCCAGGGCTGCGGCCACTTCCAGTTCGGTCACCCCCGGCCGGACCAGTCCGGGGATCACCTCAAACGCCTGGTCCAACATCGCCGCGGCCCGGCGCAGTTGTCCGATTTCATAGGCGCTCTTTACCATGCGCTGGCGGCGGATGAGGGTGGAAAGGTCTTTTATGGGCCGACCGGGGAACAGTTTTCCTTGGAACAGGCGATAAAGAGCCGCGGGCATCACATCCAGCTCCAGACCCAGGGGGCCGGACCCGACCAGCCCCGCCTTGGCCAGCAGTCCGGGAATCTCTTTCACATCACGATAAAACGCCAGAGGCCAGGGATGTTTCATCGCGGCCAGGCGGCGCCGGGGCCGCCGCACCAGGAACCGCGGTCCGGCCGCCGGCGCCACGGCCAGGAAACCGTCCGCCAGGACGCCGGCGTAATAAAACAAATCAGCCGCCTGGCCGATGAGGGCCAGGTCAATGCCCGCCTCCTCCAGCCTTTCCTGCAAGCCGGCCACCCGCCGGGTGATTTCCGCGTGGGGCGCTGATTCCATCAGGTTCCCATTTCTTTAATGTTTTTCAATTCCGGCTCCCAAACCGCGCTTGGGAACCAGAAGGATACCGACAAGAAAAAAATATTAGTGGCACATCGCGGCCTAAAGGCCGCAACCAAACTAAAAAATGACCTAATTACATTAATTAAATCAAGGTGTTACAGGAAATATCTTCGCGAAAAAACAAGAAACTCGGATTCAGTAGCACATCGCGGCCTAAAGGCCGCAACCAAACTAAAAAATGACCTAATTACATTAATTAAATCAAGGTGTTACAGGCAAAATCTTCGCGAAAAAACCAGAAACTCGGATTCAGTAGCACAGGCCTCCGGCCTGTGATCAATGTTGTTTATTTAGCAAATTAACCACAGGCTGGAAGCCTGTGCCACTGAATTTGGGTTTCTTGTTTTTTGACAAAGATTTTGCCGGTATGCTGATGATTTGATTAAACAATTAGGGCATTTTTTAGAGCCGCTTGCAAAGGTCCAGTCTAACAAGTCCAGACGTCTTTCCTCCCTCCCCACGGTGGGAGGGGTTAGGGGGAGGGTGGCGTCAGGCGTGGATAACTAATAGAGATTTCAAACCAATTTTGCCACCCCCACCCTAACCCTCCCCCCTCAAGGGGGAGGGAAAAAGAAAAATCACGTTGAATAGGCCCTTAACCACTACTTTTGCAAGATGCTGTATAGTTTGGTTGCGGTCATCGGCCGCGATGTGCCACTCATGACTTTGCTTTTTATTTTTTTTAGCCCAGACAAACATGATCCAGAGGGCTTCGAGAGTTAACCTATAATATTTGAGGCTCTTGCAAAATTCATTTTGAGGCTACGATTTTCAAATGTTGCTTAAAGAAATATCCGGTAGCACAGGCTTTCCAGCCTGTGCCGGCGCAGGCTGAAGGGGCTGTTGCCCAAATACAATTTTTTTGAACTGTCTCTCACCACTTTGCTGATGGCCGGGCTCAAATCTTGGGACGCCGATTCAGAAGCAGCCAGCCCAGGCGAAATAACCTTTACCGGTGATTG